>ENA-UOWO01001576-UOWO01001576.1-activated-sludge-metagenome-genome-assembly--contig:-NODE-1576-length-30055-cov-5.342867_pt1 | contig 30055 bp, 27 predicted proteins | sample MGYA00238148_ERZ761564 | MGnify/ENA primary metagenome ERZ761564 (study PRJEB28885, sample SAMN05720194) | activated sludge metagenome | isolation source: Anaerobic digester | place: USA...
CAAACGCACAAGAGTAGAAAAGATACGTTCAAAAGGCTGATTAAGAATCCACTTTTGCTTGTATTTGGGTATGATAACTAATGCAGGATGGCCAGCTTGACTGAGATATTTAGGCAGCGCGCCAACCACATCACCTAATCCGCCAGCTTTGGCAGCAGGATAACATTCTGCACTTATGTGTATTACTTGCATAGAATAGGCTAAGCGGTAAAGTTAAACGGCAAAAGGGAATTACAAATACCCGAAAATCAAATTATTATTAAGGTATTAAATTCGAGTTATTCCTCCCGAAACAATAAACTTCATGATTTCATCGGAAGGTGCATCAATAGGGGTGATTAGATCATTGTCGACAATAAAAAGATTACCCGAAAAATTATAGCTGTGCGGTAAATAAACAGCCGATTTTCCTTCTTTAATTCCTAAATAAGTGAGGTCTTTTTGTGTGACAAAGCCCAATTTGTATAAATCGGCATCACGTCCAACTTTCACCATGACTGGTTTATTGAAACGTTTTTCATTCCCAACAAAAGCCGCAAGCATATCTCTAACCGAAGTATAAATTACTTTGATTAAAGGAACTCGATCAATGGTTTTATTAAAGAGTGATTTTAGTGGTGTTTGAATGAGAGCTGTACCAATAATTCCGAGGAAAGTTGTTCCTGCAATGATGATCAGAATACTAACTCCTGGAACTTCGTATGGAATTAGTCCATCCAAGAACATAAATACCTTATAAACTACATAAAAGGTAATACCTAAAGGGACAATCAGTACAAGTCCTTTCAGGAAATAACTGGTAAACCGGCGAAAAATATGTCGGAAAAATTTACTGAGCGGATTCATTTTTCAAGGAATAAGCTGCAAAGGTAAATTAATGCAAGCGATAGTTAGTGACTAACTACCTTCAATCCAATGATGGAGCAAATTAGTGTTCCGAGAAAGAAAATCCTCCAAAATTCAGCTGGTTCGCGAAAAACAATTAATCCAACTAGAACAGTTCCAACTGCGCCAACGCCCGTCCATACTGCATAAGCGGTTCCAATAGGTAACGTTTGTGTTGCTTTGTATAGTAATAGCATACTGATGGTTAGGCACACAAAAAATCCAAGCATCCACCAAGTAGCTGTTTGACCGGTGCTTTCTTTCGCTTTTCCAAGGCAAGTTGCGAATCCAACTTCAAATAATCCAGCAATAATTAAGATAATCCAATTCATTTAAGGCTCTCCTTCACTTTTCGAGTAAGTCCAGCATACACTAAATCGTAGGAATAATGTATGAGTTCTTTCACCAATTCGGCAGGTAAATGCTCAAAATGAAGTGTATTCCAATTGGTTTTACTCATGTGATAACCGGCTTCGATGGCTGAATATTCTTCCCGTAAACTGATGGCACGTTCTGGATCACATTTCAAATTCATTTGTCCACCTTTTTCCAATGGAATTAATGTAAAAATTTTTCCGCCAATGCGCATCACCAGCGTAAACTCATCAAATGGAAAATCTTCCGTCACATGAGGTAGATTGAGGCAATATTCACGGACTTCTTCGATGTTCATTTTTTTGATGTGCTGATTTGCTAATGTGCTAATGTGCTGGTGTGCTAATGTGCTGGTATTCTGATGAGTTGAAGTATTAATCGTACTTTAAGGGAAGTGTTTTGGATTGTTTCATTTCGGAGATGATGAGCATGGTTTCTACATGGCGGACTTCTTCCATTTTAGAGAATTGGTCGGCGATGAGTTTTTCGAATGCGGGAATATCTTGAACGAGCACTTTCAATAGATAATCGGAATTACCGGTAATCTGATAGCATTCCATGATTTCGGGAATTCCCATGATGCGATCGCGGAATTTATTGATCACATTTTCGACTTGACGGGCGAGGCTGATTTCAATAAACACGCTAACACCCAATTTCAACTTGGAGCGATTCAAGCGAGCATGGTAGCCATCGATGAATTTTTGTTTCTCCAATTTCTTAACTCGTTCGAGAGTTGGGGCAGGGGAAAGGCCAATTTGATTACTCAATTCTAGGTTGGTCATTCGACCATCTTCCTGAAGTAGTTTCAGGATTTTATAATCGATTGCGTCAAGTTTATCTGCGGGACTGCTCATGTGCTAAAATTACAAAAAGGAAAATGGAATGAGCATGCATTCGCATCAAATTTACTTATTGAAATAAGCGTGAAGCAATTCCATCTGCCAATAACCAAGCATCAGGATTTAATCGAAATGAGGTTTCGGTTTCAATGATATGCTCAGGATTTGGTAGCTGTTTTCGAGCCGATGAAAAGTACTGAACCGCTTCTTTTCCAAACTTAATTAAGGCTGCTTTATCAATTCCATTGAGCGTGCGTAGTCCGGTTAATACCAGTTCGTTGTAACGAGTTTTTTCATCTATTACTTCGAGCGTATGTTCGCAATCTCCTTGAGCTAAATCGCGAATATATCGGTTGTTGTTTGCCACATTTTCGCGTCGAATTTTTCCGTTAAATGAATGAGCTGAAGGACCAATTCCCACATACGATTTTCCTGACCAATAGGCTGAATTGTGAACCGCAACATGTTCGCCCCGCGCCAGATTACTTATTTCGTAATGCAAGAATCCTAATTCGGGAGCTAACGATTGTAGAATCTCAAATTGTCGCGCCGCTTGTTCTTCATCTGGATTAGGGTAATTACCTTTTCGAATTCCTTTAGCTAAAGGCGTGTTAGGCTCAACAGTTAGTGCATAACATGATAAATGATTAACGGGTAAGCTAGCCGCTTGTCGTAAATTGGAAATCCAACGTTCATCGCTTAATCCCGGTGTTCCATAAATTAAATCGATGGAAAATTCTTTAAATCCAATTTCTGTTGCTAATGCTATACAATTGAGTGCTTCGTTTGCAGAATGAGCGCGATTCATAAAACGAAGATCTTCCTCAAAAAACGACTGAACTCCAATGCTCAATCGGTTTATTCCCTGATCTTTAAGTTGAAGTAGTTTTTCGCGACTTAAATCATCCGGATTAGCTTCTAATGTTACTTCTGCATTGGTTGCTATTCCTAGATTTGAGTGAATATAATCCATCAATCGACTCAGTTCCGAATTCGAAAGTTGAGAAGGAGTTCCGCCACCGAAATACACACTTTTGAGTGGAAGAATAAATTCACTTTTCCGGAATTCCATTTCTTGTATTAATGCCTCTACCATGTGTGATTTGTAATGTGTAGAAGTAGTGAAATGGAAATCGCAATACGTGCAAGCCTGTTTGCAAAATGGGATGTGGATGTAGAGCACGTAAAACTGATTGGAAGAAAATACTTAAGCTTTTGGAAGTAAAATGCGGAATGTTGTTCCTTTTCCTACTTCCGAACGGCGTACGAAAATTTTGCCCTTATGATAATCTTCGATGATACGTTTTGCTAAGGATAAACCTAATCCCCAACCACGTTTCTTACTGGTATAACCCGGTTGGAAAACTGTTTTAAGTTTTGATTTAGGAATACCTTTTCCAGTGTCGATTACGTCGATGTAAGCGTATTTCCCTTTGTCGCCAAATTGAACTTCTAAAGAACCACTTGTTTCGATGGCATCAATAGCGTTGCGAAAGAGGTTTTCGATCACCCAATCGAAAAGCGGAACATTGAGTTTAACGTTCATGCGCTCATCTTCAGGTAATAAATTCACCAAATCGATGTTGATTTTACGTGAAGTTCTTGGACGCATATAACTGATACTTTCTTCAAGAACTTGCTGTAGATCCTGTGTTTTAAGTTCTGGCTTAGAACCAATTTTGGAGAATCGTTCGGTAATGATTTCGAGGCGCTTGATGTCTTTCCCCATCTCTCCAAGCGTTTCCTCGTCGATGCCTTTCATGCGAAGGATTTCGATCCAGGCAATCAAACTCGAAAGGGGTGTACCTAACTGATGCGCTGTTTCCTTCGACATTCCCACCCAAACCTGATTCTGCTCTGCTCTTCGGGAGAAATTGAACAGGAAATAAGCGAGAATCATGAATAGGGCAATTACCGTGAACTGAATCACCGGGTAATACTTCAACTGCGTTAACAAAAATGAGCCTTGGTAGTATATGCTGCATTTTCCGTAATCAGGAAGTTCAATTTCGAGCGGAGTATTTTCTGAAGCCATGCTAGTGGTTAGCTTTAGCATAGCTGTGGTGTCTGCGATGATGGTCGAATCGAGGTTACCCGAAGCTATAACGCGTGTTTTTTTCTTATCAACCACAATTACTGGAACACTCGCTGAGTTGACAACTACCTCAGATATAAAAGATTTGATGATGTTATCGAGTACTTCTCTTAACTCACTGAATACGCGTGAATCCTGGTAGTAAATGAAAAATGTATTGGAAAAACCATCGTCAATTACAATCGGACGATGTGCTGAAAATGCTGCTTTTACTTTTCCGGTGAAGAATTCTGCTTTTCCAAATCCGGTTGTATCGGCATTAGTGATGTAGTTGACCCGGTTTTGTTGGTCTACTATTATAGCTGGAATCGTATTGTTTTCGCTGACCACTTTTAGGTAGAACGAACGTGCATCATCGTCTTCGGTGATACTTAGGTTTTGGGTGGCTTCGGCCCAAATTTCGGCACGTTTGCGTTCTTCGGTTTTAAGTCGGTCGAATAAACTCTCGGTGTATTTTACCAGTTCGGCGCGGTTGCGGACGGCATCAGCCCAGAGTTCTACCTTTTTGCGTTCTTCGGTAGATACTTTTTTGACAAGCACATTGGTGTACCAAAGTGATACAGAAATAATGATGACAGCCATTCCTGCCAGCCATAATTTCCACCGATATTTTTTAGCGTAGATATTCAAGTTACTTGTCCTTGCTGAGTTCGAAAAGTAGGGCTTTTTCTTCTTTGCTCAGACTGTCGTACCCCGAACGAGAAATCTTGTCTAAAATTTCATCAATACGTTTCTGGCGAATTTTAGAGTTGAGGTTCCAATCTTCATCTTTCATTGGACGCTTGTGCGCAACTTTCAGATTGGATTTCCTGCTTTTTTGAAAAGAAAGTAAATCCTGTATTTTGCCAAAAAAGGAGGCTAAATCTCTTCCTTTTTTCAAATTCATCGCCCAAATAAATCCGAAAAGAGCGCCACCAAGATGTGCTAGATGTCCGCCTTCGTTACCGTTACTGATGGAAATTAAATCGAGTAAGACAAATAATAAAGCTAGCCAACGAAGTTTCATCTTGAATGCACCAAACAAGAACACTTCATCATCGGGGCGATAGGTGCAAATGGCAATCAAAACGCCCATTACAGCTGCCGAAGCTCCAACAGCCGTATAGTTAATCGGTAAAACATTGAAAAGTGGAAATAGATTTACCGAAAGCAGGAATACGAATGCTCCAGCAAAACCACTTACAAAATAGACATTGATAAATCTTCGGTCATCGAAATACCTGTTGAACAATTGATAGGTAAAAAACAGGGTGAGCATATTGAATAGAATATGCATCAATCCTCGATGAACAAAGAGGTGAGTGATAATCGTCCAAGGTTTGAAGAGCAGCTTTAGCGGATCTCCGGATAGTTCGAGAATACTTAAAATTAGTACGCCATCAGCATCTCGATTAAGTAAATGTAAAATCGAAATGGGGACGAATACTAAAACAAAAGCAATTACATTAATAATGATCAACCGAACACCAGCGCCCGAAGTTGACCAAAGAATACGTGCCTGACTCATGGCATGAAAACGTTACGCTTGCGGTCTTGTTTTTTCCAGAGTAAAATAAGTATGATTCCAAACAACATTCCTCCAAGGTGAGCAAAATGCGCTACGTTATCTTCGATGTTGTTACGTAAGCCCGAGAATAATTCAATAGCTCCGAAAACCATAACGAAATACTTGGCTTTCATTGGAATAGGAGGAATGAGCATCATGATCATCACATTAGGGAAGATCATTCCAAAGGCAAGTAGCAAACCATACAAAGAACCTGAAGCTCCTACATTGACCGTGTTCTGGCGAAATTCAACAACTTCGGCAACCAGCTTTTTGGATTCTACTACATAACCTGGATTTTTTAAATCATAATACCAAGCCTTCATGAATTCGTTCAGTTGCTCGTTATCGTATGAACCGGGAAGATAATTCGTAGTAAAACGATCGAAACTGATGTAATTCGGATGCATGTTATAAGCATTTGCTGCTTCTAACATGGGACGAAATTGAAAATTAGTTACAGTTGTTTGAACGGTTCCTGCACCAATTCCAGTAATAAGGAAATATATTAAAAAGCGTTTCGAACCCCAGAAACGTTCGAGACTTGAACCAAACATCCACAATCCAAGCATGTTAAAGAACAAGTGGAATGGTTCTTTGGTATCGTGCATGAATAGGTGCGTAACAAGCTGCCAAGGCTGAAAAAAGGGTGAGTCGAAATTAAACAGTCCGAGGTAGCGACTTAAATCAATTCCCGATTCACCAGCTCCAATGGACAAAAGCCAAAGTGCTACACAAATAATTATTAACGTACGTACAACGGGAGTAATCGAATAAGGAGATCCTGAATTCATTTGGCAAAAGTAGGGAAATGCGCATTTGGGAATAAGGAAAGAATTCGGAAATCAACGACCAAATCGTGCATCGAGTTCTTCAAGCGGAATAATGGAAATGATGGATCGTCCCGATGGTGTGTAAGCGGGTGATTCACAAGCAAATAATTGATCGATTAGCACCAACATTTTTTCAGGACTTAAGCTGCCTGAAGCAGAACGAGCCGCGTTTGCCGCAAGAGTTTTAGCTAATTGTTCGGCGCGGTTGAGTTGTAAATCTTGTTGACTACGTTTGAATTGCTCTAAAAGAGAATCGAACAGGTTTTTGATATCCAATTCTTGAACTTCGGGCGGAACGCCGTTCACAGCGATGGCAGTTTTGCCAAAGTTCTCAAAATCAAAACCCAATGCTCGAAGTTCGGGTTCGAGTGCACGGATGAGTTCAAAATCGGGAGATGAAAATTCTTTCACCACCGGAAAAAGCAATTGCTGCGATACGCCATGGTGGCCCGATTCGGCTTTTTGCTTAAGTAAACGTTCAAAATGAATGCGTTCGAATGCACCAGTTTGTTCGATTAACATGAGTCCACTACGAACCTGCGTACAAATGTATTTTCCGTGAAGCTGCCAAGGTTGAGTTTTCTCGGGAGTTTCGGCAGGTTTGCTCAGTTCCTTTTTGGGTGGAAAGGTGAGTTCGGTGGGCGGTCCAGCTAAATCTTCCCAACGTGCCTGACTCAATTTTCGCAACTGATCTTGCTTTTCGACTGGCGCAGGACGCGGATTGCTAAACGGATTGTAATCGGGATTTACCTGAATCTCCGGAGCTTTGATTTCGCGTTTATTGGGAAGTGGAATTTCGAACGCTTGTTCCATCTCAAAATCGAGCGTTGGAGAAAGCGAGAATGCTCCAATTGCCTTGCGAACAGCCGAACGTAGAATGGCATAAACCGAACGTTCGTCTTCGAATTTAATTTCGGTTTTGGTCGGATGAATGTTGATGTCGATAGTTTTGGGATCGACATCGAAACGCAGAAAATAAACTGGAAATGAATCAGCAGCAATTAAACCTTGAAAAGCACCTTGAACCGCGTGATTGAGGTAAGTACTTTTTATAAAACGGTTGTTGATGAAAAAGAACTGCTCTCCACGCGTTTTGCGAGATGCATCGGGCTTACCAACGAAACCAGTAATGGTAACAACTGAGGTTTCTTCTTTAACTGCGATAAGACGTTCGTTCCAGGATTGTCCCATGAGTCCGACTATACGTTGTTTAAACGTACCGGGCATGAGTCGATACACTTCTTGACCGTTGTTGTTGAGCGAAAAAGCGATATCGGGAAAGGCAAGAGCAACACGTTGGAATTCGTCGAAAATGTGTTTGGTTTCGACTGGGTTACTTTTGAGGAAATTTCGACGAGCGGGAACGTTAAAGAACAGGTTTTTTATGGCGATGGATGTGCCGTTTGGACAGGCAACTGCTTCTTGTCGTTTTACTTCGGAGCCTTCTATTTCGAGTAAGGTGCCGAGTTCTTGGCCGGTGAGACGCGTACGCATTTCTACTTGAGCAACAGCTGCGATGGATGCCATTGCTTCACCACGAAAACCCATGGTGCGAATGGCCCAAAGGTCGTCGGCTTGACGAATTTTAGAAGTAGCATGTCGCGCAAAAGCCATACGAGCATCGGGTTCGGACATGCCGCAACCGTTGTCGATGACTTGTACGAGCGTACGACCGCCATCTTTGATGATGAGTTGAATGGATTTGGCGCCAGCATCGACGGCATTTTCCATGAGTTCCTTAACCGCACTTGCGGGACGTTGAATTACTTCACCAGCAGCAATCTGGTTAGCAACGTGTTCGGGAAGAAGCTGGATAATATCTGCCATAAGCGGGCGGCAAAGGTAAGCAGGATAGCAGTTTTTTGGAGCATAATCTAAAGAGCTGAGATTAGAAAGTGCTTGAGTGATGCCTGAATGATGGAAATGAAGCAAGAAGTGGTAAGGATAGAGCGTGCAGGCAGGGAAGATAATTTTATGAACCGGCTTGTTGAAAATTTGTACTTGAACAGCTTGAATGTATTAACTGCCTGATAGCGATAGCCTGGGCACCACCCAAAAAATGAACTTGAATCAGTCGAATTCGAGATGGAAATGAATTACGGGTATATTGCGAAATAAATTGAATTTGTGGAGCAGTTTTCATCTTATCAGTACATACAGAATCAGGCTTCGATGCTGCAAGCAGCAGTTGTTTTGCGGTCGTGTAAGGAGATTGCAATTGATTTAGAATTTGATCGTGACCGGTATGCGTATGGTTTTACCTTGTGTTTGATTCAAATTCACGGGAAGGGGATTAGTTATTTGTTTGATCCATTTGTGGGACTTGATTTTGGGCCGGTGTTCGATATTTTAGAAGATGAAACGATCGTAAAAGTTTTGCATTCGCCCGGAGAAGATTTGCAGTTGTTGCATAAAATGGGATGCTTTCCGAAAAACATGTTTGACACGGAGCGAAGTGCTCGAATCCTCAATTATTCGGCTTTTTCACTTTCGAATTTATTGAATGATATACTTGGAATTCAATTAGATAAATCGCAGCAGAAATCGAATTGGACGAGGAGTCCGTTAAGTGAAACACAATTAAAATATGCTGCAAGTGATGTGGCACATTTGATTTCGTTGAAGGAAGAATTGCAGATGCAGGCGATGCAGAAAGACGTGATGGATTGGTTAAAAGAGGAAAATGCTGCTTGGGATGAGTATCGGGTAGAAGAGAAGCCGGATGGACATTTTGCGAATAAAGAAGATTCGAAAAAACTGCCACCATTTCAGTTGCATGTGTACAATGCTGTTTTGGGTTTGCGAGATAAAATTGCGCAAGAGTTAAACAAACCCGGTTATCAGGTAATTCCAAAGGAGTTGGCTATGGATGTTGTGTTTAAACCCGAGTTGGTAGAAGATTGGATGAATCAGAAAGGTTTGAATCCACGAGTAAAAACGCTCGATTTTAAAAGGCAATTGAAGCAAATAATTGACATAGCGCAGCAAGAAGCTACTGATCGAAATTTGTTGAAGCGAAATCCGGGAAGTCATTTATCGCCTGCTCAGCGTGAAGAATTAGCCAATGAGCGCGTTCGAATTGCTGCATTGGTTGATTCGGGATATCGAAAAGTATGGCAAGTGATTGCAGATCGATATGGGGAATTTACGGCTGCGTATTTTTTAAATGAGCGAACGATGACCGATTTGACTACAGGTGCACTGAAATTAGAAGATTTGCCGTATCGATATCGAGCTAAATTAATACGAGAAATTAGTTTGGAACTTGAATTATCGGAATTAATTAAAAATTGAATTTAAATCTGACAAACGAATGACATTATTTAACCAGTATAATTCGAGGTTTGCAACATGCAACTAAATAATTCGTTGAACCGTTTTCGCTGGGTGGCTTTGGCCGAAGGTTGGTCATTTTTATTTCTACTTTTTATTGCCATGCCATTAAAATACGTGGCACACATGCCTATGCCTGTTAAGATTGCTGGCTGGATTCATGGATTACTATTCGTGCTTTATGGTTTTACATTAATTCACGTTTGGGCTGATCGAAGCTGGAAATTTTCCAAAGCGCTGCTTGCTTTTCTGGTCTCGTTCATTCCCTTAGGAACATTCTGGTTCGACAAACAACTGAAAGCTGAATCATAGATTCATTGGGTTTTTAGGTATTTTCGCTTAAGAAACCTAATACCCATGAAATACATTTTTACTTTTCTTATCCTATTTATAGGCTTCAACTGCTTTTCAGCTCGCTGGTATGTTCATGCCAATGCATCAGGCGCCAATACTGGATTATCTTGGACAGATGCCTACACCGATTTACAATCTGCCATAGGAAGTTCTACGTTTGGGGATGAAATTTGGGTTGCAGCTGGAACATATAAACCAACAAGTACAACTTCGGCGACTATCTATTTTAACTTGGTTAATGGTGTCGCTATTTATGGTGGATTTAATGGTTCTGAAACCCTGTTGACCGAACGAGATTTTGTCAATAATATCAGTATTCTCAGTGGAAATATTGGTAGTGGTTCTTCTACTACCGATAATAGTAATCACATTGTTTATGGTGACAATGTGGGAAGTCAAACACGTTTAGATGGCTTTCGAATTAGTGATGGACATGCCAGTTCATTAGCGGGAGGAGTTTATTTGAGTTCAAGTTCTCCGACTATTTCCAATTGTACGTTTATCAACAACTTCGCATTAGATGCAGCTGGGGCACTTACTCATAACGGAGGTACGCTCACTTTAACAAATTGTGTTTTCCTTTCGAATTTTACCGATGGAACAGGAGGTGCATTACAAATTCGTAGCGGAACTGCTCGCATAACCGATTGTAGATTTACATCAAACCAAGCTGGTGACAATGGTGGAGCCATGTATTTGTCGGGCGGTGTGAGTTATATCGATCGATGCATTTTTGATGGGAATTCAGCACAAAATAATAGTGGTATCATTTATCACTTGTATGATAATTCCATGTATTTGAGTAATTCACTAGTGGTAGGAAATTATGCCCCACAATATTCGATCATGTACATGCCGCCCATTTCGAACTCACAAATGCATGGTATTGTCAATTGTACGTTTGCAAATAATCGACAAACACAAAATTCAGGACAGGCTTATCCACTAGCAGTAAATTCTAATACCGAAATTGCTAATTCCATTTTTTGGGATAATGGGGGTGCAGCTGCTATGTATCCGAATGCCGATCCTCACGATTGTTTAATTCAAGGAGGTTTTTCAAGTGGAACAGCTATAATTTCTGGTAACCCCTCTTTTATTCAAGCAGGATTAACTACGCTTGCTCCGTTCGAGTTAGACGGTTTCGACTATCACGTTTCAGCAACTTCGCCCGTGATTGATAAAGGTGTAAATAATCTAGTTGTGGCTCCAGCTGATAAAGATTTGGATTTAGCAGATCGCATTTTTGGACCACGCGCAGATATTGGTGCTTATGAATTAAGCTATTGCAATCTTCCTGTTACTATTGAAACCGAATCTACCATTCCATTTTGTCCGCAAACAACTCAAACTTTAACGGCAAGTTCAGGTGATAATTATACTTGGTATCAAGGCACAAATTCAATTGGAACTGGTAATTCTATTTCTGTTACCACTGGCGGTACATATGTGCTTCAAGCGGCTGATGCAGAAGGTTGTCGCGGTGGTGATACCATACAAGTTACCTTTTCGTCAATTAGTTTTCTCATCACTGGAACTACTACTTTTTGCTCAGGTGAATCGACCACATTGAGTTTGAGTGGTGATTATTCAAATCCAGTATGGAATAATTCAGTTAATGCCGATCAATTTGTAGCAACCAATTCAGGGAATGTGAGTGTAACGGCTCAAACTTCTGATGGATGCGATGTTCAATTGTCGACCAATGTAACTGCTGTGGCTTTACCAAACCCGAATATTAATTGGGTGAGTAATCATTTGAATGCAGGTTCTGGATTTTCGAGTTATCAATGGTTTTTAGATGGAACGTCAATTTCTGGGGCGACCTCAGCTAATTATACTCCAACTGCTAATGGTGATTATACCGTATTGGTATCGAATGTTTCGGGATGTGAAAACACGTCCAACGTATATACTTTCAGTTCTTTGGGAATAGAATCGGTTAATTCGAATTGGAAGATGTATCCTCAACCAGCAGGTGATTTACTCTTTATCGAAGGACTCAAACCCGAATCCAATTGGAAATTGATAAATCTATGTGGTCAAGTTGTTTTAAGTGGTATTTCAGATGCTAATTCAATCTTTTCAATCACATTAACAAACCTACCAGCTGGCGTATATTTTATTCTATTTGAGCAAGCGGGTGCTGAAGTCATTACAGCCAAAGTTGTCCATCAGTAATTTGTTTAGCTGATTAATTAAAATCTCGAGTACAATCCTATGAAGATTACGTTAGTTGGTTGTGGAAACATGGGTTTGATATATGCCCGTGCATTTTTGAAATATGCAGTTGTTAGTGCGGACGAATTGCTCTTGGTTGAGAAGAATGAAACGAGAGTTGAAGAATTAGTGAAAATGAATTTGGGGCGAGTTGTCACACCCAACAATCCTGAAATTAGCAAAAGTGATCTCTTATTATTAGCCGTAAAACCTCAGGATTTTCCATCACTAGCAGCGGTTTTAAAACATCAATTAAAGCCAGAAATTAGCGTGATTTCGATTATGGCAGGAGTAACACTTTCCTTTTTGGAAGAGCAATTACAACATGTCACATTAATACGAGCAATGCCTAATTCACCAGCCGGATTAGGGATGGGTGTAACAGCAATGATTGCACATCCATCCGTTTCATCAGCTCACATTCGTAAAGCAGAACAAGTTTTATCCACCACTGGTCGGACTGTTTTTCTAGATCAAGAATCGCAAATGGATGCTGTTACAGCCTTGAGTGATAGTGGTCCAGCCTATTTCTTTTATTTGGTCAAGCACATGATTGAAGCCGGGAAAGCGATGGGATTAGAGGATAGCATTTCGGCCATGTTGGTAAAACAAACGATGTTAGGAGCATTTCATTTGATTAATCAAGCTGACGAAAGCTTAGATAATTTGATAAAAGCTGTTGCTTCAAAAGGCGGGACGACCGAAGCTGCCTTTAAAGTGTTCGATGATAGAGCATTAGGGCAATCTTTACAGGAAGCAATATTTGCAGCGGAAAAACGCGCTGGTGAATTATCAAAAAGTTAAGAAAGCGAGCGTTTCGTTAAACATAATTCAATATTTATTTATATTTGCCCGCTTTTATAAGGAGGCATTACCCAAATTAATTCATACTAACAGAAGATGAGTAAAGGTGCAGATATAGACAATTTGGACAGGAAAATTCTAACCATTTTGATGAATGATGCCGTAGTTCCATACACCGAAATTGCCAAGCAATTGGATGTCTCAGCAGGAACCATTCACGTTCGGATGAAGAAATTGAGTGAACTTGGGGTTGTTTTAGGCTCACAATTAATCATCAATCCTTCTGTTATTGGCTTCGATATTTGTGCTTTTATTGGAATCTTCTTGGATAAAGGTTCAGCCTACAATGATGCCCGTCAGCAAATGATGGATATTCCTGAAATCGTGGAACTTCATTATACAACAGGTGTTTACAGCATTTTTGCTAAGGTTCTTTGTCGCGATACAAGCCATTTACGTGAAGTGTTAAATGAGAAAATTCAACCAATTGTAGGAATTCAACGTACGGAAACATTTATCACGTTGGAGCAAGGATTCTCGCGTCAGATCAATATCATTTGATCATTAGTTTTCTCACATTCTCCTGTTTATAATCTAAGAGTTGTAGCCGATTAACAGAACATTAATCGGCTAAAATTTGTGTTAAACCAAAATCGATTTAACATGAAAAAAAGCTTACTCTTCGCAGCTCTAAATCTTGGAATAGGAACTGCAAATGCTCAGTTAGTTTCAAAAAAAGGTGAGGCATATTTACCAGAGCCAGGTGATTGGTCTGTTGGAGTAGATGCAACACCATTTCTTAATTATGCAGGTAATTTCTTAAGCTCTGCGGGAAATAGTGCTCCAACTCAGAATTTCTTAAATGCTACACAAACAATAATTGGTAAGTACTTCGTATCCGAAAAAATGGCTTATCGCGGTATTCTTCGTATTGGTATGGGTTCTCAACATTGGAGTGAAAATATCGCCCAACATGGTGCTACCGCTCCTGTTTATCCGGCCTTACCAGCTTTAGTGGAAGATACTTACAAAGAAAAAAGTACGAATGTTGGATTAGGTGGAGGTATTGAATGGCGTCGTGGTTCTACTCGTTTACAAGGCTATTATGGTGCTGATTTAATGTTAACATACACTAATTCGAGCCGCGAATACACGTATGGTAATGCGTTGAACGATTCAACTTCAGTTACAGCTATATCTACTAGTTGGTACGGTCAAAGTTCTTATCCTCAAAATTTTGTTAATGATACTTATGGTAATACTGCTCGTGTTACAGAGGAAAAAGACGGTAGCATGTTAGCATTTACCCTTCGTGGTTTTGGCGGTGTTGAATACTTCATTTTCCCGAAAATCTCTCTCGCAGGTGAATTTGGATGGGGCATCTCTTTCGCAAATTCTTCAGGAGGATCTCAATCAATTGAGTCAGTTAATTTCCAAAGTATTGATCCTAGTGTAGGTACTCAAACTATTGAAAGCAATAAAAGCGGACGTTTCTCTTTGGATACCGATCGTAATTTAACTGGTACAAGTACTGGTGCTTTACGTATCAATTTCCATTTCTAAGCTCGTTACAATACTTTACAAAACTCCCGTTAATCGAAAGGTTAACGGGAGTTTTCTTTTGGGAATATTTCTCCTTAAAATCATCGTAAATCGTCTGCATTCAAACCCTATATTTGCCAACTAACGCTAACTAATATGTCATCCATCATCCCTTCCGCATTTTTTGAGCCTAGTAATTTGCAGGCTTTGCGCAATCAGTTTGATGCCGGAAAACCATTTCGACATCTGGTTATTGACAATTTCCTTGATCCCGAATTTGCCAACACCCTTTATGAGAATTTCCCTGGATTTGATTTAATGTCAAGGAATTATCATGGTTTAAATGAACATAAATCTGAAGGTTCGGGCTTTGAAAATTTTCATCCTGCCTTTAATCAACTTCGTGCCGAATTAAACAAACCGGAATTTTACAAAACACTCAGCACCATTACCGGTATCGATAATTTATATTCAGTTGAAGATGCTCTAGGAATGGGTGTTCATCAAGGTGGAAAAGATTCATACCTCGATGTACATATCGATTTCAATATTCATACTGCTCGTAATATTCATCGTCGCTGTAATCTACTCATCTTCCTGAATAAAAACTGGCAAGAAAGCTATGGCGGACATGTAGAACTTTGGAATAAAGACGTATCCAAATTGGAGCAAAAAGTATTACCAATTTTAAACCGTTGTGTGATTTTCGAAACAAACGAAATCTCCTATCACGGTTACAGTAAAATCAACGTCCCTGAAGGCGAAACGCGTAAATCGTTTTATTCATATTTCTATACCGATTTACGCGAAGACGCAGCTCGTTTCCACGACACCGTTTTCAAAGCTCGTCCCGAAGAAGGCATCATCAAAAAAGTAAAAACCGACGTGAAAGAAACGTTGAAGAATACCATCAAACGTAACCTCAAAAAAGTAGGAATCAATATCTGATGAAACAGGAAGCAATCCAGTACACCCAATACACCGAATATCCTTGTCACTTAAGTCGACTCGAGTGGATTTACGATACAATTGATCAGGGCAGAAAACCCAGTTCAAAAGTTCAAGTTCTTGATGTTGGTGCCGGAACAGGTAATGTCACCATTCCACTAGGCACAATCGAAAATTCCGATATTCTTGGCATCGATATTCATCAACCAACACTGGATATTGCTATTGAAGCCAATAAGCTTCCAAATGTTCATTTCAAGTTTGAATACCTTCAGGATAGCCCTTTAGCTGGAAAAGAATACATTATTCTAACTGAAGTTTTAGAGCATATTGGACCGTATCCCGAGATTCTAGATTATTTAGGGAAGAACTCCGATAAGAATATGAAGCTACTCATCACTGTTCCCAATGGTTTCGGACCGTTTGAAATTGCGATGCAACCTTTGTATTTCATGCGGAAAATCGGGTTGAATAATTTCATCCTTAAAGTTAAACGGATACTGGGTAAAAAAGAACCCTATTCTCAAAACTACGAAACGCCTCACGTGAATTTTTTCACGGTTGGGCGCATGCGTAGAGAATTGAAACAGTACGGTTTGAAAATTACTGAAGTAAAGAAAGCCTATGTTTTCGCTCCAATAATCGAAACTTATCTTCCCTTCATTCCTTTGAAAGGAATTGCTCGTTTGGATAATAAATTAGCTTCCATTTTGCCTGCATTCATGGCTTCTGGCTTTTATTTTAAAATAGAACACGAGTAAATTCTGACTTTTTTTGTCATTTCAGAACAAAATGCTTCTCTTATTTTAATTAGGAGAAGCATTTATTTTTTTATTTAAAATCATCAGATTTCAATAAAGTCCCACAGAATACTGGCAATTGAGAGTTTTAACAATTAACGGATTAATTTAGTGGAGCACTGATTTCTTACACAAACTTTTTGAGTTGATTTCAAATCGAATTTGGAGGAAGTGCAATTCACAACTAACTTGTACCAATCTTCCACTGAAACATCTGGAATTAAGTGCAAGCAAAACAATCCATCTTTTTCTTTTTACTCATCCTGCTACTTTCTGCTTCTTGCAAGAAAGCAAGTTCTGATTTGTATACCGATAATGATCCTCCAGCTTTTTCGGCAGTTCCAGCTGTAAAAGTCCGGAATTTTGTTAATCGTGCATTTATCGATTTAATTGGTCGGGAACCTACCGATGCCGAAATGGAAGCAAATACCGCCGCCATTCAATCGGGAAATTCGAACATGGAAGCTCGCGAAGCTTTGATTGATAAATTGATGTCCGACACAACTTTCCGTGATGGAGATACTTCCTACACATTAGCCTATCACAAACGAATCTATGATTTAGGGAAAATTCGTTTTATGGATGGTGTTTCCGAAGCACAACTCATTCAACAAGCGGGCATTTATCGAAGCAACGCCATCTCCGATTCATTAAGCGGAAATGTTCCTGGTTACGAAGAAGATATGATGCGATATAATCGAATGAAAGATGTACTGCTTTCAGCTCGACGATATATGCAAGGCGAAATCACCATTCAGCAACAGTTTGCTGCCATGATTAACAACGCTATTTACGACATCATTAACATGAACTCCTTCAATTTCGTAAATGCCTGTTTCAACGATTTGTTTTATCGTTTTCCTAGTAATGCTGAATTTCAAATCGCCTACAGCATGGTAGAAGACAATCAACCGGGCGTGCTATTCAATGCTACCGCTCAAAATAAAGATGAGTACGTAACTATCCTCACTCAAAGTCAAGAATGCCGACAAGGAATCATCATTTGGTCATATCAAACCATCCTTGCTCGTAATCCTGTATCAGCCGAAATCTATGATGAAATGCTCTTATTTGGTCAAGACGGCGATTTCAAAGCTCTACAAAAACGTTTACTAAAAAGCGCGGAATATGCCAATTTCTGATTTCAAGCCCCGTTCGCTTTCTCTCGTATTGCTGATTTCGATTTTGCAGTTCGGACTTTCATCCTGCAAAAAAGAAATTGAACCCGATCAATATGAATTGAATCAAGTAGTGCTTTATCCTTCTATTAGCGCTAAAAACAAACTCAAATCACAGGAGCAATTCGTGTCTATTCTTTACACGAATTTGTTTCAACAAGCTTTATCGGGTAACAAACTAGTCGAGATCATCGACTGCCTCGAATCAATTGGTGATAAAGAACTTGGAAGAGAAGTACTCATTTCCAACTTCATGAACGATCCTGCTGTTCAACTTCCATCCGATTCAACCATGCGGGCAAATCCCGAAGCGTTTGTGGCAGAAACCTACGAACGTTTTTTTGTACGCGAGCCTTCTCAAGCAGAACTCACTTGGTTTAGCAACTTTATCAATGCCCATCCTCAATTGAGTGCCGAAATGATCTATTTCTCCTTCGCACTTTCTAACGAATATTTGTATTACTAGCTGCCCATGAACCGTCGTCGATTTATCCGGGCTGCCGGACTCACAACCGCTGGAGCATTTGCTGCTCCTTACATTCTTCCATCAGGGCGTTTGTTTGCTTCTTCTGGACAACCACTTGCTGGACATGTAGTGTATGTGCTTTTTGCTGGCGGTGTTCGTCAACAAGAATCAGTTTTGCAACGCTATTTGGATGATTCTCAAGGATTACCTTGGGAAGGAAACATCATGTACAACATGCTTAATGGCGATGCTCCACAGAATAAGATTGTGTATGGAACTGATCAAGGTGGCGGGGCAGAAGGCGGTACTCCCATTCCTCGAATTCTCAATCAAACGCTTCAAACGCAAGGATTACTTTTCAAAGAAGTTAGCAGCCAATCGAACGGACATTATGGTGGCCTAAACAACCTCCTTCAAGGAAGTACAGTCACCACTCAAGGATTGAAGCAAAAGCCCGTAAATCCTACCATTTTCGAGTATTTACGTCGTCATGGAGGATATAAAGCAACCGATGCTTGGTTTGTGGGAAATGGTATTGGGAATTCTATTCCATTGCTTAATTACAGCAATCATCCCGATTATGGATCTAAGTATGGAGCAAACTTCTTTGCACCGTCGGTAACCTTTGGAAATCTAGGGTTTGAGCATTTGTCAAATGCTAAAGTGTATCATCCCGAAAACGAGCTCGATCCCATGTACCAAATGAAGTACTTTCTCGATCAAAGCTTTAGTAGTGTAGGGCAGGGGGGCGATTCCTTAGGAAATACCGAGGAAGAAAAGCAACGCATCAAACAGTTCATGCGCGATACATACGAGCGTGTCACACAAGGATTGATTGCATTTCCGCCAGTTACGGATAACAGCGATTCGTTAAACATAGGATTTGCCTGCGAAGTGATGCGCGAATTTCAACCGGCAATTACGGTTGTCAACCTAAGTGATGTAGATGGTTGCCATAGCGACTTCACCGGCTATCTAAGAGCTTTACACCGCGCTGATCATGCCGTTGGACATTTGTGGAATTACATTCAAACGCAAATTCCGGGAATGGCAAACGACACAGTTATTATTGCTTCTCCTGAATGTGGTAGAAATCTGCAACATAATCCAATCAAGGATGTGAACGATTGGTACGCATATGACCACAGCGATTTTAATTCTTCACGTGTGTTTACGCTCATGGCTGGACCATCGGTTCCTTCGAATTTGGTTTTAGGTTCAGAGAATAACTCGATTGGATTTACTTCTGATAATGTTCCAACAATAGCCGAAATTCTTGGGGTGAAAGATGAAGTGATGAATGCTGGATTTCTTCAATCGGGCGCTCGATCATTATTTGAACGGATATGAGAAAGGCGCTGATTCTATTTCTCTGCATCGGATTCTTCTCCTGTAAAAAGGAACAAGAAGAAAATCCCTATGACTTAATTCAAAATCCGAACGATACTTCTGGAACGCATCATACCGTTCCAGACCCTAATTCGCTAGCCGGAATTCACCAGAACATATTTGAACCTACATGTGCTAACTCGGGTTGTCATGATGGAACTTTTGAACCCGATTTTCGAACTCCCGAAAGCACTTACAACACCTTAGTTCTTCGCCCAATTATCAAAAACGATCCGGCAGGAACCTATACCTATCGTGTGGTTCCAGGCGATTATCTAAATAGTGTTTTGTACCAAAGATTAATCATCGATATTGATGGTCAATCAGGCATTATGCCTTTAGTTCTGGAACCTTCATCCGACTGGAATTCGAAGCAAGCTCAGTACATCGAGAATGTCAAAAATTGGATACAAAATGGAGCAAAGGACATTTTCGGGAATTCAGCTGCAAACTTTAATCTTCCTCCTCAGTTATTAGGGATATTTATTTCCGAAACGGGCAGCACGCAAGCTTTTCCACGAAATGCAACAAGTGGTTCCATTCAAATTCCAATTGGAACTTCTTCGATTGATATTTGGTTAGCTATTGAGGATGATCAAACTACCATTGATCAATTGTCTTATTTGAAAGCAAAAGTGGGTGCTTCTATGAACGATTTTTCAGCTGTTTCGGAGCAAAATCTTCAGTTAGTAAACGAAGTGATGGAAACAGGATATTCAGGAAATCAAGTAAGCTTCCGATTTAAATTCACACTTCCGTTATCTGGTCTAACACCGGTTCAACCGTGGTTTATACGAGCCTACATTCAAGATGCAACGGCCTCACCTTCCGAATTACCTTCTACTGGAAGTGCCGAATACATCAAACATTTTTACTCTTTTCAATTAGGTGAATGATGAGAAATATGCTCTTCCTATTCTTCCTTGTTGTTTTGTGGTCATCCTGTACCGAAAAGGAACGTGTGCCTGCACCAGCACCTCCTGCAATTGGAATCATTTCTATCACACCCGATTCAATTCTACAATTCCAAGATTCTGCATTTGTTACCATTCAATATGAAGATGTAAATGGCGATGTGGGAAGTTCTGATCCGGATGCAAAAGACTTAGAAGTGAAAGATTCCCGATTGGCTCAACCCGATTTATATTCCATCCAACCTTTGACTCCCGATGCTATTGAGTTATTCATTCACGGGCAAATAAAAATTAAGCTTCCCACCTTATTTATACTCGGAAATGGAGATTACGAAACAGTTACTTTCTCCATACGTTTGCGCGATCAAAGTGGAGAATGGAGTCAAACTGTTACTACCGATCCAATTGTGATTAAACGTCAATGAGTTTTATTCGGAAATATGGATTTCTCTTTTTGCTGCTCGTATGCGGATTCAATCCAGTATGTGCTCAGTTGGAGTTTAACATGTCCGACACGCTCGTAACCGAATGCAAAGGGATTTTATATGATGATGGAGGCGATGGAGTGAATTACTTTCACAATGCAAACGAAACATTCACCATTTGTTTAGATGCACCGGGAACCTTAAATCTCGCATTTGATTTTTTATGCATTGAATTGGGTTCCGATTCTCTCATGTTTCATGCTGGAAGCTCGATTCTTGATCCTCAAATTGGTCCAGCGTATTCAGGAACAACTCCGCCTCCTGTTCACACGATAAATTCGGGATGTATCACCTTACATTTTGTTTCCGATGCTAATGTAGCTTGTACCGGTTGGGAAGCTCATTGGACAACCCAAATTGTTCCTCCCGTTCCTCCTCTAATTGCTGCGATTATTCCCGTTCCGGCATGTTCGAGTAGTACAGCCATCATCAACCTAAGTAAAAATATTGCCTGCGATTCGGTCTATGCTGCTGCATTTGAACTCATTGGACCATTAAATGTTCCTATTCTTTCTGCTTCGCCAATATCTTGTACAAACGATAGCACGCAGCAAGTTCAAATCACTTTTGCATCCGGAATTGACCTAGGCGGAAATTATCAAATCGAATTTACCACTCATTATTGGGATGCTTGCGATAGCCTCTGGACATTCACAACGAGCGATAATTTCAGCGTTTTCGATTGCCCGATCGTGGTTACCTTAACTCCTCAAAACGATAGTATTTGTTTTGGAGATTGTACCATCATCGATGTGTTAGTTACCGGTGGTGATGGAAATTACACCTATTCCTGGAACACCGGAATGAGCTACGCCGGACCTGCTCAAACAGTTTGTCCGCTCAATGATATTACCTACACACTTACCGTTGACGATACTTCTCCAGCACTAGCATCATCGGGTTCTACAAGCATTACTGTTTTTCAACCAGCTACTGTTCCGGCACCATCGTCTCATTGTCAGTCGGATGCACCATTCGATTTAAGTGCAAGTCCAACAGGTGGTTGGTGGATTGGCTCTGGAATTACCGATTCGCTAGCAGGTACATTCAATGGTGATTCTGCTGTTTTAGGATTAAATCAACCGGGATATTATTTACCAATTACACCCAGTTTCGGTTGCACAACCTTGACTAATATTACTATCATACCTATCAATGCAGGTATTGCCCAAGCTGCTTGTCCCGGTTCGGCACCGTTTCAAATTATTGGTTTTAGTCCTATTGGTGGAACTTGGTCGGGGCTATCTGTTTCGCCTTCTGGTGTTTTCGATCCTGTTGCTGCAGGTGTTTACACAGTTACCTATTCGGTGAATGGTTGTTCCGAAGACCTGACAATTTATGTGGATGACATTTCTAATCTGCCTGTATTAACCGATACGATTTGTCAAAGTGCAGCTTCTATATTGTATGCATTAAATCCACCTGGCGGAAGGTGGACAGGCGAAGGAATTATTGATTCACTTACTGGTTTATTTGATCCGGGAGAAACCGATGCTGGACTTATTCCTATAACCTATAACCTCAATGGTTGCTCACAAACCATAGAAGTATATGTGAAAGAAATTTTTGCTGGTTGGGATCAAACTGCCTGTCCTTCCCAAGACACTTTTTTACTAGCCGATTTTTCTCCCATTGGCGGAACTTGGAGTGGAACCGGAATCGTCGATTCTTTACTTGGGATTTTTGAACCGGGTACAAATACTAATCAAAATTTCACAACCGATCTCATTTACTCCCATCCAAACGGTTGTACCGATACAACTACCATCTATGTAGTGTATTCAAGAATATATCGCGATACCATTGTGTTTTGCTCGGGTGATCAAGGTATTATACTCGATCATTTCAGTATGGAAACAAGTCCATGGTCGGGCAATTGGAGTGGAAATGGCGTTATTCCTGGAGCTGATCAAGATTCCTCATTCTTCGATCCTAACATTGCTGGAACAGGCGTTCATCTCTTAACATTCGACATAAACACCTGTGCCGATACTGCATACATGATTGTGCAAAAAGCATTTCTTCCCGATATTCCATTAACCTGCGAACAAGCTCCTGCTTTCCAAATTACAGTTCCCGAATATGCTTTAGGTGGTACTTTTTCGGGTGATGGAATTACTGATTCCATTGGAATGTTTTCACCTAGCGATGCAGGAACTGGTTTACATGAAATCTATTATGAAAGTCCACAAGGTTGCTTAGACACGCTCATTGCTGAAATAGATTCCTATCAAGAAGCTAGCATCGACGGACCTGCTGGAGTTTTATGTTATACCGATTCGCTCTATTCCGTTACCATTCTACCGCTTGATGCGTTATATTATGGAACGGGTTCGGTCTTGCCGGGTAGTTTTAATCCAATCATTTCGGGCGAAGGCGATCATTGGCTATATGCCGAAACAGGACAAGGATACTGTCGCAGCATCGACTCGGTCATGGTAAGTGTTGGTCCAGCAATCGGCTATTCCTTAGTCGTTAGTACCGATTCGATCTGTTATGGTGATTATGTTTCGATGCAGGCGAATGCTTTTGGAGGAAACGGAAATCTCATCACTTATACATGGAATCAAGGTTTGCAACCATTACAGCAACAAGTAGTTAGTCCACTTGTTTCAACTCAATATACCTTAGAGATTTCCGATGGATGTTCTCGATTGCGCGATACGGTTGATATTACTGTAAGTGATCCAATTACATATTCAATCAGCACAAGCGATTCACTTTGTTATGGTCGTCCCGGATTTGCTCAAATTGATGGAGGTCATTCAAGTTCCTATCAAGTAGTTTGGGATAATCAGCTTTACATTACAGGTGAACAATTGCCTGGTTTAGCATCCAATACCTATTCAGTTTCTATTCGAGATACAGTATCGGGTTGTTCGGTTGATACTTTGATTACCATTCCTGGTTTTCCATTGGTAAAAGCTCAGTTCTCGGTTAATCCAGAATACGATTGTATTCCAGAGGAAATAAAAGACATCAATTTCATCGATTTAAGTTCAGGTGCTTTTCAAGGATCTTGGAATTTCGGCGATGGTACTGTAATTCCGTATGTCTCAGGAGAAAATCCAACACATTCGTATCCTATTTATGGTGAATATGTAGTTGGTTTAGAAGTCGCTGACAGCAATGGTTGCAGCGATAAAACTGACCGTACAATATGCTTGAAAGAGCCTTTTAAAGTTTATTTGCCCAATGCTTTTACCATCAATGAAGATGGACTAAATGAAGTATTTCTAGCTAAGGGAACTGGAATTCTAACTTTTCACATGTGGGTTTATGAACGAAGTGGAAAAGTGTTGTTCGAATCGGATGCGTTAGATAAAGGTTGGGATGGTAAATTGAATGGACGAATTGTACCAATGGGTGTTTATGGGTGGATAGTTGAAGTTCAATGGACCGATAAACAATGGTTTACAACTGCAGGAACGGTAACCTTAATTCGTTAATTGAAGGCTTTTCTTTTTTAGATTAGAGCCATGCTACCTGCTCAACACTTTCCTTTTATTGGCAATCAATACCGAACCCAAGTTTCTGGATTGGATTTGCTGGTTTATCATAAACATACCAACGAATTACTTGCACGTATTCCTCAAATTGGTTTAAATCAAGTGGAAGAAGCAATCGCCTCTACCATCAGTGGTTTTCAGGAAATGCGCAAACTCGATATTTCCGAACGTGCCGCCATTCTTCAAAAGATTCGTGATTTATTGGATGAACGTAAAGAAGAATTCATCCAATTGATCGTTGCCGAAGCAGGAAAACCTATATCCTTTGCTCGACAAGAACTAGATCGCTGTTTACTGACCATCGATACCGGAATTCGGGAAGTTTGGTCTTTGAATGGAGAACAAATCCCAATGAATGCAGGAAGCGGAAAAGGTAAAATTGCATTCACTCAACAGTTTCCAACCGGACCAGTTTTAGGAATTTCACCTTTTAACTTTCCCTTAAATTTAGCATTACATAAAATTGTTCCTGCGCTAGCTGTAGGGACGAGCATTCTTCTAAAAGCTCCACCTCAAGCTCCTTTATCGGTTTTAGGTTTAGCCGGTTTGATAGCCGAAGCTGGAGCACCTGCTGGAGCTGTAAATGTGATTGTTTGCGATATTCCAGTTGCCGAAAAGCTAGTAAGTGATTCCCGTTTTAGTGTTCTATCATTTACTGGAAGCGCTCGTGTTGGGTGGCACTTGAAGCAAATTGCAGGAAATAAAAAAGTACTACTCGAATTGGGCGGAAATGCTCCCGTTATTGTGGATGAAACGGCTGATTTAGCCGAAGCTGCCCGACAAATTGCCCGTGGTGCATTTTTATTTGCCGGACAAATCTGCATTTCAACTCAGCGAATCTATGTGGTTGAATCGGTGGCAGATGAGTTTCGTGATCTGTTACTTTCCGAAACTTCGCGTATCCGTAGTGGTGATCCTTCCGATGAATACACCATCAACGGACCAATCATCGATGCTAATACGATACAGCGAATTCAGGAATGGCTTCAAGAAGCAAATCGTTCGGGAGCAGAAATTCTTGCGGGTGGAAATTTGATTGATGCCGAATGCCGGATTTTTTCTCCTACGATTCTAACTCGTACAACTCCCGAAATGAAACTGGTGAAAGAAGAAGTTTTCGGTCCATTAGCCATTTTCGAAATCATTCGAAATCTGGAACAAGGCGTCGATTTAGCTAATGCAAGCGAATATGGTTTGCAATGCGGAGTTTTTACCAACCACTTGGAACGAATAAAATACGCCTATCAAAAGTTGGAGTATGGAGCTGTTATCATCAATAGTGCTCCGGGTTTTAGGGTTGATCAAATGCCTTATGGCGGAATCAAATCTAGCGGCTTAGGGCGGGAAGGAATCCGCTACGCTATGGAAGCTTATACAGAAAAGAAACTACTCGTATTCTAATCAGTCCTTGGTTATTGTATCAGCCTTTCGCATTTTTGATAGAATCGTCAACTAAATTCTTTAACTAGAATCTTTACATTGTTCCACCTAAATTCAAAATTCAATCATCCATATGAGTTTTCACCGCATCCGGACGCTGGAAGAATATCAGCATGCATACGAAGAGAGTGTTAAGAATCCCGAAGGTTTTTGGGCTGATATTGCCAGCCGATTGACTTGGAAAAAGAAATGGGATACCGTTTTAGAATGGAACTTCGATGAACCATCTGTGAAATGGTTTTCTGGCGGAAAGCTCAACATCACCGAAAATTGCCTCGACCGTCACCTCGATACAGAAGGAAATAAAATCGCCCTCATCTGGGAGCCAAACGATCCAAAAGAACGTGCTAAGAAATTCAAGTATCGTGAATTATACGTTTTAGTTTGTCGGTTTGCTAACGTACTTAAGCGCAATGGCGTGCGAAAAGGAGACCGAGTTTGCTTGTATATGCCCATGATACCGGAACTCGCAATTGCTACACTTGCTTGTGCTCGAATTGGTGCAGTGCATTCGGTAGTTTTTGCTGGTTTTTCTGCTCAATCGATAGCTGATCGCATTAACGATTCGGCCTGTTCTGTTGTTATCACAGCCGATGGAATGAGTCGTGGTCCTAAGCAATTACCTTTAAAACGTGTTGTTGACGAAGCGCTTGAACAATGTGCTTCTGTGAATCGGGTTATTGTTCATAATCAACTGAATTGGGATCCCGAAATGATTGAAGGTCGCGATGTGTGGTGGCATGAAGAAATGGAAATGGTCGATAGCGATTGTCCAGCCGAAAGCATGGATTCGGAGGATATGCTGTTTATCCTATACACATCAGGCTCTACAGGTAAACCAAAAGGTGTGGTTCACACGTGTGGTGGCTACATGACCTATATCGACTATACATTCCGAAATGTTTTTCAGGTAGAAAGTAATGATGTGTTTTGGTGCACAGCCGATATTGGTTGGGTAACCGGACATTCGTATTTGCTATATGGACCATTAATGTCGGGTACAACTACCTTGATGTTTGAAGGTATTCCAACCTATCCAGATGCGGGTAGATTTTGGAGTGTAATTGATAAACATAGCGTGAGTGTGTTTTACACGGCTCCAACAGCAATTCGATCCTTAATGGCAGCGGGTGTCGATCACGTTCTTGCTTATAGTTTGAATTCCTTACGAGTATTAGGTTCTGTGGGAGAACCCATTAACGAAGAAGCTTGGCAATGGTATAACGTGCACGTGGGCAAGGAAAAATGTCCAATTGTAGATACTTGGTGGCAAACCGAAACAGGAGGAATGATGATTAGTGCGATGGCTGGAATCACTCCATCTAAACCAAGTTTCGCAGGATTTCCACTTCCTGGAATTCAACCTGTATTATTGAATGCCGAAGGACAAGAAATTCAAGGCAATGGTGAAGAAGGCTATTTGGCGATTAAGTTCCCTTGGCCAGGAATGATACGAACGACGTATGGCGATCATGAACGTTGTCGAGTTACGTATTTCTCAACCTATAAGAACTACTATTTTACGGGTGATGGAGCGCGTCGCGACGAAGAAGGCATGTATCGAATTATTGGTCGGGTAGATGATGTAATCAATGTATCTGGGCATCGTTTTGGAACGGCAGAAATAGAAAACGCGATCAACCAAAACAAGCATGTAATCGAAAGTGCTGTAGTAGGATTTCCGCATGATATAAAAGGGCAGGGGATATATGCTTTTGTCATTTGCGATAAACTACCCGATCATCCTGTTCAATTAAGAGAAGAGATTTACGAAACGGTAAGTGAGCAAATTGGTCGAATTGCAAAACCCGATAAGATTCAGTTTGTAAGCGGTTTACCTAAAACACGTTCGGGTAAAATCATGCGTCGAATACTTCGAAAAGTGGCAGAGAATGAAATTGGTAATTTGGGTGATGTAACTACATTGCTAGATCCTTTAATTGTGGATGAAATCATTGCTGGCAAATTGTAATTACTAACATATTAATTCAAATGGCTGATAAAGAGTTATTTGAGAAAGTGTGTTTGTGTAATTATATTTTCGAATTTTCGTTTTTTGATTTGATAGTTTAATAATTTTGACCTGTTCTAATGGATGGTAGTAGAAACAGATTTCGAACTGCAGGCATGAAAACATGTTGAAGAAATTCGCAACCTAACCTCTGTCTCACTCAGAGAATTTCCATTGGTTGCCCGACCCATATCGGGAAGATGGTTTGTGAGAACCCCGTATGTTCATTCGTGCGGGGTTATTTTTTGTCTAATTCTAGAAGTCAAGACAAGCCTTGTGTTTTTATATCTTGCCGTTTCCTAAAACATTCATCATGAAGAACAAGGTTGTTGCAGCAGCCCTGATGGTCATTTTATGCAATACAGTTGGATGGTCTCAAGTGAAAAACGATACTATTTCACCTACTGTTAAGGATCTAACTTTTACTGGTACTCGTATAAATCCGTACGATGCAGAAACAGATACTAGCGGTAAAATTGAATTTAGTGGATATGTAGATGCTTATTATGCATGTTATACCGATACTGCTTCGGTTAGTACATTTCAAAAATTTCCAACAATAGCGCCGCGAAGTAATTCATTTGGTTTGAATATAGCTCAAGCTAGTGCACGTTATTCAAGTCCTCGATTTCGTGGAGTGATAACAGTTTTTGCAGGAGATGTAGCTAGAAGTGCTTGGTCGCCTGAATTCTCCTTCATTCAAGAAGCCAATGCTGGATTTCGTATTGGAAAGAAGGTCTGGATTGATGCAGGATTTTTTCGAACTCATTTAGGTTTGGAATCTATTCAGCCTCGCGAAAATATTACCTTAAGCATTGCTACTACTACTTATTTTGAACCTTATTACTTAAGTGGAGCAAAGCTTACTTGGGAGTTAAATTCAAAACTAACTCTTCAAGCAAATGTGTTTAACAGCTTCAATGGTTTTGTGGAAAATAACAGAAATAAAGCACTTGGTTTTTCCATGGCATGGCAACCTATAAAAGGATTGAGTTTTACTTACGGAAATATACTGTGTGAAGAAACTCCTGGAGAATTATATGGTAAGAAGACACGCTTCTACAATAACTTATTTGCTGTGTATAAACGGCGACGCATCACTCTTGGTGCAGAAGTAAATTATGGGACACAAAACCATACTGGCATTAATGATTCGCAACATTTGGCCTATATGTTTAGCTCTTTGCTAGCCTTTAAATATCGACTTACACCTCAATTAGCTTTGTATACACGAGGTGAATATTTTGCCGATCCAGATGAAATGTTAACTGGACCAGTTCAAAACGAATATCATCAATTAGTTGGATTACGTGTTGGTGGTATCACACAAGGAATAGAATACAAACCAATTCCCAATTCTTACCTAAGATTGGAAGGTCGTTGGTTAGATGCACGAAAAGATGAACATATCTTTTTATTACGAAACGCACCGTCTCACAATCGGTACGAATTATTAGGTGGACTGGGACTTTGGTTCTAAAAAAAATGCGGATTCCACATAATGAAATCCGCATAATCAGCTAGTTATATATTGTTTATTCTTTTACCAGAACTCCATCTTTTACTTCCACATCCATCAAGTAACCATTGCAAAAACCTTTGAACGTTGCTTGTTCACCCGATTTAACAGCATCGGCATCTTTTAAATGACGTGTGTCTAATGTTACACGTACCGCTCCCATCATGGCATCAGGAAATGTAAGCATAACACGAGAAATGGTGTCCGACTTCTCTATATCGCCCACAGTACCAGTAACTTCAACAACTTTTCCAACATAAGTTGAGTTTGCTTGTTGCTCATTCGATTCAAAAGCCTTGTAAAGTACATCCGCTGTAACCTTTACTCCTTCCATTTCGGAAGCATCAGCATGAGGTTTATTCCACATACGATATGCAACAATACCTCCAATTGCTCCGCCTACAAGCAATACAGCTAAAATTATCTTGATCGATTTTTTCATTGAGTTGAGTTTGAATGAGCAAATGTACTGTTCACTTTTTAATTTATACCAACATAATAGTTAACTGAATTTATATGTAAGTGTAAATAATTTTTCGATTTTAATTAATCGGGGTTACTTACTTG
>ENA-UOWO01001577-UOWO01001577.1-activated-sludge-metagenome-genome-assembly--contig:-NODE-1577-length-30011-cov-15.953632_pt1 | contig 30011 bp, 25 predicted proteins | sample MGYA00238148_ERZ761564 | MGnify/ENA primary metagenome ERZ761564 (study PRJEB28885, sample SAMN05720194) | activated sludge metagenome | isolation source: Anaerobic digester | place: USA...
AATCCACCATAGCAGTTAAATCTACTTTTGAATTTTGTTTTTTACTTCTTACTTTACCTTCACCTTTTTTACCACCGCCACCACTATCATTTAATTCAGCCATTTTAATCTATTTTTTTTAATTAAAAATTCTTTCCTCTTAAACCAGTAACTAAACTAAAGCTATTGATTGATTGATCTTGTAAAATATCCATTACTTTACGTATTGATGGATACTCCTCTTTTGCATCTCCTTTTATAGCTACTTGCAATTCCTTGTCATTAACCTCAATGTTTGCAATACGAGCATTATATACCCATTCTTTCAATTGATTGTCAAGAGAGTCTGTTGGCACTCCTGGTTGACCTGCTTTAGCACGTTCAGCAGTTTTCATTCCGATGAGTTGCTTTAAATTTAAAATTGGAACTCCAATTCCCTCCATCAAAGCGAATTTTGATTTTTCTTCTTCAGTAAATTCAACGCCGTATTTTTGACCCATCAATTCTAAAGTTTTCACACGAACTTCTCTTCCTTTCAAATCAAAAAACACTTTTCCTGAGCCACCAATAGTCAAGGTAGCCAAATCTGATTCAGGCAATTTAGTTTGTACCGTTGATGATGGCGTATCTACAGGCAATGCTTCTGGAATTTTGGCCGTGGAGGTCAAAATAAAAAAAGTAAGCAAAAGAAAAGACACATCACACATAGCCGTCATATCAATAGACGCTGCTTTTTTGGACGATTTACCAGCCATTAATTTTTATATTTAAATTAGTAAGGAGTTAGCGGAGTATTCAATACAACGCTAAATCCTTAAGAATTATTATTAATTATTTTTGTGTACCTCTGAAATGTCTGTAAGTATTCACGATTGTGTTACCTGCCTCATCGATAGAATAAGTTAAGGTATCAATTTTTGAAGTAAATAAGTTATAAACAACAATTGCAAGAGCAGAAGTAGAAATTCCAGTTGCAGTATTGATAAGTGCTTCAGAAATACCATTTGCTAATAACGCTTGGTCAGGAGTTCCTGAACTTGCTAATGCACCAAACGCTTTAATCATACCTGTTACAGTTCCTAACAACCCTGCAAGAGTTCCTAAAGATACTAATGTAGAAAGGATAGTCATATGTTTTTCCAACATTGGCATTTCAAGCGAAGTAGCTTCTTCGATTTCTTTGTGAATTGTTTCAGCAGCAGCTTCGCTATCTAAACCTTCTTTTTTCACATCTTGATATTTAACTAATGCTGATCTAATTGCATTTGCAACAGAACCTTGTTGTTTGTCACAAGCTACAATTGCTCCTTCGATATCTCCTGTTTTGATGCTTTTTTGAACATCAGACATAAATTTATCAAGATTTGCTTTTCCGGCAGCTTTAGAAATTACAGCAAAACGCTCAAATGAGAAAACGATTACCATCAAAAGCAATCCCATCAAAACTGGTACAATAGGACCTCCTTTGTAAACCATTGCCAAATAATTTCCTGGAAGTGGATGTCCTGTGTTTACTCCTCCTTCAAAATTTGCACCATCACCCATAATGAAAGTCCAGATTAACCATCCTGCAAAAATACATAATGCAATAATGATTCCTGAAATCATACCACCTAAACCTGAACCTTTTTCTTTTTTAACGTTTGCCATTTTCTTTTAATTTTAATAGTTTTAATAATTTATTTTTTTGTTATAATAAACATTGTTGAGTAGCAAATTTATATTTTTAGTTTAAATAAAAAAACTTTTTTTACTTTTATTCTAATTATTTTAACTTTACCCAAAAAAAGTGGCTTTTTTTGTTTTGCATTAAAACTAAAAACTTCCCATAAATCAGGCTTTTTAGAAAAAAAACACATCGTTTTATGACTTATTAAGATAATGTTTTAACACTTTTCAAAAAATAATTACAATAAAATATTTTGATAAAACACTGTCAAAAAAGGTATATTTCAAAAGAAATATTGTCATAAATGTTAAAATCACACGTACAAAAAAATAATATCTTGCTAATAAATTAAATCCAAAAACAAATATGAGCAGAAAAGAAGGTTTTTTAAAACAAATTAATGACGGTTATCTTTCTAAAGGCGAAAGCTTAATTCTTGGCGGAGCCATACTTGATGGAGAAGCTTTGGCCGATGCTCACATCAAGATTCCTTTAAAAACACTAAATCGTCACGGATTGATTGCAGGTGCAACCGGAACTGGAAAAACAAAAACTATTCAAGTCCTGTCCGAACAATTATCATCCTTTGGGATTCCTGTGCTAATGATGGACATTAAAGGGGATTTTAGCGGAATTGCCAAAGAAGGAGAAGAAAAGTCATTTATTACCGAGCGCCACGCCAAAATTAATATACCTTATAAAGTAGCTAGTTTCCCTGTAGAATTAATGTCTTTGTCTGAACAAAACGGCGTTCGGCTTCGTTCGACGGTCTCTGAATTTGGCCCAGTCTTATTTTCAAGAATTTTAGACTTGAATGACACACAGGCTGGAGTAATTTCGGTAATATTCAAATATTGTGACGACAACAAAATGCCTCTTTTGGATTTAAAAGACATCAAAAAAGTAATCAATTACATAACTGAAGAGGGAAAAGCCGAGATTGAAGAAAGTTACGGTAAGATTTCAACCTCGACAACAGGAACAATTTTGCGCAAGATAATTGAACTCGAACAACAAGGAGCCGATTTGTTTTTTGGAGAAATGTCTTTTGACATCAATGATTTAATGCGCATTGACGAAAACGGAAGAGGGTATGTCAATATCATTCGCTTGACGGATATTCAAGACAAACCAAAACTATTTTCTACTTTTATGCTTAGTTTATTGGCAGAAATATACAATCAAATGCCCGAAAAAGGAGATGCTGACCAACCGGAATTAGTTATTTTTATTGACGAGGCACATTTAATTTTCAAGGAAGCCAGCAAAACATTATTGGAACAAATAGAAACTATCGTAAAACTAATTCGTTCCAAAGGTGTTGGCGTTTATTTTATAACTCAAAATCCAATGGATGTTCCAAGTGGTGTTTTGGCACAATTAGGTTTAAAAATTCAACACGCTTTGAGAGCCTTTACGGCAAATGATCGACAAGCCATCAAGCAAACCGCAGACAATTATCCAACATCCGATTATTACAAAACGGATGAAGTATTGACCAGCTTGGGAATTGGAGAAGCACTGGTAACTGCTTTGAACGAAAAAGGAATTCCAACACCGCTTGCCGCAACAATGATGCGTGCGCCAACGAGCAGAATGGATGTTTTGACAGAAAGCGAAATTCACGATATCAATGCCAAATCAAAATTGGTAAGGAAATATTCTGAAATCATAGACCGAGAAAGTGCTTATGAAATGCTAAATAAAAAGATTGCAGTTGTAGAAGAAGAAGTTGCTAAACAAGAAGAAGAAAAAGCTGTTGAAAAAAAGGAAAATAGTGAGCCTAGCACTGCTACCGTAGTTGGAAAATCCGTTTTAAAAGTACTCACAAGTGCAACTTTTATACGAGGAGCTTTTGGAGTTTTGAGCAAACTGCTGAGAAAATAAAATGAAAGGATACGCTACAATTGGATTACTCATATTATCGAATGTTTTTATGACTTTGGCTTGGTACGGGCATTTAAAATTCAAGGAACTCAAATGGTTTGAAAATGCGGGACTTATAACTATTGTTTTAATTAGTTGGGGATTGGCCTTATTCGAATATTTCTTCCAAGTTCCGGCAAACCGAATAGGGTATGAAGGCAATGGTGGCCCCTTTTCATTGGTACAACTAAAAGTAATTCAGGAAGTAATTACCTTGGTTATTTTTGTGGGTTTCTCGTTACTGTTTTTCAAAAACGAAACTTTCAGATGGAATCATTTCGTAGGATTCTTATTTTTGGTTTTGGCTGTTTACTTTATATTTAAAAAATGAAAATGAAAAAATATTTTATTCAAAAAACACCTTTCGTAGTTCCAACAACCGATGGAAAACTCATCGAGGAACATCACGGGATTCCAACCACAAACAATCCGGCAATTTCTATTGCGCATATGATTGCACCGCCGCATTGGAAAGAACCTTTTCAAACACCAGAATTTGAAGAATACACGTATATTATTTCTGGTAAAAAACAATTTATCATCGAAGGAGAAGCCGTGATACTTGAAGCAGGTCAATCTATAAAAATTGAGAAAAATACAAGAGTTCAATACTCGAACCCGTTTGAAGAACCTTGCGAATATATCGCCATTTGCACTCCCGCTTTCGATTTTATGAAAGTGCATCGGGAGGAAGAATAAATTTAAACCCTGTCAGGGTTTTGAACCCTGACAGGATTAGATTATTTCGGAAGGAAAATCAATTTTGTCGAAGTCTTGATAATTTCTTCCTTATTCAATTTCATTTTTCTGAACTTGCCAGTGTTGTACATTTCAGCCTGATCGTTGTAATGTTTGCTGAATGGATTTCCAGATTGTCCTGTTGGCAAAATACTCATACTGTTTTCAATATCAGAAAAATCAATAACTCTTCGGGTGGATGGACCTCCTTTTACTTGATATTCACCCGTATTTGTGAAATTAAAAAACAGGTTATTGATCACTTCGGTTGCACCTGGAACTTCAAAAGAACCCACATTAAAAACACCTCTCAAAGCAGCCACTTGACCCAAAGGATGCTGATGTTCCAAGGTGTGAACTCTGTTCCAAGTCCAAGAATTGACATCTTTCCCCAATTGATTTTCGAGCGCTACAATCGCTTCGTGAAAGGATTTATTTAGAATTTCTGCTCTGGTTTCTTTTTTATTTTTTGTAGCAACATTATCCCACCAAACGGAGTTTTCGTTTCTGCTTTGCGGTTCAATAATTTGTTTGACAATATGTGTACTCAAAAGCATATTAAAATCCGTTTCGCCCAACTCGTCTTGAAAAGTATTTTTCAAATACTGATAAATCCATTTTTGGTAAATAGTTGGCGCAATATCCTTCAAATTATTGGACCCATTCCATTTTTTCAAAATCGAAATGACTTGTTTTTCATTGCCTGAAAAAGCTTTTGAATCTAATGCAGCAATTAAATTTGCAGTAATACTTGGCGTTATTGCAGATGTATTGTCATTCAACATTTTTGCAACATCTTCTTTTGTCCAATTGTTTTCGGGTTGCAATAAACTCGAAATTCTTTTGGCTCGGTCTTGTGGCAAATAGTATCCTGGATACAAATAGTCATCAACTGCTTCGGGTTGATTATTTGCAGAATAGATATAATTCCAACTTGGATTTATGGCATGTGGATTTTTGGAAAAATCTTGAAATTCCTTTTTATCATCGATACCATTTGTCCCATTCAAAATAAAATTAGAATTGACAGATTTGTCCAATTTATAGAGTTTTCCCGAAGTGTTCCAAGCAATATTTCCTTTGGCATCGCCATACATAATATTCAAACCTGGTGCTGCAATTAGAGAAACTCCTTTTCTAAAATTCTCCAATTTTATGGAATGGGAAAGCGAATATACAGACTCTAATATTTGGTTTTTTTGCTGAGTGTAAATCCACGACATCGCCACGGGTTTTACACCTTTAATTCCATCCAACAAATCATTCATTATCGGGCCGTGTTGGGTTTCTCGAACTTCAAAAGCCACATCCGAACTGTCTTTTATTTTGATGATTTCTTTTCGGATTGTATAATTTTGGAATCCGTTGGCGGTTTTGTATTGATTTTTGTCGTTAGGATTATCCTCTTCCTGAAACATATCGAGATCGTCATTTTCGAACATTGTCAGTCCAAAAGCGTAATTTCGATTGTGTGCCAAAAGCGGAAAAGGCGTTCCTGCTAAATAATAACCATAAATTTCATAATCAGGGACAATAATATGAGCTTCGTACCAAGTACAAGGCTGTGAAAAAGCAATATGAGGATCATTGGCAAAAAGAACTTTACCATTTTTAGTTTTCTGTGGGGCAATAACCCAACTGTTGCTGCCGATGAAAGCAGGAACTGGAGAATTGTCGAGCAAACTGGCTACCGATTTCGAAATTTCGGCATATTCAATGGTTTTTCCATCGAAGTTTTTGATTTGAGTTGTTCCTAATGAACCGTCTAAACCAAAATCTTTTAAATATTCCGAACCTAATTTATTTTGAATATCAGTCAATAATGGATCCGTTTTTTGAGCCATTGCAAAACTAAAAGACATATAACCGAAAATGTTGTAAACGTCTTTCAATGTAAATTTATCTTTCTTCAATCCCAATATTTGAAATTCGATAGGCGTTTTTCCTTCTTCCATATATTGATTTATTCCATCAATATAAGCCATTGCCAGTTGATATGCTTCGGAGTTTTTGTCTAATTGGGCGATTGCTTTTTCGGAATTTTCATCGATACCCAAGCCTGCAAAAAATTGATCTGTTTTTAATAATTTAGAACCAAACATTTCCGATAATCTTCCGGGAGCAATGCGTCGCAATAATTCCATTTGCCACAAACGATCTTGCGCGTGTACATAACCCAAAGCTGCCATTGCATCTTTCTGCGAACTGGCATAAATGTGTGGAACGCCAAAATCATCAAAATAAACCGTAGTTTCTTTTTGAATGTTTTTGAGTTTTTCTTCTCCTTCATACGTTGGTTTTGAGTAAAAATAATACACAACTAATGCAAGAACCAAAATTAAAATCAAGGTTAGAATAACAAGGAGAATCTTTTTAAGTATTTTCATTTTTAATTCATTAGGAAAACAAATATATAGGATTTTAAAGTGATATTAAACTATTTATTTGGTGCTGGCTTGAAAATAATAATTGGAATAAATATTATTTTGTTTAATTTATATTTTATTTTATTAAACAAAAAGTATCTTTGCCCAAAAAAAATGAACTATGAAAATAATTTCTAAAGAAGAGATTTCCAAAATGGAAAAAGTAGAAAGACTGAATTTAATCAACTCCTGCACTGGATATAAATCGGCGAATCTGATTGCTACAAAATCTGCAGATGGAAAACCGAACGTAGCTATATTTAGTAGTATAACCCATTTGGGAAGTTTTCCAGCATTAATTGGATTTATTATGCGACCAACTACAGTTCCCAGAGATACTTATAAGAACATCCGAGAAACTGGTTTTTTCACGGTGAATCACATTACGGTCGATATGATTGCTGATGCACATCATACCTCGGCAAATTACGAATTGGGGATTTCAGAGTTTGACAAAACTAATTTGGAAGAAGAATTCAAGAATGACATTGAAATTCCTTTTGTAAAAGGAAGTCCTGTTCAGTTGTATTGCAAATATGTGAATGAGTATTACATTAAGGAAAATGACACCATTCATATAATAGCGTCAATTGAAAATTTGTTTTTTGATGAAAATCTACAACACGAAGATGGTTGGTTGCAAATAGACAAAGGAAATGTTATAGCCTTAAATGGACTCGATGGGTATTGTTTGCCAAAGTTGGTGGATCGTTTTCAATATGCCAGAAAAGATACCCCTTCCAAATCTTTTTTTAAATAAAAAATCTCGCCATTGCTGACGAGATTTTTCAAATATTATATTTTAGGTACTAATTAGATGATTAACATTGCATCACCGTAAGAATAGAATTTATATCCTTCTTTGATGGCTTCATCGTAAGCTCTTTTCATTAAATCGTGTCCACAAAAAGCAGAAATCATCATCAATAAAGTTGATTTTGGCGTATGAAAATTGGTAATCATACAGGTTGCCACGCTGAAATCGTGTGGAGGAAAAATGAATTTATTGGTCCAACCGTCAAAAGGGTTTAAGGTTCTTTGTGATGAAACCGAACTTTCTATGGCTCGCATTGAAGTTGTTCCAACGGCACAAACACGTTTCCTTTTTACTTTTGCATCATTGACAATATCGCAGGCTTCTTGCGTGATTTTTAACTCTTCGGAATCCATTTTGTGTTTTGATAAATCTTCCACCTCAACAGGATTGAAAGTTCCTAAACCTACGTGAAGCGTAACTTCGGCAAATTTTACTCCTTTAATTTCTAGTTTTTTCAATAAATGTTTTGAGAAATGCAAACCAGCAGTTGGTGCCGCAACAGCTCCTTCTTCTTTGGCATAAATCGTTTGATAACGATCTGCATCTTCTGGAGTTACGTCTCTACTGATGTATTTTGGGATTGGTGTTTCTCCTAATTCTGTCAATTTATTTCTAAATTCTTCATAAGAACCGTCATAAAGAAAACGCAAAGTTCTACCACGAGAGGTTGTATTGTCGATAACTTCGGCTACTAATGAGTCGTCATCACCAAAATACAATTTGTTTCCAATACGAATTTTACGTGCCGGGTCAACCAATACATCCCAAAGGCGTTGTTCTGCATTTAATTCTCTAAGCAAAAAAACTTCGATTCTAGCTCCCGTTTTTTCTTTGTTTCCGTACAAACGTGCCGGAAAAACTTTGGTATTATTCAAAATAAGGACATCACCTTCATCGAAATAATTGATAACATCTTTGAACGTTTTGTGTTCTATGGTTTGCTTTTTTCTATCAATAACCATAAGACGTGACTCGTCTCTGTTTTCGGCTGGATATTCTGCAAGAAGTTCTTTTGGTAAATTGAATTGAAAATGGGATAATTTCATTTGAAAAGGTTTAAAAGTTTAAAAAATTAAAAGTTTAAGATTGTTTTCCTAAGACATTTAAAATTCAGGCTGCAAATATACGATTGTGAGATAGGCGTTGTCAAGTGTTTTGCTGTTTATTTTTCTTTTCACCGCAAAGACGCCAAGTCACGAAGTTTTATAATTCGGCAATTTGGAAACCAAGTTTTTTTAAATCTTCCCAAAAATCAGGATAGGATTTTGAAACCACTTCGGCATTTTCGATAATTATGGGCACTTTTAAAGCTAAAGGTGCAAATGCCATTGCCATTCTATGATCGTTATAAGTAGCAATTTTCACATTCGAATTGATTTCTTCTGTTGCAACGAGTGTCAAACTATCGTTCGTTACCGAAATATTGGCTCCTAATTTTGTCAATTCAATTCGAAGTGCTTCCAATCTGTCGGTTTCTTTAATTTTTAAAGTATGAAGTCCTGTCAAATGGCAACCAATTCCCAACCCAAGACAAGTTACCACAATGGTTTGTGCAATGTCAGGAGTGTTATTTAAATCCAAGTTTAAAGTTTCAAGTTTAAAGTTAGGCTGCTTAACCAATGTAATTTTGTTTTCTTCAAAATGAGTCTCCACTCCCATTTTTGAGTAAATTTCGACCAAAGCCGAATCGCCTTGCAGACTCGTTTTTTTGTAACTGCTCAATGAAATAGTAGCCTCATTGGACAAAGCCGCTAAACTAAAAAAGTAAGAAGCTGAACTCCAATCGGATTCCACGGTCATCACTTTTGATTCTACTTCTTGTTTTGGATATACTTTAATTACATTGCTTTCAAAACTGGTTTGAATATTCAAATCGTTGAGTAATGCCAATGTCATTTTGATATATGGAATGGATGTAATTTCACCCACTAAAGTAATTTCGATTCCGTTTTCTAATTTTGGGGCCACTAATAATAATGCTGAAATGTACTGACTGCTTACATTAGCAGGAATACTAACTTTATTTTCTGTGATTTTATGTCCTTTGATTCTAATCGGCGGATAGCCTTCTTCATTTTCATAGGAGATTTTCGCTCCTAATTGTTGCAAGGCTTCAACCAAAACTTTTATTGGTCGTTCCTTCATTCTTGTCGAACCTGTCAAAACCACTTCGCGACCTTCATTAACTGCAAAATAAGCGGTAAGAAAACGCATTGCCGTTCCTGCGTGATGAATATCCACTATTTCGTCATTCCCTTTCAAAGCTTTTTGCATTACTTCACTATCATCAGAATTGGAAGTGTTGGCCAAAGTAATATTCGGAAACAAAGCCTGTAATAATAACAGTCTATTGGTTTCGGATTTTGAACCAGTAATTGAAATTGAAGATTGAAGATTGAAGATTGAAGATTGAAGCAGTAAATTCATATTTATTTTTTTGACAAAGAAGCGCAAATATAGGTAGAGAAAAACAAAAAATTAAACCATTAAGAAATTAAGTTTCATTAAGCTAAATCATTTTAGCTTCTCGTTGTTTTTGTGACGGTCTTTATCGCGAACTGATTTCAAGTCCATTTTCTTATCGAAAGCGGCTTGTAAATCGATTCCGGTTTGGTTTGCCAGGCATAAAACCACAAAAACTACATCGGCGAGTTCTTCGCCAAGGTCTTTATTTTTATCGCTTTCTTTTTCGGATTGTTCGCCGTATCGACGGGCAATAATCCGGGCTACTTCGCCTACTTCCTCAGTAAGTTGTGCCATATTGGTGAGTTCGTTGAAGTAGCGAACGCCGTGTTCTTTGATCCAATTGTCAACTTCGAGTTGGGAGTTTTTTAGGTTCATCAGTTTAGTTTTTGAAAACCCAAAGATATTTATTCTAAATTTTGATTCTTTATATTTTCTTTAAAACTATTTTCTCGTTTTGTTTGTCGATTACTTTTTGGAAGAATTCTTTTAGAATACGGTAATAATTAGCAGAAAGCCTTGCCGAGATAATATCTGTTGTAGCTTGAATTTGAATTTTTGTGCCAGAAACGGAAATATCAAATGCGAACAATCCAGTATTTTCGATCGTTGCAATTTTGATTGTTTTCGGATAAGATTCAACAACATATCCTTGTGGTATTTCAATATTAATACTGAATTTTTCTTGTGTTGGATAACCAAAATAAATGGGGAATTCTCTTCTCTCTTGCACAAAAGGGTTCTTGGTTTGAGTGAAAAACAACAATGGATTAATATACATTTTGCCATTAATAATTTCACAGCCCTTATCCGAGGTAAAAGTAATATTTTCTGCTATTGGCTTTGACAAATCAGTAACATTTTCAATCGAATAGTCACTAATTTGAATTCCATTTAGATCATTCTCTATTTTTTCAAGGTAATTTTCTTTGTTGATTCCTGAGTTATTCTCTCTAAAGATAAATGCTTCATAATCTGTTTTTTGAATTCTAATTTTCCCAACAATTTCGGCTTTACCATTAAGGCTAACCTCCATATTTGTTGATTCTTTAGATTGGGTTTTGGGATCCAAACTAATCTCATCCGAAGTTCCGTCTTGCCTAATTAACCTTCCTGTTCTATTCAAAACATTTAAAGGCAATATATTAAAAGTGGTGTATTTATTTGTTGCGTCCAATAGAATTTGTTTTCCGTCAATTTCTGCAGCGACAATGACATAATTGAAAACGGCTCTGCTTGGGAAAAGGAGGATTCCGTTATCTATGGTACTTATTAAAACTGGATTTGCATTGATTCCTGCAGCTTTTAGCATAGTAATCAAAATAAAATTAATTTCGGCTATATTGCCAGTTCCTTCTTGGTAAGCTTTCTTGACACCTTTATCTGTAAAACATCCTCTTTTATTATCCCAATTCATTTTGTTTTGCACAAATTTAAAAATGGCCTCCATTCTTTCATTTTGTGAGCCTACATTGTTAATGATTTTTTGATAATCTTGCTCAAAATAGCCACTTTCAAGGAGTTCATCTCCAAAATCTTTATCATTGTATATTGACTTGGCCACTCCTTCCCAAGTTTGTGCATAATCTTTTACTGGCTCTCCATAAAATTGAGTTTTTTCTAATTCAAGCTCCATAGATGTTCGGTAATTTTGAATATTATCTACAAAAGCTTCTTCCTTTAAAGCTGGAATATTATAGGTTTTATACTTACTGATTACTTGTTGGAATGTTACAATATTAGATTTTGTAGGTTCATTTTCCTTGGCATAATTCAAAGATCCATTCGTTATTTTTTGCTCTCTATCTAATTGAATAAATCCAAGAAGTTTGGATTTGTAAACAAAAAACCCTGGAATCTCAGTATTATATTCTGAATAATTTACTGGAATTTCGTATTGAAAATTAAACACAGGAAATTCAACTATGTTTTCAGTTTTTAAAATATACTTGTATTCTATAATCGACCCAACTTTCACATTTGGCATTGTAATGGATGCCTCACTCCAATTTTTATTTACATTTTTTTTGAAAATTCCCTCATTGTTTAATTTTGTTTTAACAATCTTTTCATTTTCTAAATTGTAGGTTACAGCATTAGAAAATTCAACAACGTCATCATTATATTTTTGATAACCCACATAGTATGAAACTTGTTTGTTAGCCCATTTTAAACCTTCCTTTTTATATATTTTAATTCTAAATTCGTATTCTGTATTTATTGAAAAACCGTCTTTAAGATTGTATTCGAAAACAGTTTTAGCTTTATTATATAATATTGTCGCCACTGCCGATGTATCTATGGGATGCGTTTTTTCTTGAAGTTCTTTTATTGATACTTTTCCAAGTTCGAACTTTTGGGCCGTTGCTTTTGGAAAGAATGCCATTAGGAACAATGCAATTATTAACTTGCTGAATTTCATAATTATATTTTCTTTAAAACTATTTTCTCGTTCAATTTATCAATCATTTGCTTGTAAAAATCTTTTAGAACGGGATAAACCGCAGAAGAAACAAGTTGCTTATTACTATCTTCTACAATTGCAATTTGAATGGTATTATTAGAAATTTCTGCATTAAATGTAAATGAAACAATATTTTCTCTGGTTTGTAATTTTATAGCTTTTGGAATGGATTCTACTGCATACCCTTTTGGAATTTCAATATTTATATTGAATTTTTCCTGAGTTGGATAGCCAAAATAAATAGGATAATCTCTTTTTTCCTGAACAAATGGATTCTTAGTTTCGGCCAAAAAAAGTTGTGGGTTGATGTATATTCTATCTCCAATAATTTCACATTGATTGTCAATCGTAAAATTAAAATTCTCATTTACAGGTTTGGATACCTCTTTACTGTTTTCTATATTGTAATCACTAATTTGAATGTCTGGGAAATCATTTTCTACTTTTTCCAGATAATTTTGCTGATTTATACCTGCATATTTCTCTCTGAATGTGAACGCTTCATAATCTGTTCTAAACACTCTATATTTACCAGATAACAAACCATTTTCACCTATAGAAACCATCATATTAATAGCTTTTTTTGATGAGAATTTTGGTTCCAATTTAATAATTTCTGAAGTTCCATCCTCTCGTAACAATCTTCCTGTCCAGTTCAAGGTGTAGGTTGGCAAAATATTATTTGTTGTATATTTATTTGTTGCATCGAGCAGAATTTGTTTTCCATCAATTTCGGCAGCAGCAATTACATAATTAAAAATAGTTCTGTTAGGAAATATTGGTACCCCATTATCCAAAGTACTTAATAAGACTGGATTTGTTGGAATTCCGGCATAATTGAGCATTGCAATAAGAATAAAATTGATTTCGGCATCATTCCCAGTTCCATCAATATAGGCTTGTTTTACTCCTTTGTCTGTATAATATCCTTTTTTATGATCCCAATTCATTTTATTTTGGACAAATTTAAAAATGACATCTAATCTTTCCGTTTGAGAATCTACATTTTTTAAAATACGTGCCAAATCTTGGGTAATGTAATCTCTTTCCTTGAGTTCTTTTCCAAAATCTTTATCTAAATAAATGGTTTTTGCAACTCCTTCCCAAGTTGTTGAATAATCTTTAACAGGCTCTTGATAAAATTGTGTTTTTTCTAATTCATGTTGAATGGATATACGATAATTTTCTATGTTGTCTACGAATGGCTCTTCTTTTAAAGCAGGAATATAATAAGCCCTATGTCTATTACTTTGTTGTTCGAAACTAACTGATTGTGTTGTAGTTGGAGAATGTTCATTAGCAAATTGAAGTGAACCTCGAGTGACATTAGATTCTGATATTATTTCTGATGGTCTTTTTGCGACTGCTTTATAAACAAAAAATCCAGGAATATCAACATTATATTCAGATGAATTAACGGGGATATTGTATTGAAAAATAAAGTCTGGAAATTCGACAATGTTCTCTGATATTAAAATATATTTGAATTCTATTATTGAACCTACTTTCACATTGGGCATCGTTATCGTAGCTTCTTTCCAATTTTTATTTATTGCTGTTTTAAAAACACCCTCACGGCTTAATTTTGTTTTAACAATCTTGCCATTTTCAATATTATAGGTTACACCATCCGAAAATTCTACCCTATCATCGTTTAATTTATCGTACCCAGTTCGGTAAGGAAGTTTATAATTGGCCCAATTTAGTCCGTCTTTTTTATAAATTTTGATTCTAAAAGAATTTTCAGTGACGATACTAAATCCAAATTTATTATCATACTTGAAAAAGGTTTTTGCTTTATTAAATAAGATTGCTGCCGATGCTGTGGTATCTTTTGGACACGCTTTTTCTTCTAACTCTTTTATAGAAACTTTTCCTAATTTGAATTCTTGTGCGTTAGCATTCAGAAAAAAAACAACAAACAAAAAGATTGCAAATAATTTGATTTTCATATACTTATATTTTTTTAAGAACTATTTTTTCGTTTTGTTTGTCTATTGTTTTCTGGAAGAATTCTTTTAAAATATCATAAAATTCTGCCGAAATTAAATTTCCATTTATTGATTGTTCGACAACTATTTGTATGTTACTTTCCATTTGCTGTATGTTAAAAGCAAAAGTTCCTACATCCTGTCCTGTCACTAATTTTACGGGACTTGGTATAGACTCAACAACATAACCTTCGGGTATTTGAATAGTTATATTGTATCTTTCTTGTCTTGGATAACCAAAATAAATTGGGAGTTCTCTTTTCTCCTCAACAAAAGGATTCTTGGCTTGTGTAAAAAAAAGTAATGGATTAATGTACATTTTATCGCCAATAATTTCACATTGATTATTAGTTGTGAAAGTAAAATTCTCAATTATTGGCTTGGATAAATTTTTACTATTTTCAATATTATAGTCACTAATTTGAATTCCTGTCAAATCATTCTCTACTTTTTCGAGATAGTTTTCCTTATTTACATCAGTATATTTTTCTCTGAATTTCAAGGCTTCATAATCTGTTTTTTGCTCCCTAAATTGACCTGATAAAATTCCTTTTTCATCAATTGAAGTAGTCAAAAATATTCCTTTTTTCGACAAAAATTTAGGCAATAAATTAATTTCTTGTGATGTACCATCTTGCCTTATCAATCTTCCTATCCAATTCAAGGTGTACAATGGTAAAATATTTAGTGTGGTGTTTTTGTTTGTTGCATCGAGAACTATCTGTTTTCCATCAAGTTCTGCAGCTGCAATTACATAATTAAAAATGGTTCTACTAGGAAATTGAGGAATTCCATTGTCAATCGTACTTATCAAAACTAGATTTGCCTTTATTCCTGCAGCATTTAGCATAGAAATCAAAATAAAATTAATTTCGGCTATATTGCCAGTTCCTTCTTGGTAAGCTTTCTTGACACCTTTGTCTGTAAGATATCCTCTTTTATTATTCCAATTCATTTTGTTTTGCACAAATTTAAAAATGACCTCCATTCTTTCATTTTGTGAGCCTACATTGTTAATCATTTTTTGCAAATCTTGTTCAAAATAGCCACTTTCGCGGAGTTCATCTCCAAAATATTTATCTCCATAAATAGTTTTGGCGACTCCTTCCCAAGTCTTGGAATAATCTACTACTGGCTCTTGATAAAATTGTGTTTTTTCTAATTCGTGCTGAATGGAAAAACGATAATTTTGAATATTATCTACAAAAGGTTCTTCTTTTAAAGCTTTTATATTTTTGACAATATACCTGCTATTCAATTGAGAGAAAGTAACCGATTCTGTTCTGGTTTGCTCATATTTACTAGCATAAGTAAGCGAACCGTCAACAATTTTAGATTCTGCTTCAGTTTTTACATTTCCTTTGGTTACTGCTTTATAAACAAAAAACCTTGGAATTTCAGTAACACATTCAGAATAATTTACTGGTATTTCGTATTGAAAATTAAATTCAGGAAATTCGACAATATCCTCAGATTTTACAATGTATTTAAACTCTATAATTGAACCCACTTTTACGTTGGGCATGGCTATAGCAGCTTCCTTCCAGTATTTATTTACCGATGTTTTGAAAATCCCTTCGTTTTTTAATTTTGTCACAACCACATTTCCGTTTTCAAGATTATAGGTTACTCCATCTGAAAATTCTACGCTATCATCGTTTAATTTTTCATACCCAATTCGGTAAGGAAGTTTATAATTTGCCCACTCTAGTCCTTCTTTTTTATATATTTTAATTCTGAATGTAGTTTCGGTATTAATGCTAAATCCGTTTTTAATATCATAACTAAAAAAAGTTCTAGCTTTATTGTACAAAATCACGGCGGCGGCAGTTGTATCAGCCGCAAATACCTTTTCCTCTAATTCAGCAATAGAAACTTTTCCTAATTTTAATGATTGCGCTTTGGTATTCAAAAAATTAAGAATTAATAGAGCTATAAAAAATCTGATTTTCATATAATTATATTCTCTTTAAAACTATTTTTTCATTTTGTTTATCGATCATTTGCTGGTAGAACCCTTTCAAATTTGGGTAAAAATCAGAAGGAACGATGGCTGTGTTAATAGTGGATTGAATTGTGGATTGAATTTTGTTATCAGTACTGACCATCAAAAATTTAAAGGTTCCAATATTTTCTCCAGTACCAATATTTATAGATGCAGGTATGGACTCTAAAACATATCCTTCGGGAATTTCAATGCTAATGGTGTATTTACTTACCATTGGATAACCAAAATCTACTGGATATTCTCTTACTTCTTGTTTGAATGGATTTTCTTTGTCTGTTAGAAATAACAATGGAGAAATATACATTTTGTCGTTTATAATTTCAATGCTTTTTGTGTCTTTAAACGAATAACTTTCAACTATCGGTTTCGAAAAATCCAAGTCGTTTTCTCTGACATAATCAGTAATTTCGATATTGTTGTTGTTGTTTTCCAGTTTTTCTAAATAATTATCATTGTTTGTATTTCCATATTCTTTTCTGAACCCTAAAGCCACATAATCTGTAAGCTGTCTTCTAATTTTTCCTTCAACAGATCCATCAGTTTTTAAAACAATACTCAAATTTGTTGACTCTTTAGAAAGTATCTTGGGCATCAAATCTACTTCGTTCGATGTTCCGTCTTTGCGAATTAATCGTCCCACCCAGTTTAAATCACGCAATGGTAAAATATTGGGCACTGAAAATTTTTCGGTGGCATCTAACAAAATCAATCCTTCTGGTGTTTCTACTGCGGCAATAACACAATTAAATGCGGTTCTACTTGGAAAAAAAGCAATTCCATTATCGCGAGTACTTACTAAAACAGGATTTGCATTGAATCCAGCAAAACGCAACATTGCTGTAAGCATCAAATTGATTTCGGCTGTATTTCCTACTTTGTCTTTGTAGGCTTTTTTTACTCCATCATTACAAGAATATCCTTTAAAATCATTCCATTTTACATTCGATTTTACATAATTAAAAACAGCTGCAATTCGTTCATTTTGAACACTTATTCCCGACAATAATTTATTTATATCGTCTTCAAAATAGTCGGTTTTATTGAGTTCTGGCCCAAAATCATCATAATTATTTATTGTTTTAACTACAGATTCCCAATCGGTTGAATAGTGTTTTACAGGAGAATTAGGGTAATTTACGACTGATAATTCGTGAGAAATACTCGAAGTATAATTATCGATATTGTTTACAAAAGCCTCGTCCTTCATCGCTGGCAAATTTTCAGCTAAATAAGTGGTTTTGGTTTCTAAAAAATTAAGTTCTTCATTCGTTGTCTTTAGTCTTTCTAAAACGATAGAACCTGGCGCGGGCTTTTCAGTATAAGTATAACTTACTTTTCGGTTGTTTTTTTCTATTGTAGCTTTAGGAAAGACATACCCTTTTTGATTAGGTCGGTAAACAAAATATTCAGGAATATAGGTTTTAAATTCCGAATGGTTGACTGGAATAGAAGTTTGAAATGCCCAATCTCTCATTTCGCTAATACTTGGTGTCTTTAATATGTACGAAAATTCAATTACGGAGCCTTCTTTTATATTCGGCAAAGTGATTTTTTTACGACTCCAATATTTGTTTATTTTTTCTGTAAATTCTCCGTCACTTTTCAGCTTCATTTTTTCAGTTTTTCCATTAACAAGATTGTAAGTAGCTGCATCATCAATCAGTACACTTTCTCTGAATTGGCTATGATCTTGGTAATTAATCGAAACATTTGCCCAATCATAACCCTCTTTTTTGTAAATTTTTATTCTGGTTTTTACTTCGATAAACATTTCAAAACCTTGGTCTTGTGAATATTCAAATCGCACTTCTCCTGTTTTGAATAAAATTGCTGCCGCTGCCGAGGGATCTTTTGGATGTTGTTTTTCTTCTAATTCGGCTACAGAAACTTTTCCTAGTTTAAATTCTTGAGCATTACTATTCGAATAAACAAAGCTGAAAAATAAAATAATTGCCAGTAAGTTGGGTTTCATGGGATTTATTGATTTTTGTTTAAAATTATTTTGGCATTGTCATTTCTAGAAATTTGCTCTAAAAAAAGGCGATACTCATCATATTCGGTGTTTTTGTACAATCCTTTTTTAATAAAAATCGAACGTTTATAGATCAAATTGTTGTTGTCTTTTTTTATGATTTCGGTTTTGTATTCACCGAATTTGGTGTTCAATTCAAAAGTAGCAGGCATTGATTCGATAGTAAATCCTGATGGTAATGCAACCGAAATCTCATCATTGTCATAATATCCTCTTGAGATTTCGAACGGATTTTTACGGTTTCGTATTCTTTTGACTGTTCCAGAATTTTGGTTAAAAGCATTCACCACGAAAATCATTTTATTGTTTGAAATTGCACCATAATTTACTGCGCTTATATCTGCGTTCTCAGCAAAACTTATTTTATCCTTATCGTTTGAAAAAGTAATTTTATTGATTTTCAAGTTATTGATATTGTCCCAATATTCTTTATAACGTTTTTCCTTCTCGGTAGGCTGTGCGGTCTCTAAATGATATTTCTGACCGTATTGCGACCCTTCTGAAACAATCGTAATTTTTCCTGAAAAATCACCGTTTTCATCTATGCCATAATTGCCTTTACTGATTTGAGCATTGTCTTTGTTTTCATAATTTTTGGTTCTTACAATCTCTCCTCCATCAGGTTTCATAACTAAAACATCTCTATCATCGGTGAAATTTGCTTGGTATCCAAAAGGATTGTCTTGACTCGTACACTCTAAAAACACATAATTATCTCCGTTTGGAATCGATAATATCATATGATTCCCTTGCATTGAGACAAAGTCAGATTGAATATCATGTTTATTTCTATCGCCATATAAAAGCGTATTATAAGAAGGAACATCAACAGCATTTAAAAGGGCTCTTGTATAATTTGACAAAGCTTTGCAGTCGCCATAACCCAAACGATCTACATCATTGGCAAGCATTGGTTTCCATCCACCAATTCCAACTTGAATACTCACATATCTTGATTTTTCCTGTAAATATTTATATACAATTGTTGCTTTTTTGATAGGATCTTTTTCGTCACCAACAAGACTTTTGATTTTTGTTTTGGTTTCTTCTGGCAATTCGGTTGTTCCTGTTAAAATTTTATCAGAATACCATTGTCCAAATTCCTTCCACGTTTTTGCATTTCCGTCAACTCCTTCAAGATGAAAAAGTTCTAAACCCATCATAACTTTTGGAAAAACAGAATAAGCTGGACTATAATCCTCTTGTTTTAGAGCAGGAATATTGGTGGCTACATAAGAAAGTTTTGTAGAAGAGTCAACCGTCTTATTGATTTTGAAATTGGCAAAATTGAATTCCATTTTCTTGAAACCTAAATTATCAGGATAAATAACATTCAAAACACTTTTTTCAACACTCAAGTGATAGTCGTTTAACGGATACCATTGCGGAATAAAAGCAGTTGTCGATGTTTCAATCTCGCTTTCATAAATTATAGTAAATGGATATTGTGTGGGAGTGTAATCTAAAAAAAGAAACCTGTTGTCAGAAAAGACCGTTCCTCCATCAGTAGCACATTGATCTCTAAAATCTTTTCTTTTTAATTTCTTTATTTCATTTCCAAAAGCGTCAAAAACGGTTGCTTGAATGTTTTCTACAGTAGTTTTCTTGTTGTAATATTCAAAGGCATCTATAGCTTCTTGACCTTTTTCGTTGAGAACGGTAACCACACGTTTGTTCTTTACATTCATACTTCGTTGAGAAGAAATAAGAATATCTATTTGGTCTAAACGCACGACTGCATTAGCGTTTTGCTTTAAACTGTCGGGGATTAATAAGCTAGTGTATTCGGATTTTTGAGCGGAAAGAAGAGTAATAGAAAACAAAAAAACAAGGCAACTTAATTTAAAATTCATTGGAATTATTTTAGTACATAAATGTAAGAATAATTCTGAATAAAAAAAGTTAATTCCTAAATTTAGAATCAATTAAAATTGTTACTGGACCATCATTTAAAAGAGCAACTTTCATATCGGCTCCAAAGATTCCGGTTTGCACTTTTTTGCCTAATTCTATGTCTAATTGCTTCACAAATTGCTCATAAAGTGGAATGGCAACTTCAGGTTTTGCCGCTTTAATATAAGAAGGTCGATTGCCTTTTTTGGTCGAGGCTTGAAGGGTAAATTGTGAAACCACAATAATTTCACCATCAATGTCTTTTACCGAAAGATTCATCACGTCGTTCTCATCTCCAAAAATACGAAGATTAGCTATTTTTTGACAAAGCCAATTGATATCTTCTTGATTATCGGCATCTTCAATTCCAATTAGAACCAATAATCCTGTTCGAATTTCGGCTACAATTTTAGCATCGATGGTTACCGAGGCTGAGGAAACTCTTTGGATTACTGCTTTCAATTTATTTAATACTATATTAGACGCTATAAATCGTGTCTCTACGACTATTTTCTGGTTTCATCACTTGCTTTTCGATCTTCGTCGAATGAATCCGTGCGGTAATTTTCATCGTCGCCTTCCAATATTTTTAGGTAACTGTTGTAACGTGACCAAGCAATTTCATCTTTTTCTAAAGCTGCTTTAATGGCACAATTGGGTTCTTCTTTGTGCAGGCAATTATTGAATTTACATTGGTCTTTCAACTTAAAAAACTCTGGAAAATAACCGCTGATTTCTTCCTTTTCCATATCGACAATCCCAAAACCTTTGATTCCAGGCGTGTCAATTATTCGAGCACCAAAAGACAAATCATACATTTCTGCAAAAGTCGTAGTGTGTTGTCCTTGCTTACTGGCTTCGGAAATGGTTTTGGTTTTTAGATTCAAAGTGGGTTCCAAAGCATTGACCAAAGTAGATTTTCCAACACCTGAATGTCCCGAAAACATCGTCACTTTACCTATCATCAATTGTTTTAATTCCTCGACCCCTTTATTTGCAGTAGCGGAAACTCGCAAACATTGGTATCCAATTTCTTGATACACGTGTTGCATATACAATTGTTCGTCTAATGTAGCCTCGTCAAAAGTGTCAATTTTATTGAAAACTAATATAGTTTCTATCCCATAAGCTTCGGCAGTGACCAAAAATCTATCTATGAAATTAAAAGTCGTTGGCGGATTATTGATGGTTACCAAAAGGAAAACACGGTCGATATTCGACGCAATAATGTGCATTTGATGTGAAAGATTCACTGATTTTCGGACGATATAATTCTTTCTGTCGTGGATTTTATGAATGGTTCCTGTAACCGTATCCGAAGTTTCTTCGAGATCATAATCTACAATATCGCCCACAGCAATGGGGTTGGTGCTTTTGATGCCTTTGATTCGGAACTTCCCTTTCATACGGCATTCGATAAAATCGCCCTGATTAGATTTTACTGTGTACCAACTTCCTGTAGATTTATAAACGGTTCCTGTCATTTTTTGATTTGCGAATTACGAATTCAGATTTTGGATTTTAGATTTACGACCTAAAACTTTTTGCAAAGATAAAATTTTGTTTTAGGTTTACAGTTGAAAGTACTTTATATCTACTAAAAGGATTAAAAATGAAGCTAACTTGCAAAAATTGTAACCACATCTACACAGGACATTATTGTAGCAATTGTGGGCAAACTACCGAAACGAATCGAATTAATTTTCATTTTCTATGGCACGAAATCCGACACAGTTTATTCCATTTTGACGAAGGAATTTTATATTCTGGCAAGCAATTATTCACCAGACCAGGACATACCATTAGAGAATTTATCGAAGGAAAACGTATTAAACATTTAAAACCAATCTCTTTGGTTATTGTTTTGGCATCCCTTTATGGATTTATGTATCATTATTTCCATATCAGTTTTGTTGAAACTACAGCGCAAAGTTCCACAGAAAGCGGAATCGACAACGTCAAATTCAATGAATGGATGGGCACACATTATGCTTGGACTACTCTTCTGTTGATCCCTTTATACACAATTGGCACAAGCATTGCTTTTAGAAAACAAGGGTACAATGTAGTAGAATATTTCATTATGAATACTTTTAAGGCCTCTCAGAAACTGTTTGTGCATATCGCACTCTTTCCTTTGCTTTATCTTTTCAATGGAACACCAAAAATGAAAATACTTTCATTAATCATCTATCTAATTGACGTTGTTTTTATCTATTGGACCAATGCGCAGTTTTTCAATAAAATGAGCTTAAAAAAATCATTTCTACTAACCTTGTTGAGCCAATTGATATTTTTAAGTTGCTTATTTTTGATAATTTTTATTGTTGATTTAATTCTTAAGAACTTATAAAAAACAAAAAATCCCCACAATTAAAAACTGTGAGGATTGATTTTAAAAAAATTATTGAACTAAGAATTCAATATTTTCTCTTGATGTTCGATACTTTCCTGGTGAATTCCTCTGAATAATTTAATAATAAATTCTTCTGTCAATCCCTTTTTGGCGCCTTCAGCAACCATTTTGGCTTGAATTTCATTCCAACGATTATTTTGAAGAACGGCAACATTCGCCTCTTTTTTCACTTGACCAATTTCATCAGCCACTTTCATTCTTTTTCCTAAAAGCTCTAATAAATTAGCATCCAATACATCGATATTGGCTCTCAATTTTGTCATTTTAGTTGTAAAATCGGGTGTGTTTCCGCTCACATTCCTGATTTTCAAATCTTTGAAAATTTGTTTCAAAGCGTCTGGAGTAACTTGCTGAGCTGCATCGCTCCAAGCATTTTCAGGATCATTGTGCGTTTCGATAATCATACCGTCATAATTCAAATCCAAAGCTTCTTGAGTCACTTCAAGAATCATATCACGATTTCCTGTAATGTGAGATGGGTCGATGATTAATGGTAAATCAGGGAATTTATTTTGCAATTCGATAGCAATTTGCCATTCTGGAATGTTTCTGTATTTTGTTTTTTCGTAAGTAGAAAAACCTCTATGAATTACTCCTAAATTTTTGATTCCGGCAGCATACAAACGCTCTACACCACCCAACCATAAAGCCATATCTGGGTTTACAGGATTTTTGATCAATACAATTTTATCCGTTCCAGCCAATGTATCGGCGATTTCTTGAACCGCAAACGGATTTGCAGTCGTACGAGCACCAACCCATAAAACATCGATATCATTTTCTAAAGCCAATTTACAATGTGCAGCAGTAGCAACCTCAGTTCCCATTAGCATTCCTGTTTCCGCTTTTGCTTTTTTCAACCATTTCAATCCAATTTCTCCCACACCTTCAAATCCTCCTGGACGTGTTCTTGGTTTCCAAATTCCTGCTCTAAAAACGCTTACATCTGAATTTTTCAATTCGTGAGCAATTTTCAACACTTGCTCTTCTGTTTCAGCACTACAAGGTCCTGCAATTACAAATGGATGAGTCAAATTGAATTCGTTCAACCAATTTCTCATTTCTTTCTTGTTTTCCATCTTTTCTAAATTAATTTTTTATTGTTTTATTATGTGTTGTTTCTTTCTAACTGCCATCTGCAAACTGGCTATTTCTTCATTCCGTTTAATATTTCCTTTATTTTATTCACGCTTTGCATTTCATTGAATATCGCATCGTAATCATCCTGCTCCAATAATTCCTTGAAATGTGTTAAATTGGAAATATATTCTTCCAATGTTTTTACGACTTGCTTTTTATTTTGTTTGAAAATCGGCGTCCACATGGCTGGTGAACTTTTCGCCAAACGCACCGTACTTTCGAATCCAGAACCCGCCATATCAAAAATATCTTGCTCGACTTTCTCTTTATCAATCACCGTTTTTCCAAGCATAAACGAACTAATGTGAGACAAATGTGAGACATAAGCAATGTGCTTGTCGTGCGATTTTGGATCCATATATCGAATTCTCATTCCAATACTTTTAAACAAATCCAAAGCTTTTTCCTGTAATTTGAAAGTCGTTTTTTCGACTTCGCAAATGATATTCGTTTTTCCTTGAAACAATCCTTTTATCGCCGCCGAAGGACCTGAAAATTCTGTCCCCGCAATGGGATGAGTAGCAATGAAATTTCTTCTTCTCGGATGATTCGCCACGGCTTCGCAAATTGGCATTTTGGTAGAACCAACCTCAAAAACGATTGTTTTGTCTCCAATGGCATCCAAAACTTTTGGCAAAAGGCTCAAAGCTATATCCACGGGAACCGAAACGATTACAAAATCGGCTTCCGTCAAATCATCAAATGTAGCCGCTTTATCTACAACTCCAAGAGCAATGGCTTCCGCCAAATGACTTTCGTTGTTGTCAATTCCATAAATAGTCGCATCCGGATGCAGTGATTTGATGTCCAAAACCATCGAACCGCCTATTAATCCTATTCCTATTACGTGTATATTCATTTGTTAAAATCTATCAATTGCTTCTTGCACTTTTTCCTCTTTTACACAAAGTGCGAATCGGATATAACCTTCTCCATTACTACCGAAAATAGTCCCCGGAGTGATGAAAATTGATTTTTCGTATAATATTTTATCAATAAAATCTTCTGATGATGTAATTCCTGCTGGTAATTTTGCCCAAACAAATAATCCTACACCTTCTTTGTAAACTTCACAACCTAGCTTTTCGGCTAATTGTTCCGTCAAAACTCTTCTCTTTTTATAAACTGCATTCATCGAATCGAACCAGGATTTGTCACTTTTCAAAGCTTCAATCGCCCCTTTTTGGATTCCGAAAAACATTCCGCTGTCCATATTGCTTTTTACTTTCAGAACGGCATCAATAAAAGTTGCATTTCCTAAAACCATTCCAACTCGCCAACCTGCCATATTGAAGGTTTTTGACAACGAATTCAATTCTAATGCCACATCTTTTGCACCTTCCACTTGCAACAAACTCATCGGTTTATCATTCAAAACAAAACTATACGGATTGTCATTAATCAATAAAATATGATGCTTTTTGGCGAAAGCCACCAACTTTTCGAACAATTGTAAACTTCCTCTCGCTCCTGTCGGCATATGCGGATATCCCAACCACATTATTTTTACTTTCGATAAATCTAATTTTTCTAAAGCTTCAAAATCAGGTTCCCAATTATTCACTTCTTTCAAATCATAATAAACTGGTACAGCCCCAACCAAATTCGTCACCGAAGAATACGTTGGATACCCTGGATTAGGAATCAAAACTTGGTCTCCTTCGTTCAAAAATGCCAATGAAATATGCATAATTCCTTCTTTGGAACCCATCAAAGGCAAAATTTCTGTATTCGAATTCAAAGCAACTCCATAATTGTTTTTATAGAAATCCGCCATTCCACTTCTCAATTCCGGCAAACCTTGGTAACTCTGGTATTGATGCGCATTTTCTTCCTTCATTGCCAAAGTTACGGCATCAATAACGGCTTGTGAAGGCTTCAAATCCGGGCTACCAATCCCCATATTGATGATGGGTTTCCCTTCGGAAGCCAATTGTCTTACTTCTCTCAGTTTTGAGGAGAAATAATATTCTTCAACTATATCTAAACGTTTTGCTGTTTGTATCACGGTTTTGTATTTTTATATTCTCCCAATACTTTGAAATATTCCGCCATAATTTCCATTAATGATTTTGCTTTGGCGTAATCTTCGTATTTTTCGAAAGTAACATCCACAAAAAACGAATATTTCCAAGGGGTTTCAATTTTTGGCAAGGATTGAATTTTGGTTAAATTCAGTTTACAATCGCTCATTACATTCAAAACTGCCGCCAAACTTCCTCTTTTATGATCCAATTCGAATTTTATCGAAGCACGATTAATTTCATCTTTTGACACAAATGAATTCTCCTTTTTGATAATAACAAAACGTGTCATATTGTTATTAATAGTTTGAATTTCTGGTGCTAAAACTTCTAAATCGTACATTTCAGCAGCCGTTTTACTTGCAATTGCTGCAATCCCTGAAAGTTGCTTTTTTTGAATTCTACGCGCTGTTTCGGCAGTATCTTTGTCTTCAACTAATTTAATTTTCGGATATTTTTTTAAGAATTCCATACATTGCAACAACGCCATCGGATGCGAATGAACTTCTAAAATATCTTTCATTTTCTGACCTTTCAAGCCCATTAAATTTTGATGAATATCTAAATAATGCTCACCAATAATATGCAAATTGTTTTTGTCAATTAAGGCATAATTTGGGATAATTGGTCCTGCTATAGAATTTTCAATCGCCATGACCGCTTGATCTGATTTTCCAGACAATAGACTATCAATCAATTTATCAAATGACATACACTCATCGACTCCTACAGTAGCACCAAAATATTCTTGAGCCACCTGATGGTGAAAAGAGCCTTTTATACCTTGAATTGCAATCCTCTCCCCGACCCTCTCCAACGGAGAGGGAGAAATTGGAGAAATTCTTTGTTCATTTTTCATAAATATTCAAAAAAAAATCCTGATTTTCATCAGGATTGTATATTAGTTTTATTTGTTTCTTAATCTTTCAAATAACCATAGACAATCCTTACTTCCTAAAGAAGAAATAGTAAGTATTGCTAAAATAAAAACGGTTAGATGTCATTTTGTTCGGATTTTTGTTAAAAATTCTCTGCGAATGTATAAATTATTTTTTGCTAACCCAAAAAAAAGAATGGTTTTATCCAATAAAAAAAGAATTATCTACAAAACTCGTTTTTCATTAAAAAATAATTAAAAAAAAATGCTTTAAACCAACAATTAATCAACAGTCGTATAATAGACTTCAAAGCAATAAACTTCTAACTTCATTTTTTATAGAGATTATATGTTAGAAATTTTTAGAAATCCCAATACTAAATGTCTGTCCAAAACTGAAATTAAAATTTTGGGTGTCATTTGCTGGATTGCTATAATTTAAAGTACTGTAACCTATACTTCCCAAATTAAAATTCAAACCAAAACCTTTATTAATATTTAATAGTAAAGCCGGAGTTACACCCACATAAAAACCATTTCCATTAAGTGTTGATAGGTATGGATTTATACCTCCATTATATTGAGTTTGCTTTACATTGTGATAACCGGCTCCCAAATCGGCATAAGCAGAAAAAATTCCCCCTATTGGTTTAGAATAACGAAGAAAACCACCCACAGAAAAATTATTGTTTTTGTATTCTCCAGATGTATAAGTCTGTTTTGAATTTGAAATGTAAGACTCAACACCCACAGTCCAGTTATCATTGTATTGGTAACCCACTTTTGGAGAGAAATTAAAACTCTTTTGTGTTGGTGAAATTCCCATCGAAACATCTGATTTTTGGGAAGAATATCCCACATTTCCTAAAACTAAAACGGCGCCTTTTTGAGCATTTGCAAAGCTAAATACAGCTAGTGCAAGAATGAGTAATGATTTTTTCATTTTTAATTTATTTAAAATTTATCTGACAAAGAGAAACTTTACAATTAGAAATTTAAGTGACTTTAACATTTGTTTATGCGTTAAAAAAAATATAATTTTTCAAGTTAAAAAAAGGGAAGTGATGAATTCTATTTTTTCTGTTTACTTTTGCTACAAATAAAAAACAATGTCAATAGAAGTAAATAATATCTCGAAAAGTTACGGTGTTCAAAAAGCATTGGACAACATTTCGTTTGCTGTCAAAAAAGGAGAAATCGTTGGTTTCCTGGGGCCAAATGGCGCCGGAAAATCAACTTTGATGAAAATATTGACCACATATATTGCTGCCGATGAAGGTTCGGCTGCCGTAAATGGATTTGATGTGAATTTGCAAACTAAAGAAGTGCAACAGTCTATTGGCTATTTACCAGAGCACAATCCATTGTATTTGGATTTGTATGTGAGAGAATATTTGGCATTCAATGCCGATGTATATAAAGTGGCTAAATCTCGAATAGAAGAAGTGATTCAATTGACGGGTTTATCCAATGAAAGTCATAAGAAAATAAGCCAATTATCAAAAGGTTATCGCCAACGTGTGGGATTGGCAAACGCTTTATTACACAATCCCGATGTTTTGATTCTCGACGAACCAACAACAGGTTTGGATCCCAACCAATTGGTCGAAATTAGAAATGTTATTAAAAATGTGGGCAAAGACAAAACTGTTTTTCTTTCGACACACATTATGCAGGAAGTGGAAGCGATTTGCGACCGAGTAATTATTATTGATAAAGGAAAAATTGTAGCCGACAAAAAATTAGATACTTTAATTTCGGCAGACAAGGAACAAGTTATCGAAGTGGAATTTGACTATAAAGTCGAAGAACAATTGATTGCCAAAATCGAGAATTTGACTTCTTATAAAAATACGCACGATATGATTTGGGAATTGACGTTCAACGCGGACAAAGACATGCGTCCGGCTGTTTTTGATTTTGCGAATGCTAATGGTTTGAAAACATTACAATTGAATCAAAAAAATAAAAATCTGGAAGCGGTTTTTAGGGAAATGACTAAATAAAAGTTGGCAGTATTTAGTTTTAGTGGTAATCTGTTAAATTAAAAAAGCATCGTTTATATTTTAAACGATGCTTTTTTATGTCAATGAATTCGCTTTAAATCCTAAATGGCCTAGCCCTGATAGCAGTGGAAATCCTTTTGTGCCGGTGTTCGGCACAAAAGATTGTAACGGATAGCAGGAAACAGCTCCTAAAAAACCTGACTTGCTATTTGATGAATATTATCGGATTTTCCCATTGAATAATAATGCACGAAAGGCACACCAAATTCGATTAATTCTTTGGATTGTTGCACTGCAAATTCAACTCCTATTTGACGAACTGCCGCATTGTCTTTGGCCTGTTCGATAGAATGAATCAAATCCTGTGGCATATCCAACCAAAAAACTTGTGGCAACATTTGCAAATGACGTTTCACCGCTACTGGTTTAATTCCTGGGATAATTGGCACTGTAATTCCTATGGCACGAGCCGCTTCGACAAACTTGAAATACTTTTGGTTGTCAAAAAACATTTGGGTCACAACATAGTCTGCACCAGCCTCTACTTTTTCTTTCAGTCTTTTCAAATCGGCTTCTAAACTTGGCGCTTCGATATGTTTTTCGGGATAACCAGAAACTCCTATACAAAAATTAGGAGCATTTTCGGTTGGCAAAGTGTCGTGCAAAAACTGTCCTGAATTCATCGCCTTGATTTGTTTTACTAAATCTATTGCATAATTATTTCCGCCTTTGGTAGGCTCAAAATATTTTTCACCCTTCATAGGATCTCCACGAAGTGCCATCAAATTATCTATTCCTAAATAGTGGCAATCGACCAATAAATACTCGGTTTCTTCTTTGGTAAAACCGCCACACAAAACGTGAGGAATGGCATCTACACCATATTTGTGTTGGATGGAAGCGCAAATTCCAACGGTACCGGGACGCATACGAGTAATTCGACGGTCAAAAAGTCCATCTTTTTCGATGTAAACATATTCTTCTCTTGATGTCGTAACATCAATAAAAGGTGGTTTAAATTCCATCAACGGATCTATATTTTCATACAAATCTTTGATATTACTTCCTTTTTGTGGTGGAACTATTTCAAAAGAGAATAATGGTTTTCCTTTTGCGTTTTCTATATGTTGTGTTACTTTCAT
>ENA-UOWO01001578-UOWO01001578.1-activated-sludge-metagenome-genome-assembly--contig:-NODE-1578-length-29979-cov-6.577964_pt1 | contig 29979 bp, 36 predicted proteins | sample MGYA00238148_ERZ761564 | MGnify/ENA primary metagenome ERZ761564 (study PRJEB28885, sample SAMN05720194) | activated sludge metagenome | isolation source: Anaerobic digester | place: USA...
CGGCCGCCCGCGCAAACCGCCTGCTTGCGTCGTCCTGGTAGCGTGCCATCAACCACTCTAGCACCTCTGCCCGGGTGATATCCGATACGTTGCGTCCGTCGAACATCGTCGTCAGCTCTGAGACATAGCGACCATACTGCGTGAGCGTCGCCATCCGGAGCCCTCGCTTCTCGCAGTCCGCGATGAACGCCGTCTGCGCATCCATCACCGATACGGTCTTCGGCGTGGAAGCCCGTAGGCCTTCGAGGATACGCTCCGCAACCTCGACCATGCTCACACCCAGCCGACCAGCCTCCCGCCTCATACGCGCCAAGAGCATGCGTTCGTCGGCCGTCACAGCCATGTCACCGCTCCCGGCATCGACCTGGACCGATACGGCGAACTCATCCGCCTCGATACGTGTCCGGAAACACTTGCGACGGCGCTTGCCCTCGTCGTAGTATGCCACCTGCCACGGAAGTTTTCCCGATTTCAAACGCCTGACCTGTCCGCCTGCCATCCATTGACAGTTATTGACAATCAGCCTATAAAAGCAACCGACTTTGCAAACTTTGTTGGAAAGTCTGCATCTATCGCTTCCCTATCAAATCCGGCCTAAGTCCCTAAATACCGGACATTTACCACTTTATGAAGTGGTGGAGCCGAGGAGGATCGAACTCCCGACCTCTTGAATGCCATTCGTAATACGTATCAATTGATGCTCAAGCGCTTCCGGATATTACGTTGCCAGCGATTGACAGGATGCGCTCTTGTTCGGCGTCGAAACGGGCAAGCCATCCCTGAATGAAAGCCGGTGTGATTTTAACGATAGCCGACCCACCGGAGCCATATAGCTTGAAGTCGAAGCCGGTCGATGCGTGTGATCGGATGTAGGCCTCATCGAGGTGCACCAGGTAATACTCTCCGGCCGTTCCGAACTGAGTGATCTCGTGCTTGGTCGCCTCGATCGCGATATGATTGCCGTCGGCATCGATTCCTCGGTCGAAAAACTTCCAATCATGTCCTCCTGCACGTATCTTGAACCACATAGACGATTGACCTGTGTCGTGGATTGCGCCTCCAAACCACGCAGACCATCCGGGCACGGTCATAAACCATGCCGATTCGAGATTCGTGACGTGAGCATATTTGTCATATCTGACCGATACGACATTTTTTGCGAGACCTGCGTTGTTCCGGACGGTAACGCACCCGGATAAGAACAGCGCGACGACGAGGAGTATCCTGTTCATGTGTTACAAAATACGATCGAAATCACAAATGTCAATCTGTGTTGACTTGAACGTGTTATGACGACTATTCTCAGACCATGACGACACCACAGAAGACTGACGACACCACCACCAACGCTTGGGAGGCGCTACGCCTCCGGCTGAAGGCCCGAGCCGCGCTTGAGCGTGGCTGGCAGGCCCGGATGGCCCGCGATCTCGACTTGAGCATCGGGCAGCTGCGCGACTGGACCTCCGGCCGCCGCGAGCCCAGCTACTCCAATGGTAAGCGGCTGGAGCAGTATCTGACGCTTGATGAGCTTCGGGAATTGCGGGCCACGTGTGGTGGCTGGCCGATGCCAGGCCCATCACAGACGGACACTTGCGCGCCCGCATCCACTCCTAGTGATGGAGAGTTTAGGTATATCCTCTCGATTGAAGAAAATGAGGAAGAACGGCGTCGTGCGGCGCTTGGATTGCCATACCGGCTCAACCTCTGAAACCGGGTTGCATCGCGGGTGCAGGGCGCCTGAAAAGGCCCTGCAACACCCCATGGCGGGGGTCACGGAGACAGTAATTTTCTCACTTTCCGTCGTCGGGGTAGACCTTGACCTCTGCGCCGTCGCCGACCCATGAGCCGGACTGCGGGATAAAGATCGGGATATGTGCGTTGCGGACGCGCCATGTGGAGTCGCCTCCCTGGAGTCCGCCGCCGACCTGTTGCAAGACAGGCTGGTCTTGGGTGAGCCGGTAGCCGCGCCCGCCGAGGATCACCTCGAAGGCCTCCGACGAGAAGCGCACAAGGCTCGTGCCGCCGCCGCCGTTCGTGCTCACAAGGTCCATGCCCGTGACCGTTCCGTTCGCATCGACCCTGAGCGAGTAGATGGCCTTCACTTCGCCGTTGCTGATAAAGGTCTCGGCAAGTTTCTCCACCTTCGCGTGGTCGTCGCCCTGTTGCGACTGTATGGAAGTCACGGCCGTGTTGAGCGTGCTGAGGTTTCCGGCCGCCGTATCCACGCGCTGGTTCACCAGGTCGACGTAGGTGTTCGTCTGCGTAATCCCGAGCATCGCGTTGTCGACATTGGTCTCCATCACGGAGTATTTGTTGTTCAGCGTGATGAGCCCGGTGTTGACCTTCTGCACCTCGCTCTTCGCGTAGTCCACCTGAGATGCGAGCCCGGTGAGCATATCATTCCACCCGGTCGACATCTCGGCGAGCATCGTATCCACACGCTCGGCGAGCACCTGATTATCCCGGACAGTAGTCAGCCGCAGCTCCTCTAGTCCAGCCATCGCGTTCGCGCTCACGACCCCGATCCGGAGCAGCTCGCCCCGCTGCCACTCAGCCTCGCCACGGATGTCGATCATATTCCGCTCGTAGTCGCTTGCAAACTTTCCGTTCTCGATCTCGATCTGCTCAAGCCACTGCCGCAGGCTCTCCACCCGTGCCCGTGCATCCGTGATTGCCTCATCGATATACACCTGCGCCCGGCCCCATGCCTCTGTGATGTATTGATCCAACTGCGCCCAGCGGTCATAGAAAGTCTTATTGAGCAGGTCCTCTCCGGTCGCCTCCAGTGTGAGCGATGCACTGGAGAATCCAAGCGCTCCGGCCTCGCTGTCCTGCGCCGTCACGGTCACCGTTACCGAGCCCGGACTGAGCACCATCACCGGCACCGTGAACGTGATGTGCCCGGTCGGCGCTACCATCACATTGCGCACGACCTGCACGCCGCCTGAAGGATCCCGGACGCTCGCACCCCACTGGATGATATCCTCATTCGGGTCCTCGATCGTTCCCGTAACCAGCGACATCACACCGGTGACGATCGCCGGTTGCGATGAGTCGAATAGGATAAGCGGCAGCGCAGGCTCGCGATACGGCAGCCTGAATGCCAGCACATACGCATCCTCAAGCGGTTGTATCCGCGTGAGCGTCTTTGTCTGCAGCTTGAAATACACAAGCGAGCTGTGCGCGAAATCCCGGTGCTGCACCGCGCTCTCCTCAAGCGCCCCGCGTGGCACGATCCATACCCGCTGCCCGCCCGCGTGAGAGTTCGTCGCTGTGCCATACCGGCCCCGCAGCACACCCACCAGATACACTCCTGGAGCGGTCACCTCGACCGTCTCCACACTCATGATCTCGTCCTCTACGATCATCAGCAGCGTGTTGTCCATCGCGGCCGGTCCGCTCTGCGGCTGAAGCAGCACCATATCCTGTTGCCCTGCATCGAGAGTGATCAACATCGTCGACGGCAGATAGTCGTCATCCGGGTCGATCTCGATCCGGCCCGACTCGCCCGGCATCTCCGGATCCGGGATGATCTCCTCAAACGCAGCATTGGTCTTGCCGACCGCGCCCCACGCCAAGCGGCTGTTTACCAGGTCGTAGCTGTAGTTGCCTCCGATGTCCGGTGCCGCGTAGTGAGTGCGTCCCGCGCTCACATCCGCTGCCGGACGTGCCGCGACAAACCCTAGCGTCGTGCGCACGCTGCCGCTCATCCGCTGCGGGAGCACGACCACCCGCGCTTCGGTAATCGCTGCCACCGGGAGAAGCTCAGCCTCCTCGTCCGCATCCGGTGCGCTGTATTGCATCGCGAATAGACCCCGCTCCTGCTCCCAGTCAAGCTGCACCGTGCCATCCTTTGCCTCTACCCGCTGCGTCACCCGGACGATTAAGTCAAGCTCCCACGGCAGGTAGTCCAGTTGGAAGCGATCGCCCGCCCCGATCAGCGAGCCGTCGAGGTTTCGCGCCTTGTGCCCGAATACCGTCACCGACCCCGCCGCGAGCGGCACGCTACCAGTCTGCACCGCCTCCTCGGCCCATGTCCGCGCGTGCTGCCTCGTGATGATCCATGGCCGCTGGTATGTCTGCGTGCGTATATCGCCCCCGAGCATCCGTCTCGTGCCAGGCGAGTGAGCCACCTCCGAGGCCTCCTTCATCGCCCGCGCCGTGTCCATGTAGCTCACCTGCACACCCGTGATCAACTCATCCTGTGCCGCGTATTCCGCCTCCGGGTCAGTCACCATGTCGTGGTGGCTCAGCTCCGTGACCGTCGGCACGACCCCGTCATGCGGGAAGAACCCAAGCTGCACCTTCCCGGCCCGCACCCGGAGCCATCCATCGAAGTAAGCGCACATCTCCGAGAGCCACTTCCGGAGCGAGCCCTGCTTCGTTATCGCCGGGCTCAGGTAGTAGCGCTCCGGGTTCGCTGCAAACTTCGCTGCCACGCTCGCAAAGGTCGCCCCGTCGAGCTTCGATGCCGGGATCCCCGGCCCGAATACCTCGCTCGTGAGCATCTCCGCGATGATGCTTGCCGGGTTGCACCCATCCCGCGTGATATCGGTCGGCAGGCTCATCCCCACCGGATGCGGAGCCCGCTCGACGATCACCTCGACATTGGGCACGCTCGTGCGACCCTGACCGAAGAAAAGCTGCTGGCACACCACGTAGCACACATGCCGGTACGGCGGGTGCTTCGTCCCTGCCGGTAGAATCAGCGTGCTCGCGACCCCGTATTCCTCAGCCGTCTCAGCCGCCGCAAACTCCCAAGGGTGCGTCTCAGGTGTGATCGTGATCTCGTTGATCGTCTCCCCATCGAGCACCAGCGTGTCGCGCGTCTGCGTAGCCGTCCCCCAGTAGATCCGGAATGTCCCATACTCCGGGACCACTACCTCGCCGTAGTTCTCCGCGTCCCGCATGAGCTGCCCCTCCCATACCGGCACCTTGTCGATGATGATCGTCCGCAGCGCGTCCACCGGCCCGAGGCACACCGCCCCCGCGATATCGCCATAGTGGTTCTGCCCTACGGTCTGCTCACCCCCCTTGCCGACCTTCTGTTTCACATCGGTCGAGCGCGGGTTCATGATCTCCGAGATCCAGTGCAGCCCCAGCCTCGCACGCCCCGCGATATACGGGCATGGGATCGCCTCCTGATTGGTGGAGATCTCCTCCGGCTTCATGTTGCCGAGGTCGGCGCTGGCAGGTGCTTGGGTGCTAAACATGGCTTAAACTGGTCTGAGAATTAGTGAGGGGTGCACGTGATACTTCTCCTCGTAAAAATCCAGGCTACTCACATGCAGCACCTGCACCCCTATCGGTTTGATCGCGTGCATGATCTGCCCGGCCCGCACCAGCGTGCCGAGGTGGTTCACCCCGCGCCCTACGCGGAAGCCCACCACATCGCCCACCTCGAGCAGCTCCGCCCGGAACGGCAGCTCGACCACGCGCCCCGCGAGCACCTCCCGCACATAGTCGAGGATGAGCGAGCCCTCCTGGTGCATCGTATAGTCCACCGGATACCCGCGCGGACGGGGCAGCCCGGCAGGTAGTGCACCCACCTCCTCAAGGAGCGCGAGCGTGAGCTGCACGCAGTCCACACCGCCCATCGGTCCAGGCACACGCGAGCCCGCGAGGAACGGCGTGCCCTCCCACTTGCGTGCTATCCTGTCGAGCCGGTCGGTCATTTCTTGCCTGCCTGCGTGGTTTGGGTGCTCACGATTGTCGGGTTCTCCAGCGGGATGAAAGGGAACCCTAGGAAATTATCCTCATTCGCGAAGCGCTCACGCGCTGTGGAGATATCGCCATCGTATCCCGGATACACCCGGATCGTATCCCCCACGCCCGCGAAGCGCAGCGGCTTATGCAGCCGTAGCATGTTGCCATTGTGTGAGACGATCGGCCGCACCTCGAAGTGCTCGCCATCGCCCGCTTCGAGCCATCCGCCCGTGAAATACTGAGCCGCCGACGATATCCCGCTCACCCGGAGGTTCACCCCCGCGCTCATCGTGATCGTGCCGGTCTGTTGCCATGCGGCCGCGCTAAGCCCGTTCGCCGCCGTGAATAGCTGTGCATTGTCCGTGCGCTGGATCAGCACGCTTGGGAACGCCCGGTCGAGGATCCCGCCGAATGCCGTCGCCGTAGCCGTGATCTTGCGGTCCCGCACCTTCGCTGTCTGGATATAGCCCGACCACAGCACATCGGTCGCGCCCGCGCCTTCGAGCTGTTTGCGCATGATGTCGATGCGCATCGGCACATCGGCCGAGTGTGGCATGAACTTCAGCAGCGGGTTGCCCTCCCACACCGCCGCTACGATCTCCACCGTCTGCCCATCCTCGCCGAGATAAGTCTCCGCGATCTGCCCATGCTCGATGAGCGCTGGCGTGAAAGTCTCCGAGCCGTCATCGATCTCCTCCTCGTAGTCCGTGTATCTCCACACAGCCGGAGTCGGTGCCTCGTAGGTTATCCGGTAGAGGTGCGCCGTCCGGGGCATCCGCTCCGTGATCGTGCCATCCCATGGAGTCTCCACCAGGTCGATGACCGCCGTCGCGAGCGCATCCGTTATCCAGCGGACCTTCAGCGGCTTTGTCGTGTAGCGGCCCGTCTGTGTGCCCGCACCCGTCCATGCCGGGATGGTCCAGACCGTAGCCGAGCCCCCGCACGCGTGGTAGTGTGCGATCAATGCCAGGATCTCCGAGCGCGGCGTGAGCTGCACGCTCACCTCGATACCGCGATACACGGTCGACTCCATGTGCCCGAGTGCCGCCTCGCGGCCGTAGCCGATCTGCGAGCGCGTCACCTCATACACACTCTGCTCGTTCACCCGACTCCAGTCCGGCACGATCGCCGAAGGCCACTCTGTGGAGATGTTCACCTCGTTTGGCTCGACAGCGTATTCGATCGGGCTGTCCTCCGCGATATCGATGCGCATCTCAGCGACCCTGTCCGTGAGGTTCTTGAGCTTGCACGTCTCCGGCAGCCAGCCGACCACGCAGCCCATCACCCATGAGTAGTCGAGGTCCGACGGGTTCACCGCCGTCGTATCTAAGATCGCCCAGCTCGACGAGCCGTTCCACGCGAGCACATAGCGCGTGCGGTGGATCCGCTCGCGTGCGTAGTCGCTAGGCCTGCGCATATCCATCCAGAGCGGAGCCACGAGCCTGCGCGGACCCTGCCGCTCGGCGAGTATCGTGCGCATCTCCGTGAGCTCATCATCGACAAGCTGCACCGTGTAGGAAAGCGTCAGTCGCATCGCTGCATGTCGCTGCGTGCGGGCCTCGCGTCCGCTCAGCCCCGTCTCCACGTCGGTCTGGATCGAGTAGGACGTCTCCATCCGTCCCCAGTCAGGCTGAGCGGAGATCAAAATCGCCGGTGCGTCGTCTATTGTAAAGGTGGTCATCGGTCGAGTTCAGCGAGCAGCGTTGGCATGGCTCAGAGCTTCATGATGAACGCGAGCGCGTAGTAAGGCGGCCGGTTCTCGTGGGAGCCACCGCCACCCTTCGAATCCGTCGTGAACGTGTGGGTGTGGTCCAATGAGTAGTCGGTATAGATGAGTTGCTCAGGCTGGGCCTCATTATAGGCAGCAGAGTCACGCTTATCGATCATAGTTGCGCTGCCACTTTGGCCCCCCCAGAACGGCACATATGCTGCGTGTCTATGCTGCCCTGCTGCGCCCGTCGTCCCCGCGTGGGTATGAGCCGGGACCTGTGTAAGGTTTAGTGTCACACTATCCAGCCCACCTGTGTCGCCCGGATTGTATTTGTCGCCACCAGCCTTGGACCCGGCAGCCACCACAAACCTGTCCACGAGGTCCGGCGTCCCGTTCGCTCCATCGCACAGCGCCCATCCAGACGGCACCGTGGCGATCGTCCCGCTCCACATGCAGATCACCCCAGCCGGCACACCGGACACCCCCGCCACCGCTCCAGTCACAAACGCCGTCGTCGCTAGCTGCGTGGTGTTCGTCCCCGCTGCCGCCGTTGGCGCCGTGGGCGTGCCAGTGAGCGCGGGGGATGCGAGCGGGGCTTTGAGGCTTAACTCGTATTCCGGATAGGACATCGTCCACACGTTTGAGCATTTCGTAAATGAGATAAATGTCCCTAGGCCCGAAATATTGTATGGGGTGTTTAAAGGCTGCAGGCCGGTACCACGCAGAATATAACTCGGGGAGACGATGGTCAGCGTGCGGGCGGCCGTCACACCCACGAGCACGCATATCTCGTCCCCGTCCACATATCCCGAGCTGTTGGAGGCGGGTAGTGTGAGCGTGCAGCCGTCAGCGTTAACACCATATGTCTTCCCTCGCTCGGCATCAATCGAGGTTGAGGCCGTTGTTATCGGAACATAAGTGTGCTTAGGTCGGCACACTGCAATCGCTGCCGCCTGCGCCGTGCTGACCGGTTTGTCGATGTCGGCAGTGTTGTCTACCGAGCCCAGCCCGATCGATGATGCTGTCACACCCGCAACCGCTCCAGTCACAAACGCGGTCGTCGCAATCTGCGTTGTATTGGTTCCCGCTGCGGCCGTCGGCGCGGTCGGCGTGCCAGTGAGAGCTGGGGATGCGAGCGGAGCTTTCCCCGCGAGCGCGTATTCCGGATAGCTCATTATCCACACGTTTGCGCATTTCGTAAATGATATAAATGTCCCAACGCCTGTCACGTTGAATGGGGTATTTATCGGTTGCAGGCCGGTGCCGCGCAAAATGTAACTCGGTGATGAAATGGTCAGCGTGCGGGCGGCAGACGTACCCACGATCACGCATATCTCATCGCCATCCACATATCCCGAGCTGTTGGAGGCGGGTAGTGTGAGCGTGCAGCCGTCAGCGTTAACACCATATGTCTTCCCTCGCTCGGCATCAATCGAGGTTGAGGCCGTTGTGATCCCCACATATGCGTGTTTTGGTCTACTCGCGCGGATGAGGCCCTTGATCGTGCTGCCCTTTATCTGGCTCGACTCGTGGCTCACGGCGCTGTTGCTCGCGAATATGCGGTCCTCATCCGCGAGGGATGTCAGCACAGGATACAGTGTTTCGTCTGGAAAAGTGTCGCTCATGGTGTGTAGATTTCAAAGATTCGTGTCTGTCGGAAGATGCGCCGTCCCGCGCTGTCGAAGATCGGCTTGCGGTCGTGCCTGAGCACCGGGTTCATGTAGACCGCGCCGCCCGCGCTCACCGTCGCGTTGCGCATACGCGTAGCGGTCACAGCGGATGTGCTGTCCGGGTCGGCATCCGCAGCACCCGCAGCGAGCACGACCACACGCGAGCCCACGCACGCGGTCGATGTAGCCACCGAGCACACGAGCCCATCGTATACGTAGCGCATACGCTGAGCCGTGCACGCGGTCCGGCATCGTGGCTGTGTTGCGATGTCCGCGATCTTGATTTTGCGGCCGTTCAAGTCGGTGATGCTTAGGCCGGTGCAACGGATCGCAGCCGAGCGCATCACGGTCGGTGCCACCACTGGCGAGGCAGAGCACTCCGCCGCCGCGAGCGCATTGCGCACGATCACGCCAGCGCACGCAGTCTCCGCAGCCGGTCCGCTCGCGATCACCGCATTGCCGATCCGCCGCCCTCGCACCGCAGTCGATGCCGCGAGCCCGCACTCCAGTCCATCCGGAGCACGCGTGCGTGATGCTGTCAGCGTCGCACCTGCCCGGCACTTAGCAGCGAGGCGCACCCCACGGCGCACCGTCACCGCCTCGGCTTCGAGCGTAGGCCATGTGACCTCATACGCCTCGACCGTATGCAGCGAAAGCAACTCGGCCTCAAGCCGGTGCCACGCGACCTGTTCGGCGATCAGCATCAGTCCAGCGTGATCGTCATTGCCCCGGCCTTGATCCGGAACGAGTCGCCCGTATTGATCGCCACCGCGATTCCGTCGAACCACGTCCGGAGATTCCCGCCGCTCAGCGCGTCAAAGACCCCGATCGCGACCACAGTCCCCCAGTTCGCCACCGCCTCAGGCCACTCGAAGGCCACCCCGTTCGACTTCACGCCAGCGCTCGACGCCGGGAAGTTCGTGGAGTTATTCGTAACCGCGAGCCGTGCGTATCCGCTCGCGCTCACCTCAGTGCCGCCGCCCGCGTCGTTCGGCGCTACCGTGAACGCCGCCAGGTAATACGTGCTCGGCCTTACCAGGTCCGGCCCGCCGAACAGGTGGTCAAGCACCTTGTTTTCTTCATAGTCGCTAAATGATCCTGCCATATATCCTCCTGTTTGTTTTAGATTTTGAAATTCCTCTGTGTTCTCTGTGATCTCTGTGGCTAAATCCTCTTCTTCCTTCTACCCTCACTCACAGCCGGTCCCACCAGCCCCAGTCATCGTCCGTGTAGTCGCTCATGGTTCGGGATCCGGTTCGGGGTAAGCATCCGCAAGCGTCACCTCATGGCCCACCGTCACCTGCCCGGTCACGAGCGTCTTGATGTCGCCATCCGGCGTCTTGATCTGGATGTCGTATTGGTAAGCCTTGCCCGGCGTCAGCGTCTTCGTATCAGCCGCCGTGAATGTGATCGTGATCAGCCCCTCGACCACGAGCACCCCGTCCACATCGTGGTTCGTAAGCGTGATCCCGTCCCCGATAACCTTCTGGATCGAAGTCGCCGCATCATCCGCATCCGTGTAGCTCGCTTTTAGCGTGCACCACACGTCATACCCCGTCAGCGGGATCGCCGTATCATCCTCGCGGACGATGAAATACATCCGCTCCGTGTCCCCCTTTATCCAGCTCAGTGAAATGCTCTTTGCCATAAATTCGCCCCCTGTTAGAAATCGCTCTGGATGCGGTGACTCTGCCCCCGCACCGTCCGGATGATATGCCGCTTGCCCTCCGTGCTCTCCATCGCCTTGCGGATACTCGTCCGCGAATCATCGACCATGATGATCGAGGATGTCTGGCCGCCTGCCATTGATGCTATGCCGCCGCCCGAATCCGTAGCCGGTGCCATCATCCCGGGAGATGTGACCGCTCCGGCTGCGATCGCGTCGAAGTATCCAACGCCCATGCGTGATACCACGTCGGCCGGAACCACATACTCGCCTCGGTGCACGACGCCGGCGGGTTGATACTTCCCGCCCGATCCGGTGTAGCCACCTTCAGCAAATGATCCCAGTGCAGCCATCACAGCCACCGTGCCAGCCGCCGCGAGTGCGAGCCCTGCCCAGCCGGATCCAATCACCGCAGCGATCGCCGCCGGTATCCATGCCACCATACTCTTCGCAGCACCTGCCACGCTCAGCGCCAAGCCCTTCGCCGCCATAGCGGCATCGACCGCGAACATCGCCGCCTTTGAGACGGCATACTCGGCGATCATTTTCGAGAACGCACCGACTGCAGATTCGACAAATCCATTCCACATCCCGCGCAAGCTCTGCCCAAGTGTCTGCGTTTTCATTAGCAGGCCTGACAATCCGGATGAGATGGTATCGATTCCGGCCGTGAACATGCCGGTGAAGTTATTGGCGACGATATCCTCGAATCCTCCAAGCTGTTCCTGTAGTCCGGTCATTTTTTCGCCGAACGCGCTAAACTGCGGAGTGTCCACAGCTCCGCCTTCCGCGCCTGCCGCTCCGCCCTCTCTTGCATCGCCTGCGCTCGCCTTGCTAAATCCGCTCATGAGTGCCATAGCGCCGAACCCGAATTGATTGTCAGGGTTGCCGTATGGTTGAGCGCTGAAGAGTTCAGCGAGCCCTGACATCGATGTCACAGTCGACTTTTCCGGGTCGATATATGGACCGTTCATACGCTCGCGAATCGCGTCTGCATCTGCCCGGGTGCCGCTCGTGTCGATGCCAGACATCTGCCCGAGCCTGAGTTTTTTCAACAGCGGGTTGACCTTATCAACCATTGCGTTGACGCCCTCCTGGATGAGTAGCACAAAGCTCTTTGCGATCAGCTTCATCGCGTCGCTGAACCACGAGAAGAACGCCTTCATGTCGTTGATCAGCGCTCGCGGGAACTCGATTGCCACGTTGTGAAACGTGTTCTTTATCGAGATCCAAAGCCCCTCGCTCACAAGCTTTAGCATGTCCCATATCGCCGCCCTTGTGTCGTCGTTTGCGAAGGCTGCCGTCACGCGACCAGTGAGCACCTTGATCTTGATCCCGAGCACAGCGAGCTTATCGTCGAGCCCGTCGAGCGCTTCGATTTCCCACTTCTCAAGTGCGAGCCCGGCCGCAATCGCGTTCTTGCGAACATTGACTAGACCATCCTTCCCTATGCTGTCGAGTAGCTCGACAAGCCGAGGCCCCTGCTCGCGTCCGAATATCTGAGTCATCGCATTGAACGCGGCATGTTTGTCGGTCGCGTTTGCGAAACCAACAGCAAGCACTTCAAGCTTCCGCTCCGTCGGCATGCCGTAGAAGTCTTTAAGGTCTACGTTCAGATCCGAGAACGCCTTGCGCAGCTTCACGTTGCCCGTAACCGCTTCCATGGCGCGTGTGCGCATGGCTGCAATCGAGACCCCGATCCGTTCGAATTGGACGCCAACCTGCGCACCTACGGCCTGAATTGCCTGTAGGTCCATCACATTCATGCTCGCCTGATAAGCCTGATCGCTCATCCGGCTCGCATAGGAGATCGAGTCCTGCACCTGCCTCACGATCGTACGAAGGCTCGCATAGGTCGCCACGTAGCCCATGAGCGAACGAACACCCGCCTGCACGGCAGGTCCGACCCGTTGCGCGATCCCGACAGTCTTTTGCAACTCCCGTTGCGTGGACTGCACCCCGGCAAGGTCGCTCCGGATCCGGAGCAGCATGTCTAGTGTTGTCGATGCCATTTATCCTCCAAAGCGTTGTTTGAAAAGCTTCACCGCGCCCTTGCGCCTCGCCTTCCGCTCGCCTGCAGACTCGATGTTGATCTCCCTCATCCTGTCTTGCTGCCAGCGTGACCACTGTGCTGCGGCCTTGTCACCCACCATGGATGTCGCGACCGCCGTATAGATCCCCTGAACATTCACCAGCGCGGACTGTGCCACGATTCGGTTGTGCTCAGTGAGGACCGCTACCATATGACTGACCTTCCAGTTCAGGACGTCCCCGGGAGGACATCCGCAGATACAGGCGCAGCGTGCGCAGAGCCTGACAACCCAGCCGCCCTCGGTGCTAGAGCCTGATTGCGCTCTGCCACGTCCAGCATCTCCGAGGTTCTCTCGGTCAGCCGTTGCAACCAGGCGTCCGCAAAAGGGGCGTTGAGCGCATCGCCTACATCGAGAATCTCCTCGTAGCTCGCGTGGGTCAGCTTGTCGGCATCGCCCTTCTTTAGGCCAGCGTAGAACTCCACAAGCGCGGGCTCATCGAGGCGCAGGTCGATCAGTTGAGGGACCTTGCGGATCGGGATCTCCTCGATCGTGAGTTCCTCCGGCATGTCGCCTGCGGACTTACGCCACCGTGGCTTCACCACGGCAGCGCCATCCGCGCGTTCAAACTCGGTTAGCGTTCTCATCCTGCTGGAATAGAGTCTTTGGCGTAAGTGCCGAGATCAGAGGATGTTGATCCGGTCGGTGTGACCTTGATCTGCACTTCTGAAAACGTGCCATACTCGGCGCTGAACGATCCTGTCGGCTCAACCTGACAATCGAATCCGGTGAGCGAGATCCCGCCGCCGTCGATATCCTTGAACTTGAGCGTGCCAGATCCGGACAAGATCGGAGCAGATCCCGGAATAGTGCCGCTGCCGATCGTACCAGCGAAGATGATGTCGATGATGTTCTCGTTGCGCGGCTCGTCGATCGTGAGCGTGAACGAGTCGTTGATCTCGGTGGCAACCCTGCGGTCGATGCGAAGGATCCCGTTCACCGGAACCTTGCGGTCGACGAATTGCCGGTCAAAGTTCATGTCGATCTTCTTCACGCGAAGCTTGATCGCGGAGCCTCCGGATGGAGTGAAATCGAAGGTGCCTGCCCCTATTAGGGTATCACCGGGAATCGGATCGTAGTCAGCAGCCATGGTCAGTCCTTATGTTTGGATTGTAGATATTGCAGATAGATGGTCATTGCCTCGGCGGTGGCATAGACCTCGTTGTTGAAAGTGAATGCGTTCAGCGCGATGAACTCGTCATCGTAGCCATAGAGCGCCTGATAGGTCGTGAGCGCGGTTTGCAGCTCGGTGAACAGTTCGCCCGGCCCGACATAGAAGCTCACACCATGAATCTCACGGACATCGTGAAACGGCCCCGGCGTGATACATCCGGCGAGTGCGAACAGAACGATGCAGAACAGTGCCCTCATTGCTTAGCCTCAGCGATACGGCGGTTAATCTCACGGAGGATCTCCGCGTCGTCCTCCTCTACTTCGAAAAGTTCCTTTGTCGGTAGACTCTTGATCTTGCCCCGCTCGAAGCGGTCTTTGATGAGTCCGACCACCTTGCCGGTCCCCCATGCGGCAATCTTCTCCCATGGAAGCTGCCGGAGTAATGCGCTCACTATACTGCTCATTTATCCCCCAATCTCACCCAGACAATGTTGCTGCGTTCGTCTGTGGTTCTCTTGTTGTTGCGGGCCACCGTGGTGACCATGAATCCGTAAGTCTCTCCAGCCTTGAGCGCCATAGGTGAGGACAGGTGATTACCCTGCATCACGCCCGGGAACGGCTTGCTTTGCTGTCCGCTGTTGCGGAGCCAGTCGATTGTCGTCGCATAGGGCTTGCCGTCGATGATCTGGATCACCCAGAGATGCCCGACCGAAGTGGAGCCATCCGGCTGTGTGATGGTTTCCCATGCACTCTGCTTAGCGAACGGGAACCTGATCAACCCATCGAACACATCAATCTCGCGCAAGGTGATGGTCTCACGCCAGCCGGAGGCAAACGGATTTGATACAGGCCCGACGAGCGTGGAGATCAGATCCGGCGTAATGGCTGAACCATCGACCGGAGTCGCCTTCCACTGCGTGTCGACTGCGTGCGGAGCCACGCCCTCTTTTGTTGGAGATCCGAATCCATTGAGCACTCCTTGACAACCAGCCGCGAGCAGTGCATTGCCAATGCGAGCAGCCTCGATCGTGTCGCCCTGCATGGAGTATTCGGCCATGATAACGCGCTTGGTCGGATAGTCGCGTTCGAGTGCCAGGTAATCCCCGACGTATGCCTCCGGCAAACGCCAGAACGGACCTTGAAAATATATGTCATCAACCCAGTCGTCACCACACAGGCGGGTGTCTCCCGGGAGCGTATGGTGTCCGATGCGGGCCCATTGGCAACGCGCCTTGAGCCAGCGGCCAAGTTCGCGACACTCATCGACGGACCAGTATTCGAGTGCTTCGAGCCCGAGCACGATGTGCTTGACCTTCATCGGTTCGAGCACGTCCGTGATCAGCCGATTCCAGTACGCTTTGATCGCGTCAAGGTCGTGCCACGGCAACGCAGGATGAGGAGCGTCGTCGTTCATCATCATCCAGATAGATTCGAGATTGAGCGCATCGAAGTGCCTCATCCATGATAGAATCTCATTGCGCTGTTCTGGAGTGTAGTAGAACTCGCGGTTCTGAGTGTGTGCGAAGTCACCGCCGTTTACGGCATACAGCACGATGCAATTGCCACCTGCATCGACGACGCGGTTGACAATCTCATGCCGCTCGACACCGGTCGGCTTTGCGAATAAAGTGAGTGACGTCCAGGCTGCCTTGCCGACAGCCGGATCGTAATCCGCTAGCCAGTTGGTTTTCAACGGCTCATAGTCAACACCCGGCAAAGGTTCAGGTTCAGGAATTGGCTCCGGAGCAGGCGCTGGCAACACCACGCGAGCGATGTCATCTACACGCTTGTCGATCCGGCGCAGTAGCGTCTCAAACTCAGCGACCTTGCGAACGATCTCTGGAAGCAGGTCGTGCCCGAGTTGCATCAGCGATACAGCGTTCTCGAGTTCGTCATCCGTCACGACGCACCTCCAACCGTTCGATTCTTACCTCGTGCCGGTCTACATCCCTACGAAGCCCAGTTGTCACGGCATCCATCCGGGCTGAAGTCTCCCCCAGCGCAGCGAGCTTGGAGTTTATCTTCTTGAGCTCCTCAATGCCCTCACGGCCAAACAATCCCATCATTCCGATGATGAGCAATGCGGCGACCGACATGATCACACGGGAAGCCCATTCTCCGGACGATGACACGCGCGGAGGTGGAAGGTCAGACATCACTGGAAGGTCCATGTTTCAAATTGTAAAAGATTCGATAGATGCGACCGAACATCCGCGGCCCTGCCCAGAAAAGCCACGCGATCGGCTCGAATACCCGGCTGTCGAGCATCGCCTCGCGAAAGATTCGATCGTTGCGTTTTGAGCACCCGATGTAGTCGTGAACCACCGCTGCCATCATCCATGGCCCGGTGCGAGTGCAGACAAGTAGCAAGAGTGTGGTGACCAGGAAGAAGAGATCCGATCGCACCCACCCGAGCATGAAAGAGACGGTGGCAATCAACCAAATGAGCCACCGTGTGACGGACGCTCCGTCTGTGACGAATCCGACAGGGACCGTGATCGTCTCACCGTCGCGCGTCTCATAGACGAGCGGCGCAGTAAGACGATAACGCGGAACCAGATCCCAGCGACCTCTCGCCGGGATCTGTTCCATTGATAACCCTGTCCTGAATCCTGACACTATTTGCGTTTCTTGGTCTTTGGCTTCGGAGGAGTGATAACCTCCGGCAAACTTCTGTCCACGCGAGCGCGCCCGCGGCGACGGGTCATGCGACGAGCCCGCAGACGAGCTGCGAGTTCGTTCTGCAGATCCATCGTGTGTTGATCTGCGGCGTCCATGATCAACCGTTCGTTACGATACGGACTACAGGCACGCGGGATGCACTGGATGCAGCGAGCTGCCAGCTAGCGGCATCGGCCAATTCGGCATTGGTTGCGGACTGGCCTGCGATGACATCGACAAACTTGGTCCCGGCAACGTGCATCAGAAACCGCGTGCGGTCATAGATGCTCATGTTGTTCTTGGCTGCGTCTCCATCGAGCACCAGCGATGCGACATCGCCGATCGAGTTGGACTGCGGTTTTTCACCCCATGCCACCGCACCAGGTGCGAGCAGATAGGTGTCGTAGACACTACCGCTAGTGGTTCCGGCGCGACTCAACATATCGCTGTAGATGATCGGGCATCCCTTGTAGCTGTCGAGCCCGAGGGATCCGTTCTTCGATGCTGGCACAAAGTCAATCTCATCCTGCTTGCGCAGAGCTGCGACGATCTTTGAATGTGCCAGGACGACGCAGCTCGCAAGCGCGCTTACCCGTTCGCCAAGAGCCCCGACTGCGTCAAAGAAGTAGTCGGCCTTGATGAAGTGGGTATCGGCAGCCTGGTCACCTTCGACCTCAACAAACTTGTTGAGCGAGTTAGCTGCGATAGCCGTTCCAAATACACCGCGAAGGATGTTGATCAGCGTACGTTGACGCTGTTTCGCACGCATCATCCCAATCTGGTTGAGGATCTCCTGAACCGGGTCTCCGATACCGTTGACCTGACGACTCAGCGCGGTTGCGATGAATGGAGTCTCGCGGTTGAGGATCGGTGCGATCCCTTCGCCGCCTGTGATCTGATTGGTTTCAGATGCAGTGTTTTCTACCTGGATGGTGTCGGCCGTGTCGGTGATATCCTTGAAAAACGGAATCGACACTGCCACCCCTGCACCGGCTGCGATAGCATCGAGCTCGGGAGTGTTGACCACTGCTCCGGATGTGAGGATGCTCGGCAATGTAGCCATTGCTTCGCGTGCGCCTGGAATCCAGATGTCTGGAGTAAACAGGTCAGATATGGTTGTGATTTCTGCTGCCATGATGATTTAGTCTGTTGGTTGTGCGGTTTATGAAACCTTGGTGAGCTGCACCCGATACCAGTTGTCATCCGACACGGAATTCCCGGTTGCAGAGTTTGCGATATAAAGGTATCCGCTGTGGATAACCTGCTCGAACGGACCTCCGACGGTGCCGTCGACGCCGCCGTCGAGTGCGGTGGCTGCCATTGCGGTCACGCTCCCGGCTCCGGTGTTGGCCGCTGCGTTTGCAACGGAGACAAGTGCGGCCGCTGCGGGTGTCGCCTCGATAGCTGCCTTGACCTGAGTCGCTGTGCTAAGCACTGACGTCGCGCTACGCAGCGTGACCGAGATCGCTGTCCCGGTTACGGTTACGACCTCGGCTTCGGCGTCCTCGCCTGGATCGACGTATGCGATCGTGATCGCTTCGCCGGCCGTTCCCTTCGTCTTGGCCGTGAACACAAGATCGTTGTTGTCCCCGGTAAGCGCTGTGGTCAAAGCAGCGGCAACAGCCTGCACAGGAGCGGATGCCGCTGCAGTGATCTCAGTATGGGATTGGAGAGTCGAGATGAGAGAGTCGATAATATCGTTCACCGGCTCGGTGCCCGACATACCGCGCGGAATGCGTGGAGTGAAAGTGAGGTTGTTCACAGCTTGATGCCCTTCTTTTCAGCGCAACGCTGAGTGATGGTCTTCTTGTCGCCGTCACCTTTCGGAGGTGTCGACGAGGTCACCACGACCGGAGGGTTGCCAACCACCCGCGGAGCTTCTGCCTTTGGCGCTTCCGGTAGAGCCGCGATGAAGCTTTCGCCAGCATCTGCCGATGCCTCAAACAATGCGATGAGCGCATCCTTGCTTTCGGCTTTCACCCGCTTGGCTTCGATGAGCGAAGTGATCTTAGCGATGATCGCATCCTTGCGCTGTGCTTTGATCTGCTCCTCGTGCGCTGCGAGCTTTTCGTGCGCCTTGTCGAGTTCGGCTTTGAGATTCACGGCCTTGTCGTTTGCGGCCTTGAGAGCTTCGTTGGCCTTAGCCAAGTCGTTTTTGAGTGTTTCAATTTCGTCCATGATCTGTCCTTGTTTGTAGATTGCGGTGATTGCTTTCGGGGCGTTCGGGAACCGGTGCAGAAGCGACTTCAGGTCGGCGTGAGCCGATGCCTTGCCCTTCGCGATCTCGGTTGCGAATCCGTGTGTCAACGCCTCCTCAGCGTCGAACCAGTGATCGTCTCCGTCGAACCACCCGATGATGGTCTCGTCAGATGCCGAAGTGCGTTCTGAGTAGATGGTGCGGATGCCGCCCTCTAGCTTCTCGATGGTGTCTGCATCCTTGCGCATCTGCTCAGCGTCGCCGAACGTGAACGATGTTGCACGGTGAGCCATCACGAATGCCGACGTCTGCATGATGCGACGTTCGCCAGCTAAGAAAATGACAGACGCGATTGACGCGGCCCATGCATCGTTGACCGTATCGACTCCGCCTGGATGGTCACGCAGTGCGTGATAAATCGCGATCCCGTCGGATACTTCGCCGCCCGGGCTGTTGACGTGCACAAGGATCCGGCCGTCGATGTTCTTCAGCTCAGCAGCGAACGCAGATGCTTTAATGCCGAAGAATCCGATCTCGTCGTATATCTCGAGTTCGGCTGCATACTTCACACCGGCGCGATTCGTCGGCCCTCCGATGCGATACCATGTTCGTCCTTTCGCGCTCACATGAGAAAAATCCCATGCATTGCAAGCGCTTTCAAGGCGTTAGACTTTGGCAAACTTTGGCAAACTTTGTCAGCGCCGGTAAACGTCCCTCACACGGACCGCAGGATGCCTCCGATACCAGTCGATCGTCTCGCGTGCGTTCGCGCGACGCGGGAGTCCCAACCGAGCAAATGCCGAGATAGTGGATGGATGAACCCCCAACACGACCGCCTTCTCCTTTTGCGTTAGTGGTCTTTCGAGTTGCATAAGCGATTCGCGATATTCACAAGAGAACATTTCCGACTACGTTCACGTGAGCCGTGAGTATCCCGGCCGAGTCCTTCACCAGTTCAGAGTCGCCGGAGATCTGGACAGGTGCGCCGTTCGACATGAGTCCGGACAGCGCGGACATGATCGCGTCGCACCCGTCATCTAGATCGAGCGAAGACACGCCGGTGTTGATCCGGAGCACGACCTTGATCGTGTTCGCCAGTAGGATCCGCTTCGATCTCGCGGCGTCGTTCATGCGCTGCCGCTTGAGCGTCTGCGACACGCACACAACCGCGCCCGTGCTCTCGCGGAGATCGCCCTCGAACGCAGCGGCCGCTTCGGTTGACCCGTCCAGGTCGAACACGTCGATGCCTGCGGTTGTGATCCATGACGACGCCTCAAGCGCGTCGATAATTGCGGTGCGGAGGGTTTTACTGCTCATCGTTTCTTCAGGAGTTGCTTTGCTTGATCGCGTAAAAGGTAGGTCTCGCGGTCGATCGCGACGGACTCGAGAACCTTGTCGACGATGCCAGAATGCTGGTTTGGAATACCGAGCTCGCCGCGGATCCGGCTCCAGCTCTCATCATCTGTGAGCATCATCTCAAGCGACCCAATACGTGTGCCGGTTTTGTTCTCGATCTCGACGCGCCGGTGCTCATGGATGCTTGCCGCGTCTGTCGACGCTATCCCGACGGCCTGCCCGCTCTTGTACGTGAGCCCTGCCTTGCGCACCAGAATCGTCCGGTATCGTTTAGCAAGAAACTGCACAGCGGTAGAACGGCGTGCAGACTCGCGGAATGCGATCGCGTATGCCACCGCAAGCGCCTGAAGATTAAGTGTGCTGTAGCCGTCCATGCGGCCGGATGCAGCGAGCGTGGTCTTTCCCTTGCGGGTGGTCGCCGTCCCGCGTTGGCTGCCACGTGTGCGGATCCAGACGCGCTTCGGGGCATAGACCCGTTTGCCTGGTTGAACCGAGAACACGCCAGACTTATCCGTGCCAAGCACAGACTTTGCCTTATCGAGCCCGCGTGCCATCGATGTCGAATTCGTCGCCATGCGAAAATCACGCGCCTCAGCTTCTGCAGATGCCTCGCCTTCAGCGGGTGCGATTTGTAGCGCACGACCATAGAGCCCGTCGTAGTCACCCTTGCTGCCGAGCATGATGTCGGTGGTTGCCTTACGGATGATCTCAGCGGAGGTGCGACGACCCAACCCCGCCACACGGCCAAGCGTATCACGCAGCCAGCGTAGTTCGGTCGAGACGTTCTCCTCTACGTGGTTCATCTCGCTTCGCCCTCGATGAGGAGATCAACGGTCTCCGGATATTGACCGGGCCTCATGCCAGCGTATCGCCAACGTGTGCCCTGGAATGTGATGTCGACCCCGGCCGGCGGGATTGATGGAAGCGCAGACCGCAGCACCGACAATGCCCATCCGTGCACATAGTGACCTGTGTCGGCATCGACGCGCTCGAACGGCTCAGCGACCGCCTTTGTGATCACCGGCGTGGTGAGGTGAATCGTGATCGACTGACCGTGCGTCGTAAAAATCATCGCACGCCCCTTCTTGAGCAGGTCGATCGCGATCATTCGTCGTCCTCCTTGTCTTCTTCCGGTTTACTCGGGTCTGGTTTGTTTGGATCCTGATCAACCGGTTCACCTGCGCTCAGCTCGTTCGGATCGAGCCGGATAATCTCAGCGCGACGCAGACCATAGTGATCCGCGATCTTCTGAGCGACGCTCATCTCATACCCCTTCTGCCAGAATGCCTCTTCCCAGTCGCGGCCGCTGCGCCCGTAGACCTCTTCGTAGGTTGTGACGCCTGCGCCTAGCTCGGCAATCGTGGCTGCGGAGTTTCGCCCGATGTCGACGTTGATCGCCTTCGGTGCGGTGAACTTCCACGCACGCCAGTCAGCCGGTGCGTTCTTCAGGTTGCCAGACTGGATCTCGGTTTCGATGACCCACTCGTAGACGCGCCCGAAGTATCCTGCCAGCGCAGCGGACCGCGCCCGGAACCAGTCGTTCGCCATGTCGAGGTATGCCCGCATCACGGTCCCGTTGATACCGGGACGCGACACAAGAATCGCTGCGTGCAATCCTGATCCGGCCGTAGCGCGCTCCAACACGTAGTCCCAGAATTGCTGAACCGACACAGAAGGCCGGTCGCTCCGATGCTCCTGAAATTCGTCGCCAGACTTAAGCACGATTGTTTCAGCTCCGAGCACCTTTCGGTAGTAGATGTCGCGGTCTTCGTCATCCGGATCGGTTTCTTTGCGTAAGCTCGCACCGATCCCGGACTCCTCTTCGATTTCGCCCGTCTGAGTTTTGATCGTGCGGGTGATCGATGCGTTGTCCTTCGCTGCGTTCATCTCGTAGCTTTGCAGCTCCTGCAGATCTAGGAAGTCGTTCAGGACCGCATAGAAAATTCCGATCTCGCGATACTGCCCAATCCTGCTCGGCTCGTAAATGTGGTCGCAATACTGCGCATCCAGGAACATCCATGACTGTTCGACCGTAGGAGTGTCGCCGATCCTGATCCAGTATCCAAGCGGACGCATGGTTACCGGGTCGACCTCTACGCCATCGATGATACTCTTGCCCTCGTCTCCGACACGTGACCATGGAGTCTCACACCGGTGTGCCTCGATGAGCTGATATCGCGGCCGGCCGCTGTCCGGGCTGAATGTCCGGTTGAGAAACAGTCCTCCGTCGACAAGCCACGTGCGGGCAATGAGCGATTGATCCTGTTCAAACCCTTGCAGCGAAACGAGATTCCCGTAGCGCTGCCAGTTCTTCCACGCCTCTTTCGCGAGTAGGTTCCAGTCTCGGTCCTTTGTGTTCGGAGCAATCTGCAGGCCCCGAGGTCCAACGATGTATTGCTCGGCCTTGTCGAGGAATGCATTGACGATCCCGTCACTGCTCTCAAGGTCCCGGCTCAGCGCTTGGATTTGCCTGCGCCGGAACGGGGTCAGATCCCGGCGTGCAGACTGTAGAGGAACTATGCCACGTGATCGATGGATCGACGGCGTCCCGGGATAGACGTTGCGCGGCTTAGGCTTGCGCGGCGCTTGTGGTGGAGTCGGGTTCCGGAATGCGCTTAGCGCTGCAGAGAGTCGAGTGGTGATGCTCATAGCCTGTAGGTTGAGAAGTCGGGTCGGAAGTTCGTGATCGGCTTGAGCCGTGCCATCATCGCGACGAACATCTCGTCGTCGGTCGCGTCAGGCGCATCGGCCTTGATCGATTCGTAAAGATCGAGCATGTCGCTCGCCAGTGAGGCAATGTCAGTCGGAGCCACGCCAGACGGGAAAGTGAACGATACCGTCGCTCCGGATCCGCCAGTCTGTGAGATCACGCGTCCCTCGCGTATCTCCTCAAGCCGGGCCTTACACACGGCCTCAATCGCCGCAAGTAGCGTTATGTCACCCTGCTCCGCATCCCATTTGATGCCCCTCAGAAACAGCCGCTTGAGCTTCGTTGGAACTGCCATGCCAACACTATCGCGTCGAACAATGGCATCCGCGAACGCCGAATTAGGAACTTTTCGGAATTATACGGAACTGGCGAAGAATCTCGTAGCCGTTACCACTCCATTCTCGTCGCATCCAATGCATTGCAATTCGCTACCGTCCGGAATTTGAACAGTATCCGGCATTGTTTCATCCGACGACTTTTGAAAGAATGCCGTCACAGTCTTTCCGTATACCTCAACCATTGCAACTTCATTCGGATGTAGATGCGGAGCGCCTTGAATCAGTGTTCCGTCGATGCTGTAGAAATCGCTTCCACGCTTCTGTCGAGCTTCATACTCGATCTGAATCCGGATCAGTTTCATCAACGTCGATCAAGTTTGAGTTTAATTGCATCAACTAACCACTCCTTCAATGACTGTCCTTTTTCAAGATCAGCAACCATAGCAGATTTCCAGTCTCCAAGGTCAACAACCACACGACCTTTTCCTGTTTGTTTCTCGTCGTCGGCTTTAGCTGCATTTCTATTCCCAATCGGAGCGCCTTGTTTTCTGGTATTCATATCGTTGAAATTATTACCGCGAAACAAATAGACATATGACCAATGAATCCAATATCGTTCTTTGATATCATAACAAGTGGAGGCAATAATACAGTTGCAACCCACGGACACTCGTTTGGCATTTCTGGTATCTCGCTACCGAACCCCGAGCTTCCTGTTTGTTTTGCGAACGATTCCGATGTTTCGAAATACAAATTCTCCAACGTATTCCAAAGAGCTTCTGAGTTAGCTTCATGTAAACCCAACACGGAAGTTGTAAGCGGATCTTTCCCTCGATAGAAAGTCCACACGAATCCTTCGTTGTTATTTCCATACAGCTCAAACCTGTATCCTTTCGCGGATCCCGGAAGCACACCACTACGGGCTTTGATTAGCGGAAGGAGAACGTTACGTGTATATGGTCTTACTATGTCTGGTTTGACAACTGCTCTATCTCCTGTGTTGAATGTGATGCTAATCATTTACCACCTCCCAAGCTTCTGAAAACTCACGATCTGCAAATAGCTCAGCAAGTCCGGTGATCTGTTTCAGCCGAAGAACTTCATCGGCATCCATTCCTAGTTCCTTGGCGATTCGATCTTCAGTCCAGTTGCGTTTAGTGAGATCTGAAACAATCTCAGACATCATGTCGACTTGATGCTTCCCCCTCGCTCGATTGTGTCGAATTGTAGCTGCGATACGATCCTCCTTCGCTGTCCGTTCTGAGTTGATCACGGACACAGGCAGCCGGCCTCGCACGCGCTTCTTCACCGCACCGACTTCTTTCCCTACGCGATTCCTGTGGAATCCATCGATCACCTCATACCCATCGCCATCAGGCCATGTAACAATCGGCTGAGTATATCCATCGCTCATAATTGAAAGCTGAAGCAATCGCATCTCTGGGGGTGCAACCGTGTTCGGGTTGTAGTCATTGGCATGCACCTGCTCGCCAGGCACCCACAGCACACAATCCACTGGCTCCCGCTTCATTGGGCTGTGTTCCCGAAGAGCGAGGCGGATCTCATTGATCACATCCATCCTGGTTTCCTCATCGAGAGAACCCAGTTCTTGAAAAATCGTTTTGCATCGTTCTACGATGCTGCTTGTTAGTAAATCCCCCATGCCGTCCTCCGTTTCTTCATTAGTTTCTTATACTTTTCGTAAGCGTCTGTCTTGTGTTGACTGAAGCTTAACCCCTTGCACCAGTAGTCATTTCGCAAAAGCGCTTTGCAGATTCGTGCCCATGATGGAGTGTTGCGATCGTTGACCGGTCCTTCATCCGGGATCTCACCAGCAAAATACCCACGATCCGAATACCACTTCAGAAAGACTGCGATTTTGTTTTCGTAATGCTCTCGAGTTCGCGGTGGCATCGTCACTAAGATCAACTCCGAAAAACTTTTCCACGTGTGACCAGATGGTTTGGTTATCTTCAAGCGCCCCAGCACATTGCCGCTGTCCTGTGCGTAGAGACTCCCTTGATTTGCCCCATTTACTCTGGCTACAACACGCCCCCACGTCTCTGGTTCGATCACATGGAAAAGCCACAGCCCTTTTCGCTGATCATCCCCGTATGGTTGGCAAATGCGCTGTTGATGGATCGTGAGCCCCGCCTGACTCATCCGATCATAAAGCCGATTATAAGGCTTTCGGTACTTTCCAAGGTAGGTCCAAATGTCCTCTGTATCCCAATCGTAAATCGGGTAGGCATTATAAACCGACTCAATCACACGTGTAGTCCACTTCTCACCATCGAACATTTGCTTGCTATCCCTCGCAATCGTGCGCCATCGGTTTAGGCTTTCTTGAGTCCGAATACCTACAAAACACGCACACAACTTCCCTTCTGCGTACCACTCACCGAACTTCGGCACAAAGTCTTCAAACTCCATTCCATCAATGAAGAATGGAAAATATCCCATATCTGTGATGGATATTGGATGAGGCTGACGCACCCAGTCTGCGGAAGCCGAAGTGTCCCAACACTTCCACTGGGGTTGATAAACAGAAACCGCATTTCGAAGACTGATCGGAAGCGCCACCCAGTAAGGCTTGATGTGCTCAGAATAGAGATCATAACACTCAGCAATGTGCTCAATTGTCAATTGATACTGGGCCTCCAAGTCTACAAACAACACCCCAACCTTTCGACCACGCTTTATTGCCTCTTCCATCACCAAGTGTAGCATCACCGTGCTATCTTTCCCTCCAGAAAATGAAACATAGATCCGCGGGAAGTCATCGAACACACGCGCAATACGAGCCTGAGCCGCAGTAAGGACGTTTAAATTAAGGTAGTTTTTTCGCATGCTCGATTGCATCTTTGATGGTTAACTTTTGGACTTCGCCTGATTGGTTCACTACTACCCAATATCGAGTGAACGTTGACCAGTTATGGACCTCCCTAAGTTCATACAACTGCCCAGATTCCAACACATAGAAATCCCGCGCCCCGCGCGATCCGACTCCATTTGAATACCGGTGATCACGCTGGCCTTTTAAAAATGCTCGACGCAGTCCATCGGGAGTCCAACCAGTAATCCGTGCCACGTATGGTCGAGGAGTGAGCCTGGAACTGTCCCGACTCACAAAGACATTAAGAGAGATGCTTGCCTTCATGCGTAGAAAGATACTTTTTTCCAAGCCTTACAAAGCCGCTCGCAATAGTCACGAAGGTGATCATCTGCTACACCGTCCGTTTTGTTTTCGAGATGCCCAGCATTCTTTCCTGTATGATTGTATGTGAATTGATCGGCATACACACGTTGATGATCACCACAGCTTGAAGTCCACACTGCAACACGCCCTTTGATGCCGAGACCCCTTGCAAAATCACGAGCACTTTCGGCGGTCTGCAGGCGCTCAGCTTTTATCTTTTCTTGCTGCTTTGCGGCGTCCTTTTCCAAACGCTTACCCCATTGATCCCTAATGCCTGCCATATGCGCAACCTCTTCAGTTGTATGCGGTGCCAGCACTAACATCTGTTTCACAAGCTGCGCATCCGTTACGGCGAATGAAGTCTTAGCTCCAGAGATATATGACAACGCAAGTGAAAAGGATTGCATTTCAGATACCTCAATTCCGTCTGAACGATTATCAATCCACCACTTGGCCGAGTCAATCGACTTTGCCCAGTCCATTACCGCAACCAATACCGGATATACCTTCAAAGCAGTTGGTTCTTTCCGGTTTGCTTGATCCTGAACGCGATCCAACATCAACATCAAAGCCGTGATCCGTGGAAGCCGAATAGCCTCTGCCCACGCAATTTGAGCTTCAGACCCTTCCAAAGCAACACATCCCTTGCTTTTGTTGACCTCTCCAGCCCGCTCGCCTGCTTCCTTTTGTTCCTGTTTCTTTGCAGCTTTGTAACACGCAGGACAAAGACGCTGCTGCATCGATTGCATCTTCCATTCTCGATCAGAGCTTTTGCCGTAGAGCTGAATGGTTTCTTGGTGCCCGCATGCGTAGGTGATAGTGTATTTTGCCATGATGTTCCTTTCTTGTCTGAAGATTCCGGATTCGGTCCGGCCCGATAAGAAACATAATGTTGATGTTTATTTAAAAATCAACACAAAATCGAATCTTTTTTGATAATTTTTGCGGTCGGGGCCGGATTCCGCACGAGCCACGCACGGGCCTCGCTCACGGTAGCAGTTCCACCAGGCATGAGGAACCCGCGCCTCCGCATCGCGTAGACGTATTTCAGGCTCCTGCGCAGTTCATACGCGAGCTCGCTCGCGGTCAATAGCTTCTCAGTCGTCATTGGTTTTTAACACTCCCAGCCGTATCGCGACGGCAATCTGTTCGAGTTCACAGTCACGCAGGTGGTCAGGCCAGCGCCGTCCGCGCTTCTTCCAGATCCTCTGCGTCTTTCCGGTTTTGGGGTTGTAGACGTCGACCTCGTATTCACCATCGAGGTGACGAAAGTATTCGTCGGTCGCGTATTGCTCCGGGATCTCCCACCGCACCGGAGAGCGATCCTTGTTGCGCAGTGCCTTGAGCACGGCCTTCACTCCAGGGTTGCTCCATCGCAACTCGTTCACGGTTTTGCGCCCAGCGTGAGCGGTTCCGGAATACGGGTCGAACTTCCGCTCTGTCCAGATCCGATGCACCGGCTTAGTGTGTTTGCCTTTCACGTGATGCGGCCAACTCTCCGCTCCGTCTCCTCGACACGCGAACCAGCCAAACAGAGCACACATGCGATAGATTGCCGTCCCCTCGTGTCCGGAGTCAACCCCTGTCAGATCCGGTGCCACGCTCATCCTGATCCGGTGCTCTTCGAGTTCGGCGTCAGATGTCCACCTGCCCCATTCGACAAGCCGCGAGTGCCCGCCGTAGAACCAATCTCGGCACACCCACCAGTGATCCTCCCGTTCCTGGTAGTCTGCCGTCAACACCCTGCATGCTAGCTCACCCGCTGCCGGATCTCCGGATAGGACAATCGCCTCGCGTCGTTCCTTGATCTCGTCCTGTTGCATCCATGGTTCGGCCAGCTCACCGTTGACGAACCCTTGCAAGCCATCGAGACTGTGCTTCGCCTTGCGGAACTTCACGACGAGATCGCCCCATGTGATATCGGGTGAATAGAGTGACGACAGATGAAAGCTCCGGATCTCAGGATTCTGCACCGTTGGACGCTCTACCGCCTCCCGCAGAAGCCGCGTCTTGTGAGACTCCGTCATCTGGTGCCCGCAATGGCAACACTGCAGCCGAGTGCTGTCACGGGTCCGCTGTTCCCAGTTGTCGGATCCGTATTCTACGTTGTCCCACACAAGCTCGCTCTCGACACCCTGCTTCGGGAGGACGCTCATCTCCTTCGAAAACACAGGAAGGATCTCCTTGCCGCACTTCGTGCAGTGCCAGAATGATCGGGTCTGATCTCCCTGGAGAAAGTCCTGCCAAATCTGCCCGTCCTCTGTGGTCGGAGTCGATGTCTCAAGGATCTTCCGGATCGTCCAGTATGCCTTGGCGCGTTGCTTAGCGAGCTCGACAGCGTTTGCCTCCCTCACGGTCTTGAGCGCGAGTTTGTCGACCTCGTCGAGGATCACAAACCGCACAGGGTTCGATGCGAGGTTCGCCGGGCTATTCGACCCGGTGAAGATGAACAGCGCATTCCGGAACGACTGCGAGAGATGAGTCCACCTGCGTCTGTCTTCCGGTAGCAGTGCCCGCATGGTTGGACTGTCATCCATCATCTTTAGCCATCGCTCAGCGCTGAATGTCCGCGCGAGCCTGTCATTCGGAAACACCCAGATGAACGGACCTGGAGTGTTCGATATCAGCCACGACGCACCGACCATAAGCGTCGTCGTCTTTCCGGTCTGTGACCCGAAGCACAAGACCACCTCTCGAACCCTTGGATCAGCGATCGCGTCGAGCACGGAGCGGACATAAGGCGTCAACATCGTGCTGTATGACCCTGGCCGCGGCGTAGGACATGACAGAAGCCGGATATGCTTCTCACACCACTGCCACGCCGGGATGTCTTCCGGCAATTGCCAGAACCCAAGCGCCAATCCTGCGATCACCTCACGCATGCCCTTGCAGCCTCCTCAGCCTGCGTAACTGTCCGCGGATAGCAGTCAGCACGCTCTTCTGCAGTGTCTCGTCATCGAGCGCTCCTTCGAGCGTCCTGACGTCTGCAGATTCGCGGACTCGCGCTATCCGGCTTTCGATATCGGTTGCGTAGCTTTCTTCAACGTAACTCATCTTTGACCTGAACAACTCCTTGCTATACTCGTTCATGATTCTCCTTTGATGATTGATTGTGCCAGTGTGAAAATCTGTGTCCGCTCAGCATCGAGGATCTGACGCGCGTGTTCCGGATCGGACGGGTTCACCTGGTGAGCCAGTCTCTCCGGCTGCGTCTTGAGGTGCGCACTCACCGGACCATACCACTCGCGGAGGAGAGACTCGACCTCACTCATCCCGATGAGCTGTCCGGTCTTCACTTTGTGCTCGAGCTCGGCGAGCTTCGTCTTTGTCTCGTAGTGCTCAGCCTGCGCACGCATCAGCCGCGCCTTGAGATCGTCTGTCGCCGTCGGTGTTACCACTTTTGGTTTTTTGTCCGGAGCCTTTGCCGCTCTCCATACCTGCACAGCATCAAGCCCGCGATGCACCGGGCAACCCTGCTTGGCCCATGCATACAGGGTTTTCCGGCTCACACCTAACGTATTCGCAAGCTCTGTTCTGTTTGGCGTCTTCATTATTTTTGTGTAACTGTTACCTCGATCTGTGGAAATTCACTCAGTTGCAAAAAGCGCTCCTCCGCGGCCCC
>ENA-UOWO01001582-UOWO01001582.1-activated-sludge-metagenome-genome-assembly--contig:-NODE-1582-length-29956-cov-14.858266_pt1 | contig 29956 bp, 21 predicted proteins | sample MGYA00238148_ERZ761564 | MGnify/ENA primary metagenome ERZ761564 (study PRJEB28885, sample SAMN05720194) | activated sludge metagenome | isolation source: Anaerobic digester | place: USA...
CAACTCCTTACCAAAACTCTCAGCCACCTTACTTCCAAAGTGGAGCGCAAAGGTACAAAACGGCAACTTACAATTCAAAGCTTTTTTAATAAAAATATAATTTATGCCGTTTAAAGTGTTTTTGCGCTGATACATATATTAAGGCGTAGGTGTAGCGTTTTCACCTCGATTTCAACCAAGATTACAAATCTCAAATATTTTCTAAATTCTTATTAACTTGCCAAGCTTGAAAACACCAACAAGAAAGAGGTGGAAAAAAGGCGTACAAAACACCATTGATTCCATAATCTTTCAAAATACCATAGGTCAGTAAACTGTGAGACATCTCATTCCACATTTCATCCAGGAGCAATTCGATCAACGCAGTCTGCACAATTCTTTGCAAGCATACGTCATGTTTGTTGATTTGTCTGGATTTACTCCGCTTACTGAGACCCTGATGGGCAAAGGAGGCCGGGGAGCTGAAGAGTTATCGCTCATCCTCAAGGATATTTTTGAACCCCTGGTGGAAGTAGTATACACCCACGGTGGCTTTATTCCTTATTACGCCGGGGATGCTTTCACCGCCATTTTTCCTCAAAGTGAGGAAATTGACGCCAACATCTTCATGAATGCCGCCTTATCGGTACGTGATCTTTTCAAACAGCGATCCTATAAGTTCGGTGCCTTTAAGATTGGCGTGAAAATCGGCTTGTCTTATGGCACAGTTGATTGGGGCATTGTTGGGCGATACCACCGGGCCTTTTATTTCCGGGGGACTCCCGTTCAACAAGCGGCGTATTGCCAGGATTTGGCCAAAACCCAATCTTCCTCCATTGCCCTGGATGGGGTGCTGTTGCCGCAGTTGCCAGCAGATATTGAACTCATTCCGGTTGGAGATAATTTCTATTGTCTGGGTCCCAATGTCAAACACCAACCAGTAACCCTTCCGGTAATTGAACTTCCCGCATTGCGCCGAGAGGTCATGGAATTGTTTGTACCCGCCGAAGTGATCGACTACAATCAAGTTGGCGAATTCCGTACGGTTATTTCCGTTTTTATTGCCTTTGAAGGAGTACCCAATCACGCTTTGCTCAATAAGTTTGCAGGGGTAGTCATTGAGCAGATCAACAATTTCAGCGGCTATTTTAAAGAAATTGACTTTGGTGACAAAGGTGGGGTAATGACCTGTTTCTTCGGTGCCCCCGTTTCATTTGAAAACAACATTGACCGGGCATTGGAATTCATTCACGCCCTAAATCAAGAACTATATGAATTGCGGGCCCAATACGGTGTACAGTTCAAAGCCGCTGCCACCGAGGGAACGGCTTATACCGGGCTCATCGGAGGGCGCGAACGGTTGCAATACGCTGCGGTAGGCAATCGGGTCAATTTGGCGGCCCGCATCATGTCCCATGCCGAATGGGAAGAAGTGATGGTAGACAGTGAAATCCAGAAGAACCGCAATTTCAGCTTTCAGCACCGCGGCGACATCCAATACAAAGGTGTTAAAGGGGACATCCCGACTTATTGCCTGATCGGTCGGAACGAAAGTCGCCAACAGGTCTACAGTGAAAACATGGTCGGTCGGGATGCGGAAATGTTCCGTTTGATTGATTTCACCTTGCCTCTTCTGGAAGGACGGCCTGCGGGCATTGCGTATGTTTTTGGGGAAGCCGGAATTGGCAAAAGCCGCCTGAGCTACGAACTGAAAGAAGCACTCTTGCGCGACCAAAAAGTACAGTGGTATTCCTGTCCTTTGGATCAAATCTTGCGCAAACCCTTTAATCCTTTTATCTATTTTTTAAAAAACTACTTCGACCAATCGCTCGAAAAAAATACCGCCCGCAACCTACAGCGTTTTGAAGCACGTTTTCAACAACTGCTGGACAAATTGCAGGGCAACGCAGATGCACAGGCGCTACGCGATGATTTAATCCGCACCAAATCCGTTTTGGCAGCGCAAGTGGGTATCGTTTATTTTGATTCACTTTGGGAACAACTGGACGCCCGCGGGCGCTACCAAAATACCATTCAATCCATCATTGATTTGTTTTTGGCCGAATCCTTGGTTCGACCAATCACCATTGAACTGGAAGATGCCCACTGGATTGATGAAAACTCGCAGGAATTGCTCATTGAGTTGGTGCGCTACTTGCGGCGCTACCCCATCTTTTTACTGATCACTTCCCGCTATGGAGAAGAAGGACAACGGCCTCAACTCTTGGATCCACTCTTACTGGAAACCCATCAGGTGCGGGGCCCACTGGAAATTGACCTCAATGTGTTGCAACCTGAAGCCGTACGACAGTTTGCAGAAATCAAACTTCAAGGCCCGATTTCAGAAACGTTTTTTGTGCTTTTGCAACGGGCAGCCAATAGCAATCCATTTTACCTGGAGCAACTCCTGGAATATTTTTCGGAACAACAATTGCTCCAAAAAGACAATGGTCTCTGGAACCTCAAGGACGAAAACATCCAGTTGTCGAGTTCGATCAACTCTATTCTTACCGCCCGCATCGACCGCTTGTCTTCATTGGTGAAAGAAACCGTAAAAGCTGCGGCAGTGATTGGACGGGAGTTTGAATTGCCCGTGTTGACCGAGGTCATGAAATACAATGAGGAGTTTTCGAGGAACAATCAAGACGTGGGGCTGCTCACCGAACAAATTGGCGTAGCTGAAAAAGTGCAAATCTGGCGGGCCATGAATGAGTTGCGCTACATTTTCCGGCATTCCCTTTTGCGCGAAGCAGCCTATAGCATGCAGTTGCGGGCTCGCCTCCAACAATTGCACAAGTTGATTGCCGAAGCCATCGAGCGCTTATATGCCGACCATATCGACGAACGTTTTGTCGATTTGGCCTTTCATTACGAACAAGCCGGTGTATTTGATAAAACCTGTTCTTACTTGCGCAAAGCAGGTGATTACGCCCGACGCAACTTCCAAAACCAACAGGCCTTGGAGTTGTACGAAAAACTGCTCCAACTGCTCGGCAGCGATCAGGACATTGCGAGTCAAATCAAAACCTTGCTCAAAAAAGGCAAGATTCAGGAATTGATTGGCAAATGGGACGCCTGTGAAGACACTTATAAGCATGCGTTAGAGTTGGCAAAACAACACCGGGATGTTATTTTGCTCGGCCGGGCCAACAACAGCATGGGACGGGTAGTGATGCTGCGTGGCGATTACACCGAGGCCATGCGTTATTACCAAAAATCGGTTTTGCTCTTCGAATCGGTAGAAGATAAATATGGTTTTGCGGAAGTATACGGTAACCTAGGCAACCTTTATTTCCGGCAAGGTAAGTACGAAGAGGCTAAAAAACACTTCCAAAGTGCGCTGGCCATTGGTCAGGAAATACGCGGCTATGTGGTTGATTCTCAAATTGTAGCCAACCTGGGACTCACCTACATGAACCAGGGCAACTACGACGAAGGCATTCGCCAACAGCAAGAACAGCTTGCTTATTGCCAGGCCCACAACGACAAACCGGGTATGGCCACTATTCATACCTACATCGGCATTGTGTTGCAGGAAAAAGGGGATTATCAAGAGGCTTTGTTCCATTTCCAGGCGGGACTTGATTTGGCCAATGAGCTAGGCAATAAACACCTAACCGCAGTAGGCATCGGCAACATTGGCCTCATTCATGAACGCCAGGGCAAATACGATGAAGCCATGGAATTGTACGTAAAAGACCTGGAATTGACCGAAGAACTTGGCGACAAACAGGGTGAATCCATTGCCTTGGGTTTCATCGGGCAATTGCTCAATATCCAGGGCGATTTCCACAGAGCCATTGAATACATGCAAAAAGCGCTGATGTTGTGCGAAGAACTGGGTTACCAAAAGGGCTTGGCCAAGGCCGTCAACACCCTTGGTGATATATTTTACAACCTGCAACAATATCCTCGCTCTTTACATTTTTACAATCGGGCCATCGACATTACCCGGGCCATCGGCAACAAACTGGTGTTGGGTTTAAGTTTGGCAGAAAAAGGAACGGTTTTATTGGAAACAGGCAATCATGCCGAACTGGATCAGGTCACAGCCGAAGCCCAACAATTGGCCCTTGATCTGGATCACCCTGATTTGTACTTCGAAGGCGCTTTACTCAATGCCAAAAGACTCTACTTATATGGTCTGGCTCAGGAAGCGGAGCAAGTGTTAAAAATGTTACTGAAACGCCAATTGAGTGCCGACCAGCAAGCTGCAACGTATTACGAACTTCACCGCATTGATCCTTCCAACCGCGAATGGACTCAACAAACCTTGGAGATTTATACTCAGCTGGTGCAACAAACACCGAAGTTCATTTACCAGTCGCGGAAAGAGGAATTGGAGCAGTTGTTGGCATAAAATTTTGATCAATAATCGATTTTTATTTTTCCATTAAACCAATGGTCATAACCCTACAGCCTTGTTCTTCCGACGCCATCTCTTTTTATTGGCATTAATTTCTCTCTCCTTCCAACCCTCACCCCGGCAGGATACACTAGAGCATTGCCGCTCGCGCGACCAACTCGGAGTCTACATACGAATCATGTGGGAAAAACAAATCCCAATCGATACCCCCGCTGTCGCCCTGGCCATTCTGGACGAGACCGTCCGCAGCCTTTGGCGCGCACCCAAGAATGCGTCAGAAGCTGAAGAATTACTTTGGGTACACCTCAGTCGGGCTGACAACCTCTTCCAACTGGGCAAAGTACTCGAATCGGTGCAAGCCTATGAGGAAGCTTTGCGTTGGCACCGTCGCTATACCTTTCCAGACATGGTGGAATATTTGTACAAACCCCTGATTGCCCATTACACCCGTTTGGGCGAAAACGAAAAAGCCCGGGTACTGTACGAAAGAGCATTTAAAGAAGCCAGCCCGGAAAGTTTGGCGGGTTTGTACAACAATCTCGGGCTTACCTATTGGAATGAAGGGCGCAACCAGGAAGCGCTAGGCTATTTTGCCAAGGGACTACAACTTGATTCTCTGGAAGAAGAGCAAAAAGGCCTGCTTTGGCTGAGTGAAGCACGCAGCCAGTTTGAATTAGGACAAAATGACCTAGCGGCTCAATTGCTGAAAAAATCCCTGCAAGCGCTCGAAACCATTCCCCAAAAAAATGCCGATGTATTGGATTATTTGGCGGGTGCTTATGTGCTACAGGGAGTGATGCAGCGCGAGGCAGGAGCATATGCCCCCGCCGAAGCCGCTCTCGCACGAGCGCTACAACTTGTTCGTCATGTGTACGGTACCCAGCATCGCGAATACGGTAAAATCAACGTCGAATATGCTTACCTATTTTTAAAAAAAGGCCATCCTGAACAAGCCATCCGCTATTTTGACGCGGCGTTACAGGCGGTTATTCCCGGGTTTAAGCCCAAAATCGCGACTGATTTGCCCGGCACCAAACAACTCTACGAAGAAAATACCATTTACGAAGCCCTGGCGGGAAAAGCCGATGCCCTGGCGCAGTTGTACCAGCAAAATCATCGGCTCAACTATTTGGCAAGCGCTTTTACCTGCCATCAATTGGCGCAACAAGTAGAACTTTCACTGCGCAATACGCTACAATTTGAATCTTCCAAACTCAGTCTTTTGGCTTACAGCCGCAAGCGTATGGAGGCAGCCCTGGCCATTGCCTTTGAACTGTACCAAAAAAACCAAGACCAAAAAACCATCCGCGATGCCTGGGCCATGGTAGAACAAAACAAGGCCGCCGTTTTGCTTGAAGCGGTGCAAGAAAACCGCTTGAAACAAGCCATGGATCGAGGGGATACCTTGCTGCAAAAAGAAGTGCGCCTTAAAAAACAAATCGCCTGGTTTGATGGCGCTGCGTTCAATGCCAACGATGCCACCCTGGCACAAAACTTCCAACGCCAAGCCAATCAAACCCGGGATGACCTGGCGGGGTTAAAAATTCAGTTGGCCAAAAAATATCCAGCTTATGCTCGTTATAAACAACAATTGGCTGAACTTGATTTAGAAAAAATCCGACAACGCTTGCTGCAAAAAAAAGGATCGCTGGCACTGGAATACTTTGTGGGGGAGGAGCAAACTTACCTGTTTAGCATGACTGCAGCAGACCAAATAAAGTGGGTAAAAATTGGCCCTTCTGCAAGCTTGCGCACCCAAGTTGGTCAAATGCTGGACTGGATTCAGGATAAAACTGGCGGAAATCTGGAGGCGTACCAACAATTTGCGCAACAACTTTTCCGGCTGCTGCTTCCTGATGGCAGTATTCCTGTCCAGACGAGGTCAGTTGTTCTGATCCCGGATGCATGGCTCAGTACCTTGCCATTTGAAACATTGGTGGAAGGAAAAAAACCTGCAACCCGATGGTCGCAAGTGCCTTATTGGTGCAGGAAGGTCGATATTCAATATGGGTATTCACTGGGCGTTTTGCTCTCACAACAGGATTTGCCACCACCACCGCGTTCGTTCTTATTGGCCATCGCGCCAGAGTTTGCACAGGCCGAAAGGGGACTGGCGCCACTGCGCAACAGCAAATCCGAAATCCAACAAATCAAGGGCATTTCCAAAAAAGCATTTTTCAATGCCCAAGCCACCTGGCAAAATTTTGCTGAAAAAGCGCCCCATTACAGCATCCTCCATTTGGCAACCCATGCCTCGGCAGACAGTGTGCGCAATTCAGCTGGGGTAGAGTTTTTCGAACGGCGGGCTTTTTTGTCCGACATTTACGCCTTACCGCTGCACGCTGATTTGATTTGTTTGAGTGCTTGCCAAAGTGGATTGGGCGAATGGCGCGACGGTGAAGGGGTAATGAGCCTGGCTCGTGCCTTTGCTTACGCGGGTTCCAAGGGTTTGGTAGCCACCTTGTGGTCGGTCAATGAAGCCTCAAGTTCTGTTTTGTTCCAATCATTTTATACCCATTTGCACCAAGGCATGAGCAAAGCTGCTGCCCTCAATCAGGCCAAACAGGATTACCTCAACAATCCCGCTATTCCTGTTTTTCAAAAAACACCTTATTATTGGGCGGCTTTGACCTACATTGGGGAGGACAGTGTGGTACGGATGGAGGAGCATGCTGCGATGATTTGGATTTTGGGAGGCATTGGAGCCTTAGTTGTGGGCTTAGGGCTTTATTTTTACCAGAAAAAGAAGCGCTAACTGTTTTAGCTTTGTTCCTATAAGTTTAGTACCCGCCTGCGGCGTATTTTTTTCACCCTTTTTCCAAAAATTCCATCACGATCCCTTTCAAAACTTCCGGTTGATCGGCGTGAACCCAATGGCCTGCATCGGGTATGCTGCGCAAAGCACTGTGCGGAAACAATTCCTGAATCCGCAGGATGTCTTCGTCCTTCACGTACCCCGAATTTTCACCCCGAATAAACAAGGTTGGGCCTTCAAATGGGCCATCCTGCGTAGGCGGCTCCAAAATATTGGCATAATCGCGGTGAATCACAGGCAAGTTCATTTTCCATTCAAAACCTCCTTCTTTCATCCGGGAAAGGTTTTTGAGCAGAAATTGCCGCACGCCCCATTCATCGATGTACTGCTCCAGAATGGCTTCGGCAGCCTGGCGGCTTTGAATGGTCTTCAAGTCAACGGCAAAAAGGGCTGCAAAAATATCATCATGGCCAGGGCGATAAGGCCGGGGCGCAATATCCACCACAACGAGTTTGTCCACCATGTCTGGATAAGTAAGCGCGAACTCCATCGCCACTTTGCCGCCCATGGAATGCCCCAGGATGTGGGCTTTGTGGATCCAGTTTTGCTCCATAAAATCGTGCAAATCTTCTGCCATGGCCGGGTAGCTGAGTCCATCCACCTGCGGGGAGCGCCCGTGGTTGCGCAAATCGACGAGGTATACCAGGTAATGATCAGCCCAGGATTTGGCCAGGGTTTGCCAGTTGTCTAGGGTGCCAAATAGTCCGTGTAAGATGATGAGGGGCTCGCCTTGGCCGAGTGATTTATAGTTCAATTCCATGCTGAATACTTAAGGTTGGGCAAAAGTACCACAACTCTACTTCAAACTGATCCGCAGCACCCCAATAATCACTAAAATTGTGCCCAACAACTGCCAGATGCCAAAAGATTCGCCCAGCAGGAAGTAACCCAGAATGATGGTAACCACCGGGCCAATACTACCAATGATGGCCACATTTCCCGAGCCGATAATGCGAATCGCCTCACTCATCATGAACGTAGGCAAGACTGTTGAAAAAATAGCCATGATGATAGACAAGACATAAACTGGCCGTGGATAATGCCACAAATCCCATTGGTAAATGATTCCATGCTGCGCGATCACACCAATACTGGCCGCAATCATAGCCAGGCAGGTATAGCGCAAAGAGCCAACTTTGGCAATGTACTGCCCGCTACCCACGAGATAAATGGCATAAGTAAATCCACTAAAAAAAATCAGGGTCGCGCCCAAGGGCACATTGCTGCCTAAGCCCAACTGGGTACGATCGAGCAAAGCCAAGGCAACTCCGCCGTAGGTCAGCGCCAGCGCAATCCACTGAACGCGGGTCACTGTTTTTTTAAAAAAAAGGACATTCATGCCCAGTACCATAGTCGGGTACAAAAACAAAATCAGGCGCTCAAGTCCGGCGGTGATGTAGGCCAAACCGATGAAGTCGAGCATGCTGGCCAGGTAATAGCCCGATAAACCCAGGATAAAAATGTAAAACCAGTCGCGACGGCTGAGGATGATGTGACGGTTCTCTTTTACCGCCCGGTTTTTTGCCCAAATGGCAATGGCCAGAAAAAATGGCAACGAAAACACCATGCGCAAAGTGAGCAGAGAAATGCTGTCGATCTCATACCGATAAGCCAATTTAACCAAAACGGCTTTGGCCGAAAAACAAAGTGCAGCAATCAACACCAATACCGAAGCGATGATGCGGCGACGTTGGGAGAAGATGGGTTCCAGTGCGGGGGACATAAATTAATGGTTTTAGGGTTTTATGTTTTAGGGTTTTAGGCTAGCAAAAAACACATTTTTTATAGGAGGAGTTGCGCGAAAAAAAGTGGTTTTTCCAGCTTTGAAATCAATGCACATTCTGTGTTTGAACCCTGTCTTTGGGCAAATGATTCCCTAAGTCCGCAATTTTGGTTTCGGAGTTACTCCTTAATTATCCGATAGGTCGACCAGCGATTTTTTCTTTTGATTTGTAACAAGTACATGCCCGGAGCCCGTGTGGATAGATCAATGGCTTGAGGGCTTCCGTTTAGCTGCAGCAGTTGCCGGCCAAAAGCATCGATCAAATCCACCGTATAAGGTTCTTTTTCCGTCGTGTAGATGGTTACTTGGCCGCTGGTAGGCGTCGGAAATACCTTGAAGGCAGGATCGTCTACCAAAACATGCGGAATCCCGGTAGCCAAGGTAGAGAAGTCTGCCGTAAAAAAATCATAAGAACTGGCTGCAGGCAAAGCCAAAGACTCCAAAACACCCTGACCTCGGTACACGCCTGCCAACTGTACTTGTGTGCCAGGACTAAAGGCAAGCCCCCCCGTGTACAGCCCTCCATCTGCGTCCAGAATACTTACCGACATTGGTCGCCCCAGGGTGTCAATTGTGCCCAAATAAGAGCTAAATCCATCACTCGGATTGATGTTGCTACCCGCCCAGCTGAAATTCCCCAAGGTGTAACCGCTGAGGTAAATTTTATTTTCTGCCAACAACAGCCTGGAGCACTCCTGGATTTGATCGCCGGAATACACCCTTGCCCAGAGCGGGGGGCCATTGAAGGCACAACTGGCCAAAAATAAATCGGCGTTGCCGTCTTTGCTTTGGACGCTGAGCCCGTTGTCGAAACGCAACACCCCGACAATATTCCCACAAAAATAAATGCGTCCTTTATCGTCGGTAGTAATGTCCACCGGCGTGACATCGAATACTCCACCTCCCTTTTGGGTCCACAGCAATTGCCCATCAGGGCCCCAGGCGGCTAGAAACAAATCCTGATCAGTGGTATTGGCCGTAAAAAGCGTTTCCCCAAAACGAACACTTTGATCAAAATAACCCAGCCCCACAATGGCCCGACCGGGCAACTCTGCAATGCCCACTGCGCGGGTGTTGCCCGAAGCGCCGTGGTGGCGAGTCCATTGCAATTTGCCATTTTCTTCCAGGCGCAGCAGAAACATATCGGTTTGCCCGGCAGCAATCAATTTTTCACCCTCTACAAAAAGTGTGTCGCCAAAATAGCCACTCAGCCAAATGTTGCCATTTTCATTCAACACCAGATCACTGGCACTTTTTAACCCCGAACCATCGATGATTTTTGCCCAGTCCAATTCTCCATTGGCTTTATGGGCCGTGACAAAAATGGCCTTGCCTGCATCACGCGCGGTCAAGGTGGTATCTGGCAATACCAGTTCCCGCCAAAACACACCAGCGCACAACACGCCGCCATTGTTGCGTGGCCGTACTGCGATGATTTCTTCGTCAAGTGGCCCACCTCCGTGTACGAGGTAAGTATAAGCGCTTGCTCCTTTTTTGCGTTGCATCACCACAAAGTCGCTGCCGCCCCGGCTGCTCAAGGTTCGTCCCGGTAGTTCCAGTTGGCGTTGAAAGGTAAACCCAAGCACACAATCGCCCGCAGCGTTGCAGTGGAGATCACCCGGGTTTTCGTTGCCGGAGCCGCCAAATGTCAGGAGGTTTTGCCATTTTTGGGCAAAACTTAACCCAGGTAGCAGCAGCGGCAAGAAGACCACCACCAGTTTAAGAACATAATTATAAGCAACCATACGAATCAGGCCTTGTTGTCGTTAATATGCAAAATTGTGTAGCGGCGAATTTATTCGCCGAAAAATTGGCTGGCGAATAAATTCGCCGTTACAATTCAAAACTTTTCAACCACTTTTGCACCATGCACAATCTTGTACAATATCGCCATTTTGCCCTAATCTTTCTGCTTTTCACTGCTTTTGTCGGCTGTAAGAAAAAAGAGACTGGTGCCGATCCATCCACGCCATCGGGCAACGCTGCTCTGGACAAACTCAATGCCCAAATCGAAAACAGCCCCCGCAATGCCGAGTTGTACTACGCCCGTGCCGAGGAGTTTTTTAACCAGGAGGGGTTCGACGAAGCCATTGCCGACCTCAATAAAGCCATCAGCATCGACTCGACCAAAGCCGACTACTATCACCTCCTGGCCGATGCCTATCTCGATTATTTCAAAAGTTTCAAGGCCCTAAAAACCATGGAAACTGCGGCGTCAAGATTCCCGCAACGCATTCCGACCCTGCTCAAACTCGCCGAATTCCAGATGATTTTAAAGCTGCACGAAGAATCGATGCGCAGCATCGACCGCGTCCTCAAAATTGATCCGCAAAACGCCGAGGCCTTTTTTATGTTTGGGATGAACTTCAAACAAACTGGTGATACCGCCCGGGCCATCAACAGTTTCCAAACCGCCGTAGAAAACGATCCCGACCTGGTAGATGCCTGGATCAACCTGGGGCAATTGCACGCTGCATTGGGCAATTCCATCGCGGAGCGTTATTTCCAAACTGCCACCCGCATCGATCCCAAAAACATCGAAGCACTGCACGCGCAAGGGTATTATTTGCAAAGCATCGGCGACCTGAAAGCTTCGCTGGCAGTTTTTCGCAAAATCAACCGCATCGACCCCGAATACGCCGAAGGCTATTTTAATGCCGGGCTGCTGCTGATGGACATGGATTCAATTCCCTCGGCTTACGAAAAATTCGACGCGGCGATTAAGGCTTCGCCGGTACACATTCAGGCCTTTTTTTACCGAGGGGTAGCAGCAGAGATCATGGGAAAGACAGCGCAGGCGAAGGCGGATTATGAGCAGGCGTTGAAATTGTCGCCAGATTATGGGAAGGCGAGAGAGGGGCTGGAAAGGGTGCAGTAAAATAAACAAAAGACCGCATATCTAAAAAAAGCCTACCGCTCCGTACCTTTACACTTCCTTTTATCGTTCACTAGAGTGTGTTTGGGGTTCTACTTCGCGCTGCGAATGGCAAAAAATTGCTCCAACTTCGTTCCAAAAATGCTCATTTAGCGCTGTTCTGTCCCGGCTTGTCGGGATAAACTCCGCTTTTTGTGCCTCATTGGAGCAATTTTTTGCTCATTTTCGCTTGCGAAGTAGAACCCCAAACACACTCTAATGCAAAATTCAAGCCTGTGTATCGTATGATTCTGAGTGGAAAGCAGTTTTTGAGGATAGTTTTATTCGTTTTTTTGAGCTTCTCTTTGACCCAAAGCTGGGCACAAAAAGGATGGGAAGCCGGAGTTTGGTTGGGTACTGCCTATTATTTTGGCGACCTCAATACCAGCTACGACTTGGGTGAACCACGTCCGGCGGGAGGTGTAATTGCACGTTACAACTTCAACAACCGGATCTGTTTTAAGCTGGGCGGTGGCTATGGCATCGTGAGTGGTGATGACGCCCGCTCCAATAATCCTTTTGAAAAAGCGCGAAACTTGAGTTTTCGCTCAGAGGTGTTCGATGTGAGTGGCCAGATTGAAGTCAATTTTTTGCCGTATGTACACGGCAGTCGTTCGGAGTTTTTTACGCCCTACGTTTTCACTGGCTTTTCGGCTTTTTCGTTCAATCCCACGGCGGAGTTGGACGGCACACGCTACAACCTACGCGAACTGGGCACCGAAGGCCAGTTTAAAGGCGAAGAATACTACGGCGTGAGTGGTAGTTTTGTGTACGGTGGCGGCTTTAAAATTGACGTAAGCAAAGACTGGAGTTTGAACTTTGAGCTAGGGGCCCGTGCCGCTTTCACCGATTACATTGACGACGTGAGCACCGTTTATCCCGATAAAAAAGACCTTTTGCGCACCCGTGGTGAAGTAGCTGCGGCATTGTCCGATCGTTCGATCATGATTCCAGGGGTTGACAGCAGCCAACTGGGCAAAGAAGGTTCCCAAAGGGGCAACAGCAGCAACAAAGACAATCTGGTGTTCATTCAGATTGGTATTGTGCGCTACTTTGGTAATTTGGCCTGTCCTAAGCCTTAGTATTTATTTGGAGGTGCTTCGCCAAAATCTGCTGCAATTCCTCCTCCTTTTCCACGATGGATTGGTAGAGCGCCATCTGGTTGCGCGCCCTGACGATGTTGTGCTCGGGATATTGAATCTTGTAGTACTGATCGCCATTGAGGTAATCGCCCAAAAAGCGCATCATTTGTTCCAGAATGATCCAAAAAGCGCCCTGGAGCAGGTTTTCTTTTTCTACCGGGCTTAAAACCGACCGGATTGTCGGGACAAATCCACGCACCAATCCCTCAAACAGGGGTACTTCCAGGTGTACTTTACTGGTATCGGGTTCATCCTCAGAAAAACTGGGGGTCATGCTGCGCACCATATCGCCAAAATCTGACAAAAAACTACCCGCCTGGATGGTGTCCCAATCGATGAGCGCAATTGCCTCGTGGCTGGAACGATCAAAAAGTACATTGGCAATTTTGGGGTCATTGTGTACAACCCGCAGAGGCAAGCCCAATTGATTTATTTTTTCAAAAACTGCTGCTTCCCGTTTTACAAAGTCTACTTCTGTTTGCACTTCACTCAAGCGTCCGGCCTGGTCCTCCACTACCGCTCGCAAAAAATGTTGGTAGCGGCTCAAACTATCGTGAAATCCGGGCAAGGCATCTTGCACCTCCGCCGGATCCAAATCGGCCAAACCCGCCAAAAAAGTTCCGACTACCGCTCCGGCATGCCGCGCCTGGGCAGGTTCTTCGGCGCGCTCTACTGCAAAACTATTCTCCAGGTATTGCACCGCCCGCCAGCAGTTGCCCTCTTCATCGAACAAATAGCCCTGGCCATCAATTCCAGGAAAAAGATTGGGCAAACGGAGCTTGAGGTTCTTGCTGCGCAGGTGTGCCAATACGATCCGGTAATTGTGCATGATGCGTTCCGGGTAAGGAAAAACCACGGTATTGATGCGTTGCAATACTACTTTTTCACCCGCAGCGGAAGTCCCCAGCCAGGTATCGTTGATGTTGCCGCTGCCTAGCGGCTCAAGGTGTAAATCCTCGGTAAACCCGAAATAGGCAAAAACAGTTGGGGAAGGCATGTTGCGATATGGTTAGGTAGGTGAAAAAAAGTTGAGGAGGTTGAGGAGGTTGAGGAGTTGAGGCTACCGCGAGCGACAAATCAATATTCTCTTTTGAACACTCTCTTTGTCGCTGGCGGCAGCCCCAACCTTCTCAACTTCCTCAACTTATTTACCCCACAAATCTTGAGGATAGCGGCCTGCTGCGATGAACTGTTGAAAAGCTCGGGCTACCGTGCCGCGGTCCTCCTGATAGGTAACTCCGTACCAGAGGTCATGGCTAGGCAACAAGGTAACTTCTAAACCACGGTGGTTCATCATGTTGTTGACTGCGGTAGGAATGTAAAATTCCGCTTTGGGGTTCGACCAATTGTCTTGCACAAACTGGATAAAATCCTGGCGCAAAGACTCGAATACACTGGCGTGGAAACCCCAAAAATTCATGGATACGTAGGTTTCGTCAGGTAGCGCTACTTTCTGGCCTTGTTCTTCGTAACAAATGGTCTGGTCTTCCTCCCGGCCAATTTTGGTGCGTTCGGTGACACTCAAGAGTTTGTACTGTGCGTCTACTTCACAAACACCTCTGGATACAAAGCCGTTTTCAGAAAGGGTATTGGCCAAGACGTAACCGATCATACAGAAATGCTGAGGACTACATGTTTCTTGTAAAAACCGGGCCATTGAACGGAAGCCGTCCACGCCGTAGTAATCATCGGCATTGATCACCGCAAAAGGCTCTTTGATGGTTTGGTAAGCGACCAAAATGGCGTGCCCGGTGCCCCAGGGTTTTTCGCGCTGTGGAAAGGCTGTCACACCCTCAATGGGGGTATCGTACTCCTGGTACACAAAACCAACTTCAACAATTTTGGATAATTTATGGCCGATTTTTTCCATAAAAGCCGCCTCAATATCCTTGCGGATCACAAAGACTACTTTGCCAAAACCAGCCCGGATGGCGTCATAAATGGAGTACTCTAATAAAATTTCGCCGTTTGGGCCCACGCCATCGATCTGTTTTAACCCCCCGTAACGACTGCCCATTCCTGCAGCCAGTATCAAAAGTGTTGGCTTCATGTTTGTTGTTTACGCCCAGACCTTAGAATGCATGGGCTTTGCGCAATTTTGAAATGGGGCAAAAATAAGTTTTTTTGGGAATCTGGAAGTTTTTAACCCTGCCTTACTTCCTAAATGAACACCCTACCACTGCCGTGACTGATACGGATACCGGATGTGGTATTGTTCTTTCACCATTTTCAACACCTTTTCGCGCAGCTCATTGATTCCCTCCTTACTCAAAGCAGAGACCAACACGTTATCGTGTGCAAAGAGGTGTTTGAGGTTGCCTCGGATGCTCATTTCAATCTCTTCTTTGGCGTCTTCTTCCAAAAAAGGATCGTAGTGTTGTTCGCGGTAGCGGTCAATTTTATTGAAGATGAAGAGAGTTGGCTTTTGCAGGGCCTTCAATTCGTCCAGGGTCTCATTGACCGTACGAATTTGATCTTCATGTTGGGGGTGCGAAACATCGACTACGTGCAGCAAAATATCGCTTTCAAGCACTTCATCCAATGTCGATTTAAAACTTTCGATGAGGTGGTGGGGCAATTTGCGGATGAATCCGACGGTGTCCGACAAGAGGAAGGGGACGCTATCCCAGGCTACTTTGCGCACGGTAGTATCCAGGGTAGCGAAGAGTTTGTTTTCAGCAAAAACATCCGATTTGCTGAGCAAATTCATCAAAGTCGATTTGCCCACATTGGTATATCCCACCAGCGATACCCGAATCAATTCGCCCCGGTTCTTGCGTTGGGTGACCGCCTGGCGATCGATGACCTTGAGTTTTTCTTTCAACAAGGCAATCTTATCGCGAATGATCCGGCGGTCGGTTTCAATTTCTTTTTCCCCGGGGCCACGCATCCCGATACCCCCACGTTGGCGTTCAAGGTGCGTCCAGAGGCCACGCAAGCGCGGCAGGAGGTATTGCATTTGCGCCAGCTCCACCTGGGTTTTGGCTTGAGCCGTTTGAGCTCGGGTCGCAAAAATATCCAGGATCAGGCTACTGCGGTCGATGATTTTTACCTTCAGCGCTTCTTCCAGGGCGTTGGTTTGTTTGCCCGTGAGGTCATCGTCAAAAATGACCATAGTGATCTCTTCATGGCGCTCAATGTAATCGGCTATTTCTTCCAATTTTCCTTTGCCGATGTAGGTGCGCGGATCTGGCGCAACCAATTTTTGGGTATACCGTTTTACCGTAACTGCTCCGGCAGTAAGGGCCAAAAACTCCAGTTCATCCAGGTACTCTTCTACGAGCTCTTCCGTTTGAGTTTTGTGGATAACTCCTACCAGTAAGGCAAATTCTGCTTCTTGTGCAATGCCTTTCTTCCGCTGTTCACCAATGTTCCACTCGTTTGCCATAAGCTTATCTTCTTTCTAACCAAGTTGCGGGATTGAGTTTTTGTTTGTCCCGCCAAACTTCAAAGTGCATTTCTGGTCTTTCAGTTCCCACGCGGCCAATTTCTTGTCCAGCGCTTACTGAATCGCCCCGCTTAATGCTTACTGAGGCGATATTGGAGTACACCGTGTAATACGTGCCATGCTGAATGATCACGGTATATTGATAGCCATTGATGAATTGTGCACCTACTACTTTTCCTTCAAAAACGGCAAGTACTTTACCTGAGGGCGAGGTACCAATGTCCAGGCCACTGTTGGAGACTTTGACATCTTTGTATTTGGGGTGTTGAAAGGTCCCAAATCCTTGTACAATCCTTCCCTGTTCTACTGGCCAGGTCAATCGACCTTTGCGCGAGGTAAAGGTCCCCGTTGCAGCGACTTCTTCGCTGGAAGGAGCAGCATTCACGGGAGCAGTAGTGGCAATTTTTGTATTTCGTTCTGGTTTGATGTTGCTGGTCAAAGGAGGGCTGGGGTTGTTGGCATTGGCTAAAACCTCGGCACTGCGGGCTTTTTTCCGTTGCGCCAGCATCTCCTGCTGAATCACGTTTTCAATAACCCGGTTGAGGTTATTGTGGATTTTCTGCCGATCCGTCAATGCTTTTAGCAACACTCTCTCATCGGCCTTTAAAGTTTTTAGAGCCTGGTTTTTGTCTTGTAACTCCACATCAAGGGTTTGTTTTTGCTGCGCTACCCCATTCAAGAGATTTTCCTTTTCACGGATGCGCTTCTTCATCTGGACCGTCTTTTCCCTCAGGGTAGATTGGGTTTCAACAATCAAACGGGCCTGCCGCTTGCGGTAGCGTTGGTATTGCCGAATGTACTGCCATCGGCGGATGGCATTGTTGAGGTTATCGGCAGAGAGCAAAAACAAGAGGTAATTTTGGTTGAGTTTTTGGCGCAGCGCCATGCGCAGGGTTTGGGTATATTCTTGTTTCAAACGCAAGACATCATCCTGTAGTGCAATCAGCACTTCATTGGTACGAACGATGCTGCTTTCATTGAACTCAATTTCTTGTTGAAGGGTTCCAATGAGTTGTTCGCGTTTTTTGACTTGAGCCTGGAGGGTTAAAAAAACCTGGAGTGTTGCATTTTTATCTTTGCGCGTAGCCGACAAACGGGTATTGGTCTGATCAATTTCTTCGATCAGTTTTCGGCGTTTGTCTTCAAGATCTTTGCGTGTTTGCGCATTGGCGTACTGTACCGACCAGCAAAACACCAGTAGCAAGAGCACTCGGCCAATGATTTTTTTATTTGACCCGTTTAAAGCGCTGCGGAACATCAAATGGCATTGATATTGGGACATTGAGCTCTACCTGTGTGAATTGAATGTTTACTTCTACTTTTCCTGTTTCACGGCTGTCCACCACGAATTTACGAAGATACGAAAAATCTTGTTTGTCGTTGGCGGCATTGTATTCTTCCAAATCCAAAGTCAAGGATCGTGCTGCACTGGGCTCCAAATATTGGAAGTTGCGCAAGCGCAATGCATTTGTTTCGATCGACATTTTTATTTCTTTGCCCGACCCAGAATCGTTCAATAAATAACGATCGCCAGCAGAAGTACTGGTGAAATTGCGGGAAAGGAAAAACGGGTTGCCTAAAATGACCTGCTGGATCAGCAATAAATTTCCCGGCAATTGGTATTCTTTGCTGAGGTAATCTAGTGCGTAGACAGCGTATTCGTTATTGATGCGATCGAGGATGTGTACCGAATCGCTGGTGATGAGCGCTCGCCCCACCTCGAAGCCCAATTTACTCAGGGTAACCCAAATAGAACTGTCTTTTTGCATGCGAATCCTGATCGTGGCCGAGGCCGACATATCGGTACTGCGGAAATCGATTTTGGCCCTGCCATCAAAGGTTTTGGCTTTGATTTGTTTGGTTTCGAGCCGGCGCACCAAAAGTTCAGTAGAACTGAGGTTGCTGTCTTTTCCTAGTTTTTTTGACGTGCCGCAAGAGAAAACAAATCCAAGAAGTAGTAAAAACAGCAAACTTGGTGTGGATAAGCTATTTGACCACAAATTGATCTTGTTCATCGTAAAAGTCAATTTTTGCCCCTTATTCATGCAATTGTTTTTCATTGAATTTTTTCTTCAAAGACGATGAAACACTACCTTTTGTTACGGCAAGTCCCCATTGTTGTACCGCTCCTGCGGTATCTCCACTTTTAAACAACACATCGCCATACTGTTCCAAATACAATGGATTGGCACTGGGCAATAAAGATTCTATTTTGTTTTTGGCTTCGGCTAAATTGCTGTTACGGAATTGTGCCCTTGCCAAAGCATAGATGGCCAAACGGGATTGTGGTTCAGTTTGTAAAGCTTTTTGGGCCAATTGTAAGGATTGCGCAGCACCTGTAGGGCGCGACGAAAAACTTAAAGATTGCCAGGCCAATGTTGTAGCTGAATTGGCATTCAGTTTAAGGGCTTCCGCAAAGTTTTGATCGGCCCCACTTGGGTTATTCTGTTGGGTTTGTACCATCGCCAAAAGGCTCAACAAATGTTGACGAACCACCGGAAATTTTGCTGCGATAGGCAAAGCCTGGTTGATCAGGTCCTGGGCATTGCTCAAGTTGTGCATCGCCAATTCTGCCGTAGCCGCATATACATAAATTTCGGGTTTGTTGGGAAATACATCCAGCGCGTTTTCACAAGCCTTGAGTAAAGCCGGCATATCTCCCAGCGTTTCCAGCCCCAAAAACAAGGTCTCCCATTGCGCAAAATCGGTATCATCGATCTTGAGTGCGAGGCGTGCTTTTTCGAGGGCTTCGGATTTTTTGCCCTGTTTGTTCAGGATGGAAGAACTGATGGCAAAAGGTTTGGCTTCTTTGGGATACAATTGTTCCAGAATTTCGGAAAGCTGTAGGAGTTCTTTGCCTAAACCAGGGTCTCCTGAGCTCAGGTATTTGTTGAGCAAAGGCTCAATTTTTCCAAGTTTCACTTCAATACTCACATCCCGACTCTCGAAACTTTGTCGTAGCGAGGAAAGGTATTGTGCGTCATTTTGTTTGTTTACATCTCCACCAGCCAGAGCCAGATTGGCTTTGGCATCGTTGGTATCCAGGGCCAAAATTTTTCGATACGTTGCGCGAGCCTGCTCTTTATCTCCAATTTCGGTGTAAAATTCAGCCAAATTGTGTTTGTAATCGATATTGTTCGGATGAGCATCGGCTAAACGCTGCAATTCACGTGCGGCTTTTTTATCATCGCCCTGAGCATGATAGAGACCGTGTTTCAATCTCACCAAGGTTTCATTCATTCCAATCCGACGCTCCAAGTCGTCGTATACCCTAAGCGCAGGATTCAATTCGTTGGCTTTTACGAGGTAAAAAGCCCATTTGTAAAAATAGTTCGATTGGGTAGGGAATTGGCGAGTAAGTTGTTCATATACGCCTGCTGCATCTTTGTATTGCCCCATGGCTTGCATTGCATCGGCCTTTAGAATGGCGTACCAGACGTTGGAAGGGTTTAGGGCAGCAGCCTTGTTCGCCCAAATGATTGCTTCTTCTGGCTGATTTTGCACCATCAGAATCCGCGCCAGTTCGTAGGCAGCCAATTCATTATTGGGGTATTCCTTCAGGAGTTGTTTGTACAATTCTTTGGCCTTGTCCAGGCGACCCAACATCTTTTCTTTGCCCGCCTCAATGATAAGGGCCTCGCGGGTCACTTCTTTATTGGCTACCGTTTCATTCTGCGCACCAAGGGTCACAACTGCACAGAGCAGCGCGGCCAATATTGAACTCCTCATAAACAACTTTTTTTGAGGCAATTACTCTTTAAAGGTAGTAAAATCGCCCATATTTAACACTTTTGGACTCCCTGCATACTCACTGTGGTTGCCAAGCATAGAATGTTGCAAAGAAACATGCCTCACCATGGCTTCATTCTGAATAATGCTATTTTCAATAACAGCATTTTCAATGATACAGTTGCTTCCAATAGAAACGAAAGGACCAATGATTGCATTGCGAATCTGGGTATTGGCTCCAATATAACAAGGAGGAATCACCCGGGTATTGTGTAAAGAAGCGGAAGAATTGATTAAATGTTCGGTATTTTCTTTCAATTCGAGGATGCGGCGATGGGTTCCCAATACACTTTCCATATTGCCACAATCCAACCATTCTTCGATGGGTGCTTTGCGAAATTGAGTTCCCCGATTTTTCATCAGTTCGAGGACCGAAGTAATCTGAAATTCTCCTTTGTCCTTTATGCCATTGTTGATGAGGTGTTCAACCTGGTTGCGAAAGTCGAGTCCGTCCCGAAAGTAGTAGATTCCTACAATGGCCTGATCAGAAATAAAAATCGGAGATTTTTCTACAAAATCAGTAATGACATCATCGGCATCGGTTTTTACTACGCCAAAGGAAGCAGGGTTTTCTACTTGTTTGACCCAAACCAGTCCATCATTCGACAAATCAAAATGAAAATCGGCTTTAAAAAGAGTATCCGCAAATGCGACCAAACAAGGGCCATCCAAACTTTCTCGGGCACAATAAATGGCGTGTGCAGGTCCCAATGGTAAATCCTGATAATAAATCGAGCACTTGGCCCCAACTAATTCGGCAATGCTTTGGAGTTCAAGTTCTACTGCTTTACCAAAATCTCCAATCACAAATGCCACTTCCTCAATGGCCCCTGAAAATGATGCGCTGAACCCCTCAACGATGCGTTGCACAATTGGTTTTCCCGCAATGGGCAGCAATGGTTTTGGAATGGTTAGGGTATGTGGACGTAGGCGTGAGCCCCGACCAGCCATTGGGATAATAATTTTCATGCATAAAATTTTGAAGTCTACAGACTAATAGTTTTCAGGTGAATAAATCTCCCAATTTATTTTAACAAATTTAAACACATGAAAGTTACAATCTGTAGACTCTTTTGCTCTTACGATGAGCCCTATTAACGTAGGAGTTGGATTTATTCGATCACCGTCACTTTTAACATGTTGGTGCGGTGCCGTCGGTGCAATGGCATGGTAGCCGTATTGACAATGATGTCCCCTTCATGGACTACCCCGTCATTTTTCAAAATTGCAGTAACGTCATTGATCGTTTCATCGGTCGTTGTGAATTGATCATAGTAGTAGCAGCGCACGCCCCAAACCAGGTTCAAGGTAGCCAACATGTGCATTCGATCAGAAAAAATGTAAATTTCGATGGTGTTCTTGGGGCGATAACTCGATACTTTAAACGCCGTATATCCCGAGCTGGTCATTCCAACAATCGCCTTGGCGTGGATGTCTTCGGCGGTTTTGGCGGCGTTCAGACAAACCGCATCGGAAAGGAAAGTACGCGATTTATGCGAAGGAATCGGACGGCGAGCACCAATGGCAAAATATTTTTCTGCCTCAACGATAATCTTCGTCATGTACTCTACAACTTTCACCGGGTGTTTGCCCGATGCCGTTTCACCACTCAGCATCACCGCATCAGCGCCATCCAGTACCGCATTGGCTACGTCGGTAGCTTCGGCGCGGGTAGGAGAAGGATTGGTCATCATACTTTCCATCATCTGGGTAGCCACAATGACCGGGCGAGCCCGCTGAAGGCATTTTTGGATGATCATCTTCTGGATGTTGGGTACTTGCTCAATCGGCAATTCGATACCCAAGTCGCCCCGCGCCACCATCACGGCATTCGATGCTTTGATGATTTTATCAATGCGTTCGATTGCTTCCGGCTTTTCGATCTTCGAGATGATCTTTGCAGGGTGTTTTTTTTCATTGAGGATTTCACGCAGTTGCTTCACATCAGCAGAACGGCGTACAAAGGAAAGTGCAATCCAGTTGACGGGCTGGGTCAAGATAAAATCGAGGTCAGCCAGGTCTTTTTCTGTCAGAGAAGGCAAGGATACCTTGGTATTCGGCAAGTTGACTCCTTTGCGAGAAGAAAGAATCCCCCCGTAAATGGTTTTCAGCTTAACGGTGTCTGTTTGGTTGGTTTCTACCACTTCAAAGACCAGTTTGCCATCGTCTACCAAAACGGTCTCCCCTACTTTTACATCTTTAGGGAAATCCTGGTAGCTCATGTAGATTCTTTCCATATTGCCAACACACTTCTCATTGACAAAAGTGACGACATCACCCGGATTGAGTTGAAGTGCGTTGTTTTCGATTTCGCCAACCCGAAGCTTCGGGCCTTGTAAATCGGCCAAAAGACCGAGGTACATTCCGTATTTCTCGTTGATATACGTGATGTGGTTGATTACCTGCAAGTGGTCATCATGAGTGCCATGAGAAAAGTTGAGGCGAAAAACATTCACCCCTGCCTTGGCAAGTTCGAGCAGAGCTTCGTAGGTGTTAGATGCCGGACCTACCGTAGCTACGATTTTTGTGTTTTTGATTGGGTGCGCAGTAGCTTCCATCTTTGTGTTGAGGATGTTGGATGAAAATAAAAGGTGGTTGTTATTCATAAAGCACGAAGAAAATTATCTCCTGCAAACTAAGTGTAAATTTTACAATAAACTTTGGTGTAAAAGTACGTTTATATTGGAGAAAACAAAAACACTTATGCCTTCCATTTTGCTGACGGGCGCACGTGCCCCGGTTACGCTTGAACTTTGCAGGGCTTTTGCTCAGCAGGGGCATCGCGTTTTTTTAGCCGATGTTACACTGTTTCCTTTGGCTCGTTGGAGTTCGTTCGCTGTTGACTATTTCCGTATTCCGGCACCTGCCCAGCACTTTTCAGCGTTTAGCGCAGCCTTGTCTGCATTGATAAAATTGCACCACATCGAACACCTCATTCCTACTTGTGAAGAGGCATTTTACGTCAGCAAAATCAAAGACCAACTTCCCTGTCGGGTTTGGACCAGCGATTTTGATGTAATGGTGCAATTGCATCACAAACATCGGTTTTTGGACTTAGCGAAAGGGTTTTTCCAGCTTCCAGCCACACAGTCTTGTACCACATTCAAGGACTGGGAAAACGCCGAAGCGTATGTCTTCAAACCGGTTTTTTCGCGTTTTGGAAGCCAGGTCATCATTGGACAAAAGCAGCAGAAATGCCAAGAACCGCAGCAACACCCAGAGGATTGGATTGCGCAAAAAAGATTATTTGGGGAGGAGGTTTGTGTATACTCCATCTGGCGAAGCGGGCAATTGGGTGGTTTTGCATCCTATCGACCTGTGCATCGGGTAGGTAAAGGTTCCAGCATTTATTTTGAGCGCTATTTTCATCATGGTATTTTTGAGGCTGTCTTAAAATTTGGACAACACCTCAAATTTGAGGGACAATTGAGTTTCGATCTGATGTTGTGCAAGGATGAGGTGTATGTGCTCGAATGCAATCCGCGCAGCACCAGCGGGGCACATTTATTGGGAGATGATCTGGCGCAATGTTTTTTTTCGGAGCAAACCATCATCCATCATTCCACAAAAGCCAAAGCGATCAAAATGGCCTGGTTGATTACCCAACCCTGGCAAGGGTTTTCTCCTGCTTACTACGCGGCTCAAGATGTCGTATGGCACCCTCGGGATATTGCTCCTTTTATGTTACAAGGTTTGAGCATGCTTGAACTGATGTACTTGGCAATACGCCACGGCCAAAGCATGATCGCTGTTTCTACCCGTGATATCGAATTCAATGGCCATAAAATTTAAGGTGTAGATAAAAATCGACGATATTTTTTCCATTACTCACCTTCTCTGCTGAGCTTTTCTTAATTTTAGCCCGATAAAAACAAAACAACATGTCATTCGAAGTAGAAGGGAAACTACACAAGATATTTCCAGCCGAAAACAAGTCGGGAAGTTTTCAAGCGCGGGAGTTTGTGATTGAAGTAGAAAGTGGTCAATATCCACAAATGGTCAAGTTCCAATTGGTGCAAGACCGTTGCGGCCTGATTGATGATTATTCAGAAGGAGATATGATCAAAGTTCATTTTGACCTGCGTGGTCGGGAATGGCAAGGAAAGTATTTCACCAATTTGAATGCCTGGCGTTTGGATCGCCCATCCAAGGCGGAAAAATCTGCTGCACCCAGTACCGCTGCTGACGATGATGGATCTTTTCCAACAACCAGCGATGAACGCACAACTGCGGCGAGCAGCAAAGACATGGATGATTTGCCGTTCTAAAATAAGCAGCACAAGGAACAGTATAAATTTGTGTTCCTTGTGCTCATCTATTTTATTCTCCATCCAATATTTGCTGCGCGTGGGCTTTGGTCACGACCTTGTCAATGACCCGCTCGATGATTCCCTCTTCATTGATGATAAAGGTACTGCGCAGCACCCCATCATAGGTTTTGCCATACATTTGCTTTTCGCCCCAAGCGCCAAAAAGTTTAATGACTTGGTTGTCTGTGTCGGCAATTAAAGAAAAAGGCAGATTCTGTTTCTGGATAAAATTGTGCTGCTTTTTGACCGAGTCGGGGCTTACGCCCAGCAAAGCATAACCTTTTGCTTTCAACTCAGCATAACCATCGCGCAAACTGCAATTTTCCACCGTACAACTGGGTGTGCCCGATGCCGGATAGATGAACAAAATCAATTTTTGACCGCGGTAATCCTGTAAGGATACCGTTTCTCCCGTTTGAATAGTGGCGCTGAAATCAGGTGCCTTATCTCCAACTTTTAACATGCTCTTTTTTTTGGTGGTGTGTCGTTACCGAAACAACTGAACCACCAGAGGGTTCAATAGACTTGTTGCGACGGGAGCGCTTGAGATCAAAAATCAGGGATTTTTTTCCTGATTGAGGCTTATTTTCGAGTGCGTACCCCGATGAATCGGGACAGGACAGCGCTACGGACGAAAAAATAAACGAAAAGCAGGGAAAAAAGACCATTTTTGAGCCAAGCAGTCTCCCGTCGCAACAAGTCTAATTCATCAACGGGTGAAATTTTTATCCCAAACCCGTTTGTTGCCCATTCCGTCCCATACTTCCAGGTGGAATGCATGGGGACCTGGAACCACCCGCGGGGTGAAGCGGTAAGTAATGCGGTCGTATTTTTGATCGTAATCCATCAGCACCCATTGTCCGTCGATTTCCGCCCGATAATTTAACCCCGCCACGGTGCCGGCAGCGCCAAAATTATCGCGAATTCTAAACGAAACCGAACTTACCTTACTCAACACGGGGCTAAAACGCTCCGGTGTAATGGTGGGCGGCACAGTATCTACTTTGATGCAGAACTCTCCCAGGGTGCGCACCTCGGCTTTGAGCATGCCATCTGGTTGCCATTTGCCTCCGTAGTTGGTCACCTTGCCATTGCTGCTACAATATGCCACAAATGCTTTTCCCCGCAAGGAATCAGGTAAATTAACGGGTTTGAGGGCCATGTTGTAAAAGCGGTGCACAGGTACGCGGGTATGGTGCAGGGTATGTACTTTTGAAAAAACATTGGCGGAACGCTCCGGAACAACCGAGTACTGCATGTAGCAATCTTCGTAAAAAGTACCCTCCGGAAAATGGAGCTTGATGTCATTGCTGTTGATAACACTGGGCTGATTATAAGGCAATAGGTAGTTGTACTGTCGTGCGGCCGCGGTGACCAAGGCGGCATCCAATTTGAGCCAAAATTGAGTCCGTGCCGTATTGCCCGCAACATCCTTGATGGCAATATTGATTTTGCGCACTTGTTTATCGGCAATGACTATTTTTCCACTTTCCTGGACTTGTTCATACATGGACAAAGCGTTTCCGGGAAGCAAAAAACAACGGTGAAAATAGGAATTGCGCGATACCCGCTCCTCATAATCCACGTGGGCATTGATGTAGCGCGTTTCGGTAAAGTCCAGTTTTTCGGTCGCAAATTGATACACCCGCCGATCATCCACAAAAAGTTCGATGGTGTAAATCCCGTTCCAGTTGTTGACCCCATCCATGTGGTCATAGGCTTTGATCGCCAAACCCACCTGTTTGGTTTTTACTTTGAGGGTATCGCCAGTAACGCTGTACTGTCCATTTTTGATCAACAATGGCACCCGACGGGTTTCGGCGAGTTGCTGGTTTTCACCCAACTGATACAATTTTAGCTCGTGCACTCGGGGAGGCGTATTGTCAACGACCTGTAAGCCAAACAACAGTGGATTAATCGAACGGTCGGTAGCCGTTTCCCGGATTTCAAAATGCAAGTGGGGTCCAAAAGAATGGCCGGTATTGCCCATTTTGGCTACCAGTTGGCCTTTTTTGACCGGAAAGCGACCTGGTTCTGGATATAATTCTACTGCAAACAACTGCGCGGTATACTGTTTGTCTTCAATGAACCGTGCCAATTCGGGGGAAAACCCACTTAAATGCGCGTACAACGTGGTGTATCCATTGGGATGCCGGATGTACATGACACTACCATAGCCGCCCGGGTTGATCTTGATGCAATACACTTCTCCATCACCGGCAGCATAAATGGGAACCCCCAGGCCACCTTTAATGTCAATGCCCGAATGAAAGTGGTCGGGGCGAAGTTCGCCAAATGTACCCGACAAGCGAAGTTGCCCACTAACCGGTGCAGCAAAAAAGTCTTTTGGGTAACGGTTTTCATCATTTGGCAATACAAAGGCCAAAAGCAATACCGATAGTGAAATCGAGAGCAGTCGAAGTAGCATAGCAGTTCGTGGTTGTTTCAAAAACTATTGCATCATTTGGGCATGGGGAGCGGAATCTACCCGTTTATTTTAAACAGGTAGCAGAGTTGATGGCCCTAAAATAATTCATTCTGCGAGAAGTTGTGCCCAAGATCCTGTTAAAGTCTCTATATTTTTATTGGCTTCCAGGTAGTCCAGAAATATTTTACGGCCGATTGCTCTGGCACCTAAACTGCCAAGGTGCTGCGTTTGTTGTTGACAATCAATCAAAACAAAGCCTTTTTCTCTTAATTTTTGTACCAGCGTGATGAAACCAAATTTAGAGGCATTGCTAACCTGGGCAAACATGGATTCCCCAAAAAACACTTTACCCAGAGATATTCCGTACAAACCGCCGACCAATTCTTCATTTTGCCATACTTCTACCGAGTGGGCGTAGCCCAACTTGTGAATGGCCACATAAGCCGCTATCATATCTTCGGTGATCCAGGTTTCTCCAGACTGCCCGGTACGATTGGACTGTTGACAATTGCGCATGGTGCCTTCAAAATCATGATCAAAGGTCACCGTAAATTTCTTTTGGTTGAAATAAGGACGCATACTTTTGGCCACAATCAATTCCGAGGGAAAAAGCACAAAACGAGGATCGGGCGACCACCATAAAATGGGATCCCCTTCATTGAACCAGGGAAAAATACCCGATGCGTAAGCCAACAGCAATCGTTCAGGAGAAAGATCTCCCCCTACTGCCAGGATACCTTCAGGGTTAGCAAGTTCAGGTGAAGGAAACAGTAAAGTCTGGTCATCCAACCAAAAAACGGGCATAGTCACAAATAATTAACAATGAAAAAAGTTATCCACAAAGTTATTAACATTTTCACTTTATCGGCTTTCTGAGCAGTAGATAGTTGAGGTAGAGTACAATGGAAAGTAACAATAAAGCCCCTGCTTGGTGAAAAACGCCCAAGCCTACCGGGATTGTTCCTTTGCTCCCCAAGAGGGTGAAAATACCTAACAAAACCTGTATAAAAATCATCACCGGAAGCAAAGGTAGCGCCCGGCGAAAAGGCCCTTTGGACTCACTTGTCACACCTTTGTAAAAATACCATAAAACAATGATAGTGAGGATATAAGCTAGGGATCTGTGCATGAGTTGGACCAGGGCCGACATGAAGGGTCCACGGTCGTAATGGATGAAATTGAGCGAGTTCCATTCACTGCCTTGCAACACCACAGAGGGTATCCATTCCCCGTTCAATTGGGGCCAGCTGGGGTAAAAAAGTCCTGCTTTCATACCCGACATAATGCCTCCTAATACAATTTGTACAGCGAGCAAGATGGCGATCCAAAAGCCCCACTTTTTTAACAAGGGACTGTGGATAACTTGTGGATAAGGTGCAAAAGTTGTCAACCAAGTCCAGAATAAGGTGCCGTAAACGGCCAATGCGATGGACAAATGTAAAGTTAACTTGTAGGCATTTACCCAGGGGCGATTGACTAATCCACTGGCTACCATGATCCAACCAAAAGATGCCGCTAAAGCGGCCAGGAGCACAACAACTCCTAAGCGGCGCAAAAGTGGCTGGTCGATCCAACCTTTGACATAAAAAAACAAAAAGGGGATCAAAAAAACAAAACCCATGGAGCGAGCCCAGAGCCGGTGGAAATATTCCCAGAAGTAGATGAACTTGAACTCCGCCATGCTCATCCCTTCGTTAATTTTTTGGTATTGGGGGGTGGCTTTGTACGCGTCAAATTCCTCATTCCATTGTGCAGCATTGAGCGGCGGCAGGGTACCTGTCACGATTTCCCATTTGGTGATCGACAACCCTGACCCCGTCAAGCGGGTTACGCCGCCAATAACAACTTGCATAAACACCATAAAAACCCCAATGAACAGCCAGATTTGAATGGCTTTGGGATAAGTAGAACCAGCAGATGTAGGCAAAGCGTTTGCAGTTGGCATGGCATTTTGTCTTTTAACTGGAACAAATATAGTCGCTTTTTTTCGGCAAATTTTTTCAGCCGAGGTTTGCTATGATTAATTAAAATGAATTTAAATTAAATAATAAATCAAGTTCATCATCAGCAGTGTTGGTATGTGGAGAAAAATATTCGTTAACTCAGGGTGAAATAATTGTTAACGATACTTGTTCTAGTTATACACTGTAAACCAACAGCCGGAATCCAGAGAAATCAACCATCTCCCGTTTTTATACACATCTGCCTTTATCCTCATTAACGGAATAACTTTATTTTTGGGCACTGTGCATTGGACGTTGGTATAGGTTCCTTTTTTAGGGGAAAGCCATCGCAAAACACTGTAGAGAATGGGGATAACTTTATTCCTTCCCTCCTCGTGTTAACCTGTGTTGGTAAGTACGTGTTAAACTACTGCTTTTCCACTAAATCGGGGTGGATAACTCTTTGCGCTAAAAGGATTGTAATCAGCCCATTAGTGCAAAATAAAAATACGGCATTGTGGATAACTTTTTTGTGTTTATTTTTCCACTGCACAAATTCACCAAAGTAACTTTTATGTGTGGACGGTATTCTTTTTCCAAATCCAAGGTCCAAATTGAGGCAGAATTGGGGTTGCCACTTGAATCTGAAGGCGAATTGATCCACAACTACAACATTGCACCCACCCAACAGGCTTATGTGATCAGCAACCAGGCGCCAGGCATTTTGCAACTTTTCCAGTGGGGCTTGATTCCATCCTGGTCCAAAGACCCCAAGATGGGAGGTAAATTGATCAATGCCCGCGCAGAAACGGTGATGGATAAACCTTCGTTTCGTACTTCCATTCGTCAACGGCGCTGCCTGGTGTTGGCGGATAGTTTTTATGAATGGAAAAAAGAGGGCAAAGAAAAGACCCCTTTTCGCATCTTCCCACGCAACGGCGAACTGTTGGTCATGGGGGGAATTTGGGATACCTGGAAAGGCGAGGACAAAGTTATCCACAGTTTTTCGATCATTACGACCGGACCGAATCAGGAAATG
>ENA-UOWO01001587-UOWO01001587.1-activated-sludge-metagenome-genome-assembly--contig:-NODE-1587-length-29883-cov-5.455478_pt1 | contig 29883 bp, 35 predicted proteins | sample MGYA00238148_ERZ761564 | MGnify/ENA primary metagenome ERZ761564 (study PRJEB28885, sample SAMN05720194) | activated sludge metagenome | isolation source: Anaerobic digester | place: USA...
TAATTCTTCTTGTTTTAATAATTTAGAAATTTCGATATCACTATCACTGTAAAAAACTTTGTATTTTTCAGCTGTAAAATGCGTATATTCTTTACCTGATCCATTCACATCAGAATCAAGAACTGTATCGATATCATCTATTGTGACAGGAACTTCTACTTCTTCAACAGTACCTTCTTTTAAGTCTTTAATGATGCTAAAAAAACGATCAAATAATTGATCATTATCGAACTTTTCATTCGTAGGCTTGAAATCAAGTTCTTTACCTTCTTCTTTGTCTATATCAAAAATTTTATGCTCACCAAGATAGATAGCATTATTTTTGTAAGTGAATGGAACTTTTATGTTTTCAACTTCAAGACTATCTTTTGATGCTTGAGTCAAAATACTTTCAAGTAAAGCTGATTCATTTGATCTTGCAATTTTTTGCATAATAGAGACTCCATTAATCTATATCGATTTTACTCCAAGCATCTTGTATATCTTTAACAGTTTGTTCTAAATCGTTTCCACTCCTAAAAGAACCTGATAAGTTAATTTCAAATCCTTGGTTGTCTTTTGTTGTTTTAAGCGTACAAACAACACCAGGTCCCAAATTAAATCTTTTATTTGCAGCTTCTTTTTCAAAAATATCTGAAGCAATTTTTATTATTTTACTCATAAAAACTCCTTATTGTTTTTAAAACTAACTACTCTAGTATGCTCACATTCAACACCTGTGATCGATTAAGGCGTAATTACCACCGCAGTGGGCCGCTTGTTTCAGGCTGAGTCTTGTCTCTTCGTCAACCAGAGTAGCTTTTATCTAAATCATTATAAAAGCTTTGGAAAACACATAAGAGTATGACTAACAAATGCAAAAATAATCATATAGTTTCCTATGGGACACATTTTGCAATATGCTTGTGACCTTTCGTTTTTACCCGTAATAAGTATAAATTTCAAGACCCATTTTTTTGTAAAAAGCAATGAGATTATCTAAACTGATAGAATTTTCTTTAGGTTTTGCTACAATTTTAATTTTGTCTTTATAGCCAGTCTCTCTAATTGCATTAATTGCTAATTGTACAAGTTCTTTTGCTTTTCCTTGTCTACGGTATTCTGGATAAACAAAAAGGTCATATATATGCGTATAGTCTGATTCAAAATCATATTGACAATGACCATATTGAGTTCGAATTAGCACTAAATGATTGCTTTCTTTTTCAAACTATGTACAATTGCATCATCTATAGAAAATTTCGGCTTCCACTTTAATTTTTCATAAGCTAACGATGAGTCTGCAATTAAAAAATCAGGGTCACCTTCTCTTTTTTCTTCTATAATCACTTGAATTTTCTTTTTCAATAAAGTTTCAACTTTATTTACTAGTTCTAATACAGTATGTCCCGTTTCAGAACCTAAATTGTAAATGCCATTATTGTCCAAACCAAGTACTATAGCATCACTTATATCTGAAACATGAACGTAATCTCTTAAACATGTACCATCATAAGTTGAGCAATTTCCGCCATAAATTTTAAAAGGCTTATTATTTATTATGCTTTCTAATAGAGCAATAACAATTCTTGACTTATTGTTAATGCCAAGTCCAAGTTCAAGTGACGGATCTGTCCCAACAACATTAAAAAAACGAAAAATAGAATAAGAAATATCTGAATTTATTATTGCTTTTTCAGCAATCAATTTTGAAATACCATACGGATTGATAGGTTTCAAGTCTGAGTTTTCTGTTATAGGCATGGGAGCATTTCCATATACAGAACAAGAACTTGAAAAAACTATTTTATTTACTTTAAATTCTTTCATAAATTTCAATAAAATAATCGTTCCACCTATATTATTTCGATAATATTTTTGCGGATCTAAAATAGATTCATTTACAAAAGCAAAAGATGCAAGATGAATAACAGCTTTAAAATGATATTTTGAAAATAAACATCTTAATTTTTCTTCATTCAAAATGTCACATATTTCAAATACGCCATATTTTGCAACATTTTTATCACCATTAATTAAACTATCACAGCAAACATGTCGATAACCCAAACTAGATAGTTTTTTACATACATGGCTACCTATGTACCCTGCACCACCTGTAACTAATATCATATTGTTTCTCTCGTCATTCATAAAACATTACAGAGCAAATACTAGAAATGAGCATATAGGTTTTCCTATACACTCATTATAATATGCTAGTCGATGTCGTTGTTATTCTTTTTTTTCATCAGCGTCATCAAAAATACTTTTTGTTGTCACGCCAATTTTCCCAAGAAGTCCACTAATATCAAATCCCATTTGACTCATAACTTCCTGAAGCATGCCTAAATTCTTAGGAACTTGTCCTGCAAACTTTTGCATTCCGCTTTGACCATTTCCCGAATCGATAATAACGACTTTATCAATAGCAGAAAGAGGTTGTGCAGCTTCCTTGACGATTGCAGGGAATTTCTCTAAAATACTTGGTAATTTTTCAAGAATCATTTGAAACTGACCTGCATTATCAAGCATTTTGTAGGCTTCAGCTTTTTTCATAAGACCTTCAGCTTCTCCCATGAGACGTGCTTTGATTGCAGCTCCTTCAGCTTCTCCAATTGCTAGAATTCTTGCAGCTTCTCCTTGACCTTCCAATTCAAGTTTACTCTTTGCAGCTTCAGCACTTTTAATTGTTGAAGCACGCTCACCTTCAGCTCTAGCAATTTTTGCTGTTGCTTCTTTTTCAGCAGGAACAACTTTTTTAGCATGTTCTTCTTTTTCAGCAACAAGAATCATTTGTTCTTGAACTGCAATAGTTGCTCTTTGGCGAGCTTCTTCGATACCCACCTGAGCTTTCATAACTTCTTGCATTGCTTCAGCTTCAGATCTTGGTCCTGCTTGCTTTGCACGTGCTTGTTCTGCAGCCACAAGTGCGTCATAAGTAGCTTTTTTAACATCACGTTCTTTATTTGCTTCAAGGGTAAGAGCATCATTCTGCGCTGCAGCAATATTTCCATCTTTTTGTGCTGTTGTAGATTGTTGTTTTGCTTCTTTGTCAGCATTTGCTTGTCCAATTGAAGCATCACGCATAACTTCAGCAGTACGTTTTTTACCAAGAGACTCAATATACCCTGCATCATCAGTGATACTCTGAATATTTAAAATGTCAATCCCAACACCGATTTTCCCAAGTTCACCATCAGCTTCAGATTTAACTTTGTTATTAAGAGCTTCACGATCTTTAATCAATTGTTCAATAGACATAGTGCCAATTACTGAACGTAACTGACCTTCAAGGTTTTCTTGAACTGTCACGTGAATATCAGAATCTCTTTTTCCCAAAAACCTTTCTACAGCAGCATTAAGAGACGCTTGATCGCTTTTGATTTTACATGTTGCGACAGCATCAATATTTACTTTAACACCATCAAGGTTAGGAATTCCCTTTAAGGGCATCTTCAACTGAAAAGCAGCCATGTCCATGATCTGATAGTCTTCAATAACAGGCCACTTGAATTTTGCACCACCTGTTACAACTACAAAACCCTTATCCTGATGCTTTCTTCCAAAGAAAACAGCTGCTTTGTTGGGTGGTACTTTGATATAATTTTTTGCAAGTAATGCAACGACAACTATCAAAGAAATTACAGCACCAACTACTACAATTATTGGTAAAAAATCTTTAAATTCCATTTAATCTTTCCTTCATATTGTTTTAACAATTCCAACATTTCCTGATATTCTAACGATTTCAACGTTAGTACCTGACGCAATTTGACAACCATTTTCTGATTGTACATCTAAAGAACGTACTTGACCTTCAATTTCGATAGTGATTTCTCCTGTTCCTTGTTGAGGTATACCAACTCTTAAAGGCGCTTTTAAGCCAACAAATTTTTCGTTTGTAAAAAGTGATGAAGATTGTTGTGATAGAAAAAACTTAATTATACTCCATGCACAAAATCCAATAATTATTCCAGATAATAAACCAAAAACACCATCAATAAAAATTCTCAAGCCTATGATTTTAATCAAAGACGTTACCCAACTACTTATCCAACTGTGTGAAACAATTGCGCCCATGCCGAATCCCACAAGAAAACAAGCCATTACTTTTGCTGAGAAAAAACTTGGACTAATTGTATTGTCAGCATCATGTCCTGCAAAATCAAAATGGTGTTCAGCGCTTAGACTCTCAAACCCGAACAAAAAAGATACAATTAAAAAAACAAAACCTGCTAAAAAAATACATAGGTATACTGTCATTACTGCATCCATTCACCTCTCCTTTATGAACTTAAATTTATTTGATTTAGATTTATTTCCTACATGAGGTTTTTTAACATCATCTGTTTTATTGAAACACTCTATACATATATGCTTTACAAGAAACATTGTTTGAGAATGTTTTCCCTCAGTTTTCGTTTGATTAACGTATTTTTCTCCAGGAAGAATTGATTTTTTACATACAGTGCACTTCCATTTTTTTCTTGCTGTAGTTTCTTTTGTGGTACATTTTGTTTCTGCAGCATCATGATAAGCATCAATTAAGTCTTTTCTTCCTTGACTTATTACATACTCAAAAATCTCTTCTAAAATCTTGTGTTGCTTATTATACTGAAAATACATGCTAGTTTATATATCTTTTATTTTTGAGATAAAACAAAAAAGTCCCTGGTGCAAGTAACCAGAGACTTTAATGAAGAGCTGAGAAAATAATTAAGATGACAAGAAATTTCTTACAATTTCAATCTGTTTATCAAATGGCCAGATATCTTTTATAACAATAAACTTTTTTTTCATTAAAAAAGCTATTTCTTTTTTTAAAATATCTTTTTTGCGTATTTCCTCTAATTTTTGTTGTGAATAAATAGGTTTGTAGTGTATTATTCCATTGTATTCAATATAAAAATCATCAAATTTTCTTGAAAAAATATCAAACTCATATATTTTGTTTTGAAAAATTAAATGTTTTGAACCCCAGTCATATTCATCAAAGTTTTCTATTAACCAATAACGAAGTCTTTGTTCGCCTTTAGATCTATATCCTTTTGTTTTTTCAAAAACTGCAATTGTCTTACTTACAAATTCGACATTTTCGAATTGTTTTTTTGCAAGTGTCGAAATTTTCTTTCTTTTTCTTTCTTTGTTTATTTTATCAATTTGTTCTTTAGGTATTGATTCTAAAAGAATTTTTACAGCTTTTTTGGGAAAAACAACACCAAGTTGTTTGAGTTCTTTTAAAATTTCATGGAGAGGCTTTTTTGATAAATCATCAAGTAATTTAGATCTTGTATACTTACATAAAACCAAAGATTCTAAAGTTTTTTGTCTTTTTGAAAACTCTATTGCTCCACACAAATTAGTCTTTTTAAGACTACTTGACCATTTCTGTCGTCTTCCTGAATCTTGATAGAACTCTTTGGGTCTAAACATAAATCTTGTAATATAAAAAATGGTGGAGGTGAAGGGGAATTGAACCCCTTGTCCACAGAGACATTACGTACAAACTTCTACATACTTATCTGATTTATAACTTACATTCTCTTGTCTTAAAATCAGAAAACTTTTTAAAAGAATGGCATAAACGTAACTTCGGTCACCTTCTCTCTTATGCACTTCGGTTTTCCTACTCTGCGTAATTAGACCTTAAGCCCCGCAGTGTTGCCTAAGTTCTTCGTTGCTTTTTAATTAAGCAACTATTGTATTTGCTATGCCCAAACGAACATTGTTCGCAAAAGCAAGAGCAAAATCAACTGCAATTTTGTTGACAGTTATATTGTAACCAGATTTTTAACGAGGCCAACTGATCATCCTCGGCATGCAATCTGAACTTCATGTTCCATGTCGAAACCTGACACCCCCAAAAATTTCAAAGATCTTCTTTACCTAAAAAATACAATAAAAACAAACAAAAGTGTAAATATTTTTAAAATGCTTCAAACTCTTTTAAACCATTCCCATAAGTAATTAGTTTGATTTCTGGTAGAAAAATATTCAACACTTCCCCATTTTGTCATTATTCCAATTCTATCGTTTTCTATAGAATGAATTTTGCAAACTTCACCTTTGTTAAACACACAACCAGGCTCCATTATTTCTGGTACGTGTGTTTTAGCTACTAAAATTTCACCTTCTTTAATCAATTCAAAGTTATTCATTTCATCCTACAGGTAAACCTGACATGTACCCGTTAGTTTCACCAACAAGATCATTCATACCTTTTGCTTTCACTTCTTCAAATTGATTTTGGAAAACAAAAAATAATCTCATAACTGAAGAAGGTTTTTCATCCCAATCTGTAACTTTCAATTGATCAACAACAAGTTGTTGATTTATTTCAGCACCTGCACCAACACCAACTTCTTTTACTGGTGTTGTAATTTGTTGTTGAATAGCTAAATCAACACAAGCTCCACCAGCAACACCTGATGGACCTTTATGTCCTTGTACACCTTGCACTCCAGATTCATGATCAACATTACTATAAAAAGAAGCACTATCTAAGCAAGTATAACTCTCTGCCATTCCAGTTGTAAGTGCTCGACTGTTAGACAAACTTTTAGCACTAGAATTTGAGCTTTCAAAACTTCTTAATGCCATTTTAGTATTTGTTTTTTTTACACTTAAATTATGATCTGGATTACTTTCACCAAGACCAACAGTTCCTGCTGCATAACATTGAGTAGACGTAAGAAAATTCGAACTTTTTACTATATGATTTGTAGAGTATTTGAATGACTCGTTGTAAGCATGCCAAACTGTAGCTTGAATAGCAGGTCGTTCTCTTCTTACTTTAGGTTTGAAAAAAGCAAAACCAAAAGCAGGTACTGTGTCTTCTTTCCCAATTACTAATTCTGGAATAGATTTTGCAAGATCTTCTGTAAAAAAGAACTGTCTTACTTTACCATCACCTGTTCGAAAACCATCCCACCATAATCTATTTGGATATGATACGTAATTTTGTGCAGGCCATTTAAAATTGCATTTTTCGCAAAATAATCCTTCTTTAAAAGGTTCATCATGTACAGGACATTTATCAACATATCTTTCAAGTGAAAACCCGTTAGAACGTTGTCCTGTAATAGGATTCATACCTTTTATTGACATTAAAACTGCAGTATTCATTTCATCATTGACTGTCCAGTCAAACCATAATCCCCAATCAGGATCGACAGGAATTACATAATTACCCTGACCTGGAATCCAAGACGATAAAGGTTCTTTAAAAGAATCAACAGGATAAACTGGTATCTGACGTCCAGAAGGAAGATCATGTACTCCTTCACCTGTTAATCTTATTGCTCTCATGATTCTCGCTGAAAAACCATTAAAATTCATTGTGTACATAAATATCACTCCTTGAAGTTTTTCTATACAATAATTTGTACAGGCGCTACAAAAATAGCGCCTTGTAATTTAATTAGTATGTTTTGTGTTGGATAGTTCTAAAAGGATCAGAATCTCGGCTTTTTGAAATTCTTCTCTTAAGACTTGGGAGTTTATCTTCAGCTTCAAGGTCCTTATAACGAACAAATGCTTTTGGGAACTCTTTAGCAAGTTGTTCAAAAGATAATTCACGATATGTTCTTGCAGGATCTGAAGTGTTATTTGAGATTATACGAAGTAATGCAAGTTTTTTGGGGTTTTTGATATCATGTGTTATTCCGCATTCTTCACAATAACCATCGACAAGTAATACATTTGAATGGATAGGACATTCATAGAAAACTTCAAGGGGAAATTCACCAACTTTAAATACTTGTTTTGTTTCACCTTTAATTTCAAATGTTGATGGTGTGTCCTGATATCGAGCTTTCCTCAACATATAGAGAGAATTTTCAGAATCAACAGTTCCATCATCAAAAAAAATGATACAATTTCTTGCTTTACTTCGTTTCCTAAGTTGTTCTTCAACTTCAGCAGGACTTTCTTTGCCATAAACTTCAAGAAGTTCTAGATCACTCCATTGACCAATAGGTCTCAATGTTTTTGCCAAAGAAGCAAAATCTGAATTTGCAGTTGTTATAGGTTCAGGTTTTGGAGGTTGTAAACTCGCCCATGCAAGTTTTAAACGAGGTACAGGAATAACGTCACCTTCTACATGAATTTTTGCAGTTGCCCCATAAAAATCATCAAATGTTGTTGTTGGAGCATCCAGAATTTCTAAACCTACTTCAGATTCATCAATTCCCATTTCAAAGAGAATTTTCTTCAATTCTTCTTTTTCGATTTTGACATATTTCAAAGCTGTTTCGATACGTGAGTTAAGCATATTAAGCATAGATTCATTCATTTTTCTTCTCCTGGTTTTGAACCTTCTTTTTGGTTCTGGTAATTGCTACTCTTGTAGCTTTTTGTTTTTGTAACTTGGTCTCACAGTTACAGTTACCTAAGCATCTCTATTTAAAGTCTTGAGAGCTATAGACTTCATTTTTACTTCCGTATCTCCTTTCGTTTCTTGTTTATAAGAATATATATAATTGTAATTGTAACAGGCCAAAAAATCGTATAAAAAATTTTGGGCGTAATATCAGTCGTCTTCCAAAGTTTTTCTAGGGTCATAAAAATAAAAAATATAAGACAAAAAATTGCATAAATTATAACAGGTGCACTAAAATCCATGTAAGCTCTCACTTTTGTGTGTGTAAAATTGCAAATTCTGTTAAAATTGCTGTTGCTAACCCTGCAACAAAGCCAAAATAAACTATGTTTTTCTCAAGCCATGTTCGTTCAACTTTCTTATTTAAGTTTTTTATTTCATTTTGATAAACTTTTTCTACATCTAACGATTTGTCGTATAACACAGAATACAATGTATCAACCAATGCTAATTTCTTATCTAAGTACACATTATTGTTTTTATAAAAAATGTATAGAGCTGCTTTTTTTTCGCTAATTAAAATTCCAGGCCTTAACTGTATTGTATCTTTATAGATAGTAATTAATCTCCCAGAATCGACAGCAAATTGTTTAAAATCAGGTAAAGTAGAATCAACAACATCCTTGTTAGGTGGCATTAATAAGTCTATATCAAGCTTTTCTGGAAGATAACTATATTTTAAGGGTTGTTCTTGAATATTTGTTTTTGTTGAAGCACATGAAATCAACAATATACAAGAAATCAAAGTTAGTAGTTTCATATCTTACCCCATTAATTCTGCTAAACGTTTACGGCGTTCTCTATTATCTTCAATTTTTTGAGCATCTTTTAACTCAGCCATTAATTGTTGATTTTCAGTTTTTGCAACAGCAGCTTCAATTTTTACTACAGTATTGACTTCTTGCAACTTCTCTTTTATTTCAGATACATGATCTTTAATTTCATCTGATTCATTAGAAGTTGTCGCAGATGTTGCTCTAATTGTAGAAATTATTTTCAAAACAAGAATTAAAATAGCGGGGATTAAGATTAAAGCATATTTCCAATATTTTTTCACGAAAGTCGTTTTCCTAAAAACTATCAAAAAAACAATAGCAATACAACAAATAACTAAAAGAACAAGTTCTGTTGTCATTTTTACTCCTTTGTTTTATCAATTTCAACTAAATTCAAACGCCCAAACTTATTAATGTTTCCAATAAGTCTTTTTTTGTACCTTTTCATTAAAGCATCTTTATTGTCTCTTATATCCATGACTTTTCGTAAAACACTACAATTATGTTCTGATAAAACTCTATTGTTTACTGCCGTATGATAAATATGAAAAACATCAAAATTCATCGTAATATTTTTCATAAATCGTTCTACTAATACTGACATAACATCATCTTCAACACCCCAAACATTTGGTTCTTCATCCCAGCCTCTAACTTTCAAAAAAGCTTCTTTTTTAAAGATACTTATTGAACTAGCAAAAGTTAAATGAGGTCTAGTACTTAGTAAACTTTCTTGTTTTGAGATTTTAAAGACACCTGGGTTTAAATCATAAATATTACCCATAGGATTTACAGCATCATATTCGCCTATTTTTTTTACAGACTCAACAAGGTCACCTATTGAAATCAAAATGTCACAATCACAAAAAACAAAAGTGTCATATTTTGCTTTTAATGCGCCAATGTTCATTCCCCAAGATTTATTAAAATCGCCAGAATTTCCAAGAAAAAAATAACGAATTGGGAATGAAACATCTTTAAGTGTGGGTTGTGTACCTTGTTCTGTAACTATTATCTCAAATCCATGCTGTTTCACAAAAGAAGAATAATAACCAAGTGTCGCTAAAGTTGCTTGTTTTCTGTCAGGATGTGATTCCTTGTAAGGTATTATTAATGAAAAATTATATTCAGTTTTTTGATTTTTCACTTGTTGTTCACCACCCCAAATAGAATATTTCATAATATTACAACCACAAAAAGAAAAATCTTTTAAAGATCTTAATTTTTGATATTCTTCATTGTTCCAAATGTCTTTTATGAAATCTTTTTCTGGTGTAAAATAACCTATATGTTTTTTTCCTTGACAACAGGTTACTACTTCACCATCTGTTTTTATAACTGTTTGTATCCAAGGATAAGAACACATCTTATTTTCTACATCAGGATTAGATTCTTCACAATAAAATTCAAAATATTTATCGACAGGTAATGAAAAATCATGCCAATTACTTGTTTTTTTCAATTTTTTACCACCAACATGTGATGGCGTAGAGATACGCATTTTGATTTTATCAGCAAAAACAACAGCATCATCAAACTTTTGTGCATCTTCTGATGTTAAACTTGTTTCTTCATTTCCATCAATACAACCTAGCATAATCTCTTTGATTTCTAAGTTATTTGTCCATTCAATTACTTGACGTAAAAAATTGACATTGTTTTTCCCTACAACAACAGCAACACGAAGATGAAATTTATCCTGATTAATTTGTTTTTGAACTGACTTTAAAAACTTTATATTTTCGACAATTTGTTCGACATTAGTACCATTTCTCATACTGAAAAACAAACCATCAAATGAGACGTTTACCCATGATCCAACTTCTACAATTTTCTTCAATAATTCTTTGTCAATTTTATAACTAAGATTTGAGAAAAATTTTATTATGAAAGGATATTTAGAACAAACATCGAGCATCTCTGCAAAATTTTTATAAAGTGTTGGTTCACCACGTAAGAATAAATTTATTTCACTTAAATACTCAAACATTTGTTTTTCTAGAGCATAAAAGATTTTCATATCTAAAGGTTTTATGTTTCTTTTGTCTTGAGCATAACAATATGAACAACATAAATTACAAGATACAGTAGGTTCTACATACAATTTTAGAGGATATGAGCTTAGAACTACTTTTTTTTGTTCACACTCTTTAAGATTTAATAAAGCATTATTATAAGCTTTTTCTGAAACTTTCATGATTCGTCTTTTGTTATGACTTCTAGAGAAAACTTTCTTATAGAAGCACTTGCAAATTTTATTAATAAATTATATGATGTTTTCAATTGTTCGTCGTTCATTTCACTAAACAATTTTGAAAGATCACGCTCAATAGTACTTAGCATAACACGAACTTCATCAGGATCTAAATAAAGAATTCCTGCTAGAACTATTTTTATGTCATCAAATTTATTTTCAGTAACAAGTTTTTTGAAATACTCAAAAGAAAGTTTTCTTTTTTTGTCTTGATAGTTAAAAATTATTCTTTTACTTATTTTTCGAACAATGTAACCATCCCAAGAACCCAACAAATTGCTATAACTTTGAATTGCTTCTAAACAAAACCTGAAGGCTTCTAGCTCATTATCGGTTTCAATCAATAAACCATTATTGTCTACAAAATTCGCATTGCGAAACTGTGCACGAGCTATGTTTAAGAGAACTTTCGTCTCTTTCTTAGGTAAACAATGCCAACCTTCGAATTCGAGCTTTAATTTGTGCATTTATCTTCATTTCTTTTAATCTCTTTATATATTTAATTTATAAAGCAAGAATAAGTTAGATTTTATGTCTTATTCTTGCTCTTTTTGCTGTTGAATTGCACAATCAATAATTCTTCCCCATAGTTCACGATCATCATGAACTCTATTATACAACAATTGTATTATTTCAGGTTTTGTCATTCCCCAACTTAACAATTCTCTAACTTGCTCTAATCTAGATTGTTTTTCACCAGAATCATCCCAGTATTTTTTGTAATCAATTTCAAAATCACCGTCAGGTTGCTTTTTCAAATATTGCACGTGAGGAAACACATCAGCTATATTCTGAAAAATATGCATAGTTTCGTGTGTCACTGTAGATTTTGCATCTTCTAGATACTTAATAACATCATCTCTTGTTTTAAGATTGTTTTTTGCGAAATCTTTCAAAGGAAGAAAAATTAATTTTTTCTCGTGGTTTGAAGCACCACGTTCTTCTTGATCTCTAAACTTAATTCGTATTTTATCTAGAACATCAATTAAGTCTTTTTGACTTGTTGTTGGATAAATCTCCTTTAATCTATCCAATATATATTTTCTTTTATTTGGTATATCTTTAAAAGTATAAGTATCAGTTTTAATGCTCATTTGTTTGCTCTTTTTTTAACTTTTTAATTGTCTCTTGCATTTCTTGAATAATCAAGTTTTGATGAGATAACTTTTGTTGCATTTCACTAACTACAGTAGAATTATGTCTCATTACTTTATCTAAATCACGTTGCAACTTTTCTATCATCTGATTTTCAACATTTTTTACTATATTGTTTAATTCATCTTTGTCGCTTATCAATACGTATTTGCCTTGATCATCAGTTTTTTTAGTAAGAAGACTGACTCTACTATTAAAATCTTTTTCAAACAAATTACTTAACTCTTGTTCTTCAGCTTTATTAAGCGCAATTATGTTACGCAATTTCCCGCACAAAAACGATTCTGTACCTTGAAATTGTCTGTCAATGTACTCTCTGTCAGGCATTAAAGCGACTTCTTGCAAAGTCGGTCCCCCAACACAACCTTTAAAAAAATCTGGACAATGTGTACAAGGGACTGGCTTTAATAAACCCAACAAAAATATAGCTTCATTTTTGTCTATATAAGAAATTGAGAATTCATTTGCTTCTATAGAATCTCCATCGAATTGCTTCACAAGCATTATTTTTTTCCAAGCACGTCATCAATTATTTTTGAATCACTTTGATTGTCGAAAATATCGACGTTATAGCTATTTGCACTGATAAAACTTTCTTGTGTTTCTACAGTTTCAGTTCTATCTTTAGAAGCTTTTTTGCCAATATTCTTCTTTTCTTCATCTAAAGCAGCTTGAATTCCAAGAGCAAATTTAGAAACAAGTTCTAGATTGCAATCGCTTTTCAATTGATTTGCAAATGCATCAATATGTGTTTTAGGAACAAAAGATGCAGCTTTTTCAAAAACTCTTTTTGCAGCTCTTGGTGAGCGAACTAAAGGATTGTTTGAAATTAACAATGCAACTTTTGTACATGTGCCACAATTGTGTAAACTACAACCAACACATTTTGAATTTGCTTTCAAACTATAAATCAACTTACTTCCTGCATGTTGAAGTTTTGAAAAAGCATCAGCCATTTCATCACAACTTGAATATATGTTCGAATCAATAAACAAATAACCAAGCTGGCCATAATGTTTTTGAAGTTTGTACTCATGCTCAGCTAAAAACAAATTAGTTGCTTCAAGACCAAAATGTTTTTTAAGCGAACTTTTAACAAACTCAAGATCATTTCCTGATGTCATCAAAGAAAAAGCATAATTTGTCATTGCTTTTGAATCTATTGATACAGGTTTTGCTTTAGGTTGTATCTCCACACCTTGCAAAGTAGAACTTGCAAAATTTGTATCAAAAGTTTGACGGTTACTAAAACGTTCAAACTTTGTCAATTCATCTTTGTATTTTTCAGAAAAATCTTGGAATTTGTCATAACCAAAAGTTCTTGCAAGTTTTTTACCGATTTCTGATCTAGAAAGCTTTGAATTAATTCCAAGCTTATATTCGTTTAACATTCTTGCAAGTATATTTTGCTTTTCTGTAGAAGAATTCTTTTTTGCATTGTTATCAACATCACGAACAGATAGTTCTTTGTCGTCTGTATCTCTTTGAAATGCAACTCTAGCTTCTTTGTTCTCGTAATAACTTTGTTTAATTTTGTCTAGTGAGAATAAAAATTTAGAAGTTACAAACACAGGTCGTTTTTGTTCTAATAAACTTTTGTATTCCTTGACAATAGAACTAGTGACATATTCAAGTTTTGAAAACTTATCTAGAATATCATTGACTGTTGAACGTCGAACTTTAAAATCAACTTTCGATTGTTCTACGAGATTTGCATTTTTTTCTTCAAGACTTTCAAAACCAAGAAAAGCATATTTATCTAGAACTAAACGAATCTTTGATTCAAAGTATTTGAACACAAGCTCTTTATCAAACTTAGAAAGCAAAGCAGATTGAATCTGTTCAAAACTGTTTTGTTCGCGCACCATAGCTTCAACAGCTCTATCTACAGTTTTTATTGCAACATCTTGAGCAACACGTTGAGATTTTTCTTCTGTGAATCTGTTTTGTCTATTTGATTCTCTAGACCCATCAGAAGTCAGTTCGTTTGCTCTAGATAAACCCGAATCCTTGTCAAAAGGGATATTAGGTACTTCTAGTTTGGGAGGCTCGTAATTAATCTCCTGTTCAGCGAGCTTTTCAATATAATCAGGCATTGTTTTACGACTAGACTCTTGTAGTATACCTGAAAAACCTTGATCAAAAACACCATTTAACTCGTCCATTTTTTCTCCTTTTGCTTCTCCTCTTATTACAAGAGTAGTTATTGAAGCATTAATATTTCGTATCTAACACTTTTTTCATTTTGAAAAAAGCTTCAATTCCACTTTCAAAATTTTTAAGTTCATCAAGACTAGTAGCTTTATGTGTATCATCAAAACCTGACAACCAATTTCTAAAACCAGTTTTTTTAGTTATTTCTTGAATTTTCTTGGTCAGAGTTTCTAATTCATTTAGATCGTTGTCTAATTTTTCATTATCATATTGATCAGCAGAAGACTTATTATGTTGCGACTTTAAAACTCTACACATAGAACAAGTACAATTTTTCAACATTTACTCTCTCCTTAGTTTGCACTCTACAATACTTATTTAGCTTTGTCTATCTCGTTAAGCAGTTCGTCATAAGCTTTAAGACTGTTTAATAAATCATTACTAGCTACAGAACATTGTGTGTTATAATTCTCGTCTGTAAGCTTCATGTAATTTTTCCATTTTGTCGAACTGATAATATTTTTAATTTTTCCGACAAGATCTCCGACTTTATCAAGTTCGCTCGTGAAATCAACAGAATCTTCGAAGCTTTCAGCAGCTGCTTCTTTTGAGTCTTCATCGTCTTTTTTCTTACAAGGACAATCTGGATTGGGTCCTGTACCATCAGGCACACCAGGTTCAACACCTGCACTTTTAACTAACTTCACTTCATAGTCACCATATTGATATGTAGTATCATTTACTTTTTTCCCAGGTCGTTTTTTAATTTCTTCTAAAATCTCAGCTTTAGTTCCTGCTTCACCTGACATTTCAAAAAACGTTGCAACAGCATCGTCAAAAGATTCACCTTCTACAACACCACCATCTCCTGGTGTTTCACCCATAATACTATACTGTTGTTTTTTTGCTGCTCTTTTATCAGAAATACCATCTTCACTTTCTTTGAAAAGTCTCATGACATGTTTCTTGTCTTCTGATATTTTCCAAAAATCTCCAGTTTCAAGATCTTCATAAACATCTCGACCAGCAACTTTAAAAATTCCAGCTTGCCTATAAGACATTGCTGTCATAATGCTCATCTTTTGCATATCGTTTCTTTGAGCAACAAGAATCCCAAAAAAATCTTCAACAACAGATTTGGGATTTAGATCGATTTTTGCTCTTTCTTTAAATGAACTCAATGTACTTTTTGAAACATCAGGACTTTTATCAAAAGCTCTCAAAGCTTTTTCGACATCTTGTGCAGTCAAAATAGCTTCTTTACCATCAGGTAACATAGAAGAAGCAGTTTTAACAATACCTCTTTTTGAGATAGAAATATTTTCAAGAAAGGTTGATTCTGTGTCTCTTTTCATATTTTCTCCTTATACAACAAGTAATTTTTTCTTTATTTGTTTAAGTCTCAATACAAGGCTCTTAAAATCATCTTTTGATTCAAGAATACTTGGACTTTTTTTGCCGCTTAAATCTTCAGTAGCTAAATCTACTTCAGCAGACAAACTATTTAGTTTTTCACTCAAAGATGCAGCAAGCTCTAAAGCAGCATCAATTTGATCTTGTGGGACTGAAGTAACTACGTCAACTGTATCAGATGCAGGAGTTTCTTGCTGAAGAATTTCTTTTGCAATTTTTTTAACGTCCATTGTTATTCATCCCCTGTTTTTCTTCTCAATAATTTTGTGCCTTGAACTTTCCAAACATTATCATCAACACGACCCTCAAAAGGATCTTTTTTAGGAGTACCTAAGCTTACTCTCTCAAAATAATTAGCTTTTTTCGTTTGAGGAAGTTCAAGAGCTTTTTCTAAAACATTTGACTCATCAGATCTAAGCATTAGAAAGCTCCTTTGATCTCATATTCTATTTCAGCAACACCTTTTTCAACAGAACTAAATTTTACTTGATTCTTAAATATTTCAGGTGTTAGTTCTGCTTTTAAGTTTTTAAATTCGCAAGTTAGATATGCAAAAACTTTGCCAAGAATATCATCAATTTCATTCTGATTTAAAACAACGCGATTCGCTGTCTTAAAAATACTCATATCTTGTTTAAAATCAACAATCAAAGTTCCTGACATAATGTTGCTTTTTTTATCGTAATTATATTTTGACCAATCCTCAGAAACTTCTAGTTTTGCAAATCTGTCAAATGAAGCTTTCTTCTCTGTTGCTTCTTCTTGTTTTTCCATCTCTTGTTCGACAACATTTGGTTCGTCACTTTTAGGTTGTTCTTTTTTCTTCACAGTTAGTTCGTCATTTACTTCTAACTGATCGATTTCGTCAGCAAGAAATTTCAAACTATTGTTTAGTGATTCGCCATAAGTACGAAGAGCATCAGGTGCAGCTAAAAGAACACCCTTACTGACTTCTTTTCTTCGAACAAGATCTAAAATGTCTTCAAGTACTGTGTTGTCTGCATAACCTTTAGTAACAGCATTGATGACAGCATGAACAAAACTTTTGTTCTCTGATTCTGTCAGTACATTAGTTCTTTCAGCAAATTTGTCCATATATCAACCCTTTTTTAATTTTAATACAATAGTTACTAGTTTTATAGTTCAAGGACAAGATAAAAACTATAGAAAAATTTATACAGAAATCTCTTTTTGCACAGTTTTCTTTGATTGCGTATGGTAAAGCGAGTTGTATTTTTTGAGGAGAGAAAATACTTTGTGATAAATTGCAGCTTCTCTAGCTAACGATTGACTTGAAGATTTTTTTAAATACTCTAATCTTTTTAAACCCAACTTAATTCTTGAACCTATAGATTCATAAAGCAAATCGGGTTTACCTTCAGTTTTTCCTATTTTTTTTGCTATTCTTCTTAAATCATGATCTTTAAAATATTCTAACATTGCAATTTTTTGTTTTTTTGTCACGTGTACATCTAAAAACTCTTCCATTTTCGTAATATCAATGTTTCTAAAAAAACAAAGCAAATTTATACGTTTTAGTGCACGCTTCTTGTAATAACATACCATTTCTTGAGATACTTTTAAAATTCTACCTACGACTTCTTGTTTCTTTTTATAGAAAAACAACAAAAGTATTACGTATTTTTCTATTTCTGGTAGCATGTGTTCTATAACGTAATTTACTTCATTGATTTTTTCTTCGTTCTCAAGTTCAATTTGAACATCTTCAGAAGTATAAAGACTATCACTATTTGAAAAAAACAACTCTAAAAGATTATTATCGATTCTGACTTCACGTTTATACGCACTAATATCTCCACTCGGATCAAAGTGTCTTATAATACTTGACTTACTTAATTTTGGGAGATAATCATCCATAAACTAATCTTCTTTCGATATTTTTTCTTTACAAGAGTCACATATCATACGTCCATTTACTAAATTTGTAGCTGGATTTTTACCACATTCTTCACATAAACCTGAAGCTATTTTTATTGGTTGTGGTGTACCTTGCTTGTGAAACATAAAAAACTCCTTAGAAATAAATACAATCTTCTAGCTTTTTATCTTCTCGTATTTTTATATATCTTGCTTCTTGATACTTATCATCTTTACTATCTTTTTCTGATGCTAACATTTCAAAAACTTTTCCAACTAAGTTTTCTTTGTTATTATATAATATAGTTCTTGTATCATAACCATGTACTGGTACATTCATTATTTTTGTAAGAACATTATTTCGTAACTGCCCACCTTCTAAAGCAACAATCATTTTTTTCAGCTTTGGATCATCACTCTCTACGAATCCCATTATAGTCATAAAATAAGTTTGCGGGATTTTATAAATTCTCCAAGCTGTACTTTGTTTAAAACTATATTTCGCCGCAAGATCTTTAAAAATAAAAACCTTTATTTCATTTTTCAATTGTTCAAAAACACTCTTTTTGTTTTTAGTAAAACCAGTTTGAATTTTAACTTGTCCATCTTCCTTAAACAATTTATTAAGTATAGTACGTCGATCAAATAAAGGCAAGTTAAAAACATCCTGTCCTGCATGATATATTATGTCAGTTATATAAAACTGTGCGTTTTTAGCAAGATCATCATCTATTTCACCGAGCTTAAGAAACCTGTAAGCTTTTGATCTATCATTTTCAAATGTCAAATAACCTTCAAACAAAGTTTGTTCAGGTAAATTATTTGCTTTTAATGAATTTACAATATTTGTCAAACCATCTATTTTAAATTGCTCTTTGTAGTTTTTTTGTTTTCCGTGAAATTTAATTTGACCAGAAGTACATACTAGACCTTGATAGCGAACACCTAAACGCACAGGCTCCATTATCCATTGGTCTGAATACCAAAACTTGTCTTGATCACTCTCGTTATCAATAGAACCTACACTCCTTGCTTCCATCAAATTCACAAACTCAACCATTACAACTCCCAAAAACAAATTGGAATTTTGAAATTTGTTGTTTAAAAGTATTTTCAAACACAAATTGATTCTCGCACAATCCTTTGTGTTTTGTGTCATCAGAAGAGAATAAACATACCATTCCAGGTTTGTCTTTAAAAAGCATATATTGACTGCCTGTATACAATGCACCAATATGGTTACATGTTTGTAATAAACTTGTTACTTGAGATTCTATTGATTGCATTGCAATGTTATTTATACAAGTTGTCAAATGATTATTATAAATGTTCTCTATATGATTTAAAAAATCAGGCATTATAGTTGTATCAATGCACATACTCTCATCAAACTCTACATGCAAACTGTTTTCAACTCTAACTACTCTTGCGCGCATTATTTCTTCCCATCAAACATAAATGACTCATCAATTTCAAAAAACTTTGAAGCGACATTTTTTAATTCTTGAGAAGTCACATTTTTGTTAGCAGAAAACGAATATACTTCTACTTGAATGTTTTGCAATTTTAAGTATTCTACTAATGCTACAAAATCACCATCTCCTGAAACTAACACAACAGTGTCAAGAGCATCTTTTTTAGTGATGATATCTATTGCCATTTCAATATCTAAATTACCTTTTGCTGAACCATCACTTCTTTTTTTCAAATCTTTTGAAACTATATTGTAACCAATCTGTTTTAAGAAACTGACAAAACTCGTATTGTCATTATCACCTTTTACAAGATAAGCATTTGAAACAGAAAGTTTTCTGCCCTTAATAATACACTCAGTAAGTTTTTTAAAATCTATTTTTTTCTTAAAATTATCCATTGCACCATAGTAGACATTTTGAACATCAACAAAAATTCCTACTCTCTCGTCAGGTGTATTTCTGTTCTCTACTCTTACCTGAAACAAAAAATCCCCTTTAAGGGAATCAACAGCTTCAAGTAGTTTTTTATAATTTTGTATTTTACTTTCTTTCATTTCTTCCCTTATTATAAACAATTTATTGAAATCAAATGATTTCTTTTCCCAAGTCCAAAACTATAACGTTCACAATAATGTTTATTGACATAACTAACAAGTTCTTTATATGATTTGCTTTTTTGCATGTTTTCTTTACTTGGTTGCTCTTCTATAAATTTGCAAAGGATGTCAATAACTTCACTACTTTCAATTGGAGTTTTATTTTTTGTCATTCTACAGTCACCAAACTTCCTTCATCTGTTTTATTGACAATAATCTCGTTTCCATTAATCAAATCTTTTAAAGACTCAATATGAGTGATTACAAATACTTGTCTATAAATTTTCGATATTTCTCTAATCACTTCGCCAAACTGCAAAATTCCACGTGCATCAAGTTTAGCAATTTTTTCATCAATTATAAGAGCTTCATGCTTCTTTCCAGCTCTTAATGATAAAAGCTTTGCTAATGATAAAACAATACTAAAAACTATACGAACAGTTTCACCACCTGAATACATTTGCAAATCTTTTGGTTCTTTACCCTCTTCTAAAACCAAAATATCAAGTCCGCCACCTTTTTTAAACTCTCCATCTTGCTTTTTAGGATCTAGATCAAATTTTACTTTAGTTTTTTCAGAATCTTCATTAAATATTTTCAAAAATTCTGTCGTGTATTTTTCAAGCATTGGTATAGATTCTTTCATAATGGATTTTTGAATTCCATCTTTTCCAAATATAACAGAAAGAATTTGATATATCTTTTTTTGTTTCATATTTTCTTCATTGATTTTTGAAAAATGCGCTATATCAACTTTCATTTTTTCAAATTCATCAATTTTGTTTTTTGTTTCACCAATCTCTTGATTAACATCATCTATTTCGCTTCTATCTGTTTTAATTTCATCTTCAAGTTTCTCTATTACAAGAGTTATTTCTTTAAAAGATTGTTGAATTTTAGGATCAATTTTTTCTTCAAGTTCGACAACATTGTCTTTTTTAGATTTGATTGAAACTTTAAGTTCTTCAGTTTGTTTTGTCAGATCTGCTTGTTCTTCTTCAGAAGCTTTTAAGTATTCTTCAAAATCTTTTTCTTTTTCTTTAAATGAAGCTTCATTATTAATAATTGTTTGCAAAGAAAGTTTTGCTTTAGAAAGTTTGTCGTTTTCTTTCTGTCTAGAAAAAGCTCGTATTTCAAGTTTTTTCTGATCTTTTTTTGAAAGATCTAACGAAAAATTAGTCTGTTCAAGTAATCTATTTAAACCATCAATTTTTCCTTGAAGAAAATCTAGTTCTTTTTGTTTCTCGGCTTTAAATTCAGCTTTAAATTCTTCATCAAGAACTTTACATTCTGTTTCAGTAACTGGACAAATTTTTCCGAACTGCTCTAGTTTTGATAATGTCGTTTTTATAGCATTCAATTCAGTTTTAGTAACAGCAATTTCTTTTTCATCACGTTTTGCTTTTTCTTCATGATCCTTACAAATTTTTACTATTTCTTTAATTTGTTTATCGACATCATCAAGTTCTTTAAGAATTTTTTCTTGAACAATAATTGTTCGTTCAATTTCAAGTCTCTCTTCTTTTGAATCCTCAACAGATTGCTTACGTTTTTTGTATATTTCAGTTTGGGATTTTACTTCTTCAATAGAAGACAGAATATCGTTTTGAAGACTTCTATATCTTCTTTCCAAGTCAACTATGTCTCTATTCCCTTGAACAATTTGATTTTTTATCAAATTCTCTGTTTCTATCAAAACATTGACGCGCTGTTTTTCTTCATTTTGTTGTTTCAACTCGATCTCTTTAGATTTTAATTCGCGTTTTGCTTTTTTCAAAACACTTTCTAAAGTTTTGAAGTTCTGTTTGACATTATCTTCTTGTTCAAGTTGTTTTTGTTTATCTTGTATAAGATTTATATGTACTTGGATCTTTTTATCTAAATCATCAAATTTTTTATTACATGCTTTTGCTGCTTTTTCATATAGTTCAATATTAAGCAGTTCTCTAAGTATTTCTTTTCTCTCTGAACTTGTTCCTGTAATAATTTGAAGAGATTCACGTTCATTCAAATAAGTTGTCGAACTGTATGTTTTTGCACTTAAACCTAATATCTCTTCAATTGTTTTGTCTGTTTTTTTCCATGTTGCATCTTCTAACTCATCACTTGTTGTATCTAAAAAGATCTCAAAAAGAGCAGAAGAGTTTCTTGTTTTCGACCTGATTGACTTAAAACGTTGTCCATCAATTTTAAATATGACTTCAATATACATTTTTGACATACTATCATTGATATAACTATCAAGTATGTCAGCTCTTCCTGAGCCTTTTCCGAAAAAATTCACAACTATTGCTTCAAAAAGACTAGACTTTCCTGCACCATTTGACAATTCTGCGTCATCATTGATTCTACCAAGAACAAGACACGCTTGAACATCAGATAAATCAATTTCTTGGCGCTTCCTATAACTTAAAAAACCTTCAAGTATAATCTTCTCAAGTAACATAAAAATCCTTGTGTAAGTCCTTGTTGTTCTTATAGATTTATACTATAAGAACAACAAGATTGAACAAATTAGTAGCCTACTTTTTCTTCACCAAGCTCAAAAACACACTTGATACCATCAACAACAAGTTCGCAATTATCTCTGCTTGTGAATTCTTTAAACCATTTGCGACCAAGGATGACAGCCATTTTTGTTTTTTGAATGCTTGAACGAAGCTCTCTCAATTTTTTCTGTTTCTCTCCAATAATTTTTTCAAACCATGAAGCAATTTCAGCTTTATCTTTGAGCGTTGCTTTTGCATTCTCCCACAATGTAATTCCTGTCTCAATCAATGCTTCTGAAGCTGTTCTTGATTTATTTGAAGCGATTTTTTCCATGACTTTTTTGACAGTAGGCAATGTTGCAATACCTGACAATTTAATGTCAAAAGTTTTAGCCATGTAGTAATCAACAGCTTCAGCTTTATCTGTTGGAGGAGAATAAACACCACCACGTTCAACAAGAATGCCATTTTCTTTCAAAAATAAAGCCTGTTCTTCTGTGAAATTCGATGGTGTTTCTTGTTCATCACCAAGAACATCAGATTTCAACCACTTAAGTGCTTTAATCTCTCCCTTAAGTTTCTGCTCAGCAAGAACGTTTTTGCAAAGTTCTTCACCTGAAATATTGTCCCCAGCAAGAACTCTATTGATTGCAGGAAGTTTTCCAAGATCTATAGCATAGACTTTTGATGTCTTAAAATCATCATCAATAACAATGCCTTCGTTCTTGAATTTTTTGTACGATTCTTGAGAAGAAGTAAGATAAAATACTTTTGTATGAGTATGACCATCTTTTACAAATGTATAGTTTCTAAAAACATAAGTAGGATATTTGTCAACAAACCCCATTTGAGCTGCAGTTTTACCATTCACTTCATGAAGATCTATTGTACCTTTGATTGAAGTTTGAACTGACAAATTAAGTCGACTTTCATGCCATACTAAAGCATTAAACGGACATTTGCTTGTTTTATCTGCATGAAATTTACTATACCCATCTTTTTCAGATGATTTCACACCAATTTTCTCATACACAAACTTTTCATGATACGGGAAAAAAGCACTTTCAGAATCTTCTGTCAACATATTTAATGCATCATACACGCAAAAAGCGTCAGCTTTGGGAAGATAAGTTGCATCACGTCCACTTGTAAATCTTGAACTTACATCATTTACAGACTTACTTATAAACTCTTCAGTCTCTCCAAACTCTTCAACCATAAAAGCATTGTTAAGCTTGTCAATGATTGCTTTATCCCCAGCTTTTCCAACAATCTCCATAGCAATATCAGTTTTAGTTTGTTGACTCATTATCAATGCAGCACCGTAGATAGCTTTCGCCAATGAATCTTGATTTGACCCAAAATCTACTTTTGAAATGTCAACTTTGTCCCAAGACTTTGTGTTTGGTTTCTCTGTTGTAAGATAATAAATCTTTACAGGCTTTCCTTTTTCTGGTGCAACATAAATTTTATCATCATCAAGAGAAAGAGAAATAACACCTTGATCTGTAATAGAGAAAATTGCTAAGGTATTCGAAAACAATGGCTCAACTTCTTCTTTAGGTTCACTTGTACTCGACATATCGACAAGTTTCACAATGTGATTTGTGAACTCTTTGACATTTGAACTGTGAATCAACATTGCGCCAAGTTTTTCTGACATTTGCGCCATCAACTCTTTGTTGTAATAACAGCCACAACCTATCAACATTGCTGTATGAATTTTACCTTTGATTTTTTTGATAGCAGCAAAAATTGTATCTACTTCTTTTTTGTAGTTGCTAACAACAGGATAACCATCAGTAAAAAGGCAAAGTGAAAAAGTTTTTGACAAAACAGACAGATCATTTACAACAACATCAGCGTCAGTAAGTATTTCGCTAAAACATGTAGTACCTCTTGTTGTGTTGTTCTTTTTAATTGCAGCTTCAAGCGATTTATAATCAGCATTGTCAACAATTCTGAATCCTTTAAAAACCCAATTAAAATCACCTTCGCTGCTAAACCAGCCTAACGACAAAGAATCTCCTTTTGGGATTTTCTTCGACAACGTAATAAGTTGATCACAAAGTTCTGTAATCAAACCATACATTGAACCTGACCTGTCATAAATCCAAATATGATTTACAGGTTCTTTCTTTGCAACAATCTTTTTTGATTTGATTTCTTGTTCAACCAAAACAAGATCATTGTCAAATTTGACATACTTTGGCATATTAGTACCTTTCTATGCTCTTATGAGCATTGTTTAAGAATCTTCATCTTTTATAGCATTGAGTTCACAAGTAATTTTATCTGATGCACATTTATAAACAAAAGATATTAATTCTGAACCATCTTCATTCACTAATCTTTCAAAACATTTTTTCATCTGATTATGAAGAGATTGCTCTTCACCAAGCAAAATTTTTAAAAGCATTGTAACAAAATATTCTTTTCTATGCTCATAACGAGGATTTTCAAAGATCACTCGCATTTGATTAAGAAAAACATCGCAATTAGAAACATCTTTATCTGTCTCTATTTTTTTTAATATTTCATGAAGAATTGGAACTACATGATCGTCAAACCATTCTTCAATAGAATAACCCATATCTCTCCCTAAGAATTTATGATATCAGCTAAAATTTCTTCGCCAGCTTTTAATACTTCTTCTTTAAGATCAATTTCAGATTGTTCTACATAACTTCTAAACATTTCTACGTAATTCAACTCTTCATTTTGTTTTATTTTTATTTCGCTTTGTTCTTCCCGAATTTCTTGAATACTTTTTCCTATGTAATTCCAAGATTCTTCTTCAAGAAATTGCTCAATGCCAGCAAAATTTATCAAACTTTTATCTTTTTCTTTTATCACTGCTTTTAGTCTTACAATAGACTTACTTAAATCCAAATCTTGAACTGATTCACAGAACCCAGCCATTTGTTGTCGAGGATCGTCAAGAAGATCAACAAAAAGAGTTTTAAACTCTCTATCTTCTATTTCAATAAAAGTATCTTCATCATCGCGAACAAAGTAAAAACCTTTCTTCTCTCCCTCTTCTCCAAAATCAACTTTAGCAATAGAACCTACATGTCTACAAAAGAAGTTCATCTCTTGTTGCTTGTGTATGTCGCCCAAATAAACTTTTGTCCAAACATTTTTATCAAAAATTGCTAAAGGAAGAACTCTATTACATTTTTCATCCATTCCCATATCAAAACTTGCACCTGCCACAGATTTATCAGTAGCATAATGCCCAAAAAAATACTTGAATTTCTTTTTACTTTGCGCAGCTTTTTCAGACAAATTTTTAATATTTGTTATGACATAATCATGAAACTGTTTTGCTTCAATATTTGCGTCAAAAGGATTAACATGAGGCATAAAACAAAAAATTGAGTCTTCAACTTCTATAGCAGTTGGTTGGTCAATAACATAAAGATTTTCGATCTGAGTACTAAGTTCAACAAGTTCAACAAGGTCATGTCCATGAGATTTTCCTTGGTCATGGTTACCAAGAAGTAAATAAACTTTTATATGTCTATCTAACGCCCATTCGATTTTTGATGAAAGTAATCTTCTAAAAATCTGTGCAGGTCGTTTTGTATGATAAAAATCACCCAAAATCATTACAGTACTTATTTTATTTTGATGCGCATAGTTAAGAGCTTGTTGAATGTTATCTAGAATGTCTTGTGTTCTAGAATCATAACCTAAATTATTCATTTTACCATATTTGTAGCGACCCAAATGAATATCTGATAATAATACCATTTCCATAAACAATTCCTTATTCTCTAGGGTTACTAGACTGATCTTTAATTGGCTCAAAATATGCACGCATATTATTCTGTTCTCTGTTAGAAATTTTTGGTTGTTCTATTTTTATATCCATTTTTTCGTGTAAATCACTCGTTGTAGCAAGTATTTGATCTAAACACTCAAGTATGTATCTATATCGAATTACAATTTCATGCCAAACAAGCCCTTTTTGAGCTTCAGCCATTTGTGATTTTTCTTTTAATTGTTGTTTTAACCAAAAAAGACTATGTTGACCATCAGGCATTCGTAGATCAGACTTACTTAGTAAGACTAGAAAGTCTTGAATGTCTTTGTTTGTAGCTTTTGTAATTTGAAGATTTGGTTTATTTAAAACTTGGGAAAGCAACCAATTTATAGAAATTTCATCATCAAAGACAAAAACTCCTTCTTGCTCATCATAATGATATTTCTTATCTCTTTTCATTTATCGATTTACAAGCTAGAGCTACACCAATAGCGTCTGCTATATCTTCATTAATACCAGTATCAACATACAAATCCATACTTAGATCTTCATAAGATTTTTCCATTATAGATTTTGAGCTTTTTTTGATTTTAGAAAGCTCTTCATTTAAAATATCGATATTTTCTTTTATTTTTTCAAGTTGCTCAGGTGTCTTATTTTTTTTCTTCGAATAGTCTTTTTTTAACACCAGCAAATTGTTTTTTAAATCTTCAAGATTATTTTTATTAACAATTTCCACGTTTTCAATTTTTTCTTCATAAACTTTAATTTGTTCAGGTGTAAGCAATTTGTATTTTTTACAAACAAATAGTTGTGTTTCGCATTTTCTTACAGCACCCAAACCAACAATTTTTTTCCACTCGCTTGGTATGAAAAGCTTAGGATCTTGTTTATTGTACCTGTATGCACACATAAGACCAATACCATTAAATCTTGCCAAAATTTTAGTGACAGAAACAGAAGAAACTTGAACAACATCTTCAATAGCAATATGATCAGGTTGATGTTTTTGAATAAAATTCTCTAATTCAACAAAAAACAAATTTAACTTTGCAGCAGTACACATAGTTCCTGTCGGGTTGATTTTTGTATACTCTAACAACTTATCATCTTCTATCAAACCCAAACCTGTTGATCTACTAGAAATATCTACGCCAAGAAATTTCATTTTTCTTCCTTTAAAAACAAAAAGAGCTAGGGACTTGTTTTGTCCCTAGCTTTGTGTTACGACTTTGTTTTTCTTTTTATTGTTGTTGTTTCAGGAGGTTTTTCATCACCTGAATCCTCAACTTCAGCACTTTCTTCTTCACTTGATTTTTCTTTTTTTGCTACAAAACTTTCACTAACATCAGGATTGTCTTCAACAATTTCTTTATCACTATAAAACTTGCCTTCTTTGATGAACTTATAAATTACTTCTTTTATATGAGGATTACTTTCAATTACATCTCTGAAATCCTCTTTTTTGAAATGCTCTATCGATTCATCAAAAACTTCATCAGTTCCTGGTTTTGCAAAATTATACAAACCACGTTTGAACTTTTTTACAAAACCATTCAATTCTGCTACTGACATTAATTCACCATCTTGGTCAATCCCAGTACCATCATAACGAATTCTGATAACAATAGGATCAGCAGGTAAACCACCTGCTTTATTTTTGTCAAACTTGATTTTAGCTTGATGAGCAAAAATCTTACCTGATTCATCACGCTCTTCAGTTTTCCAAATTTTAGACACACGATATGAGATAGTATTGTAGAAAGGTAAAGCAGTACCACCTGTTCTTGACTCTGGGTTTGCACCAAATTTCGCATTAGGATTCATTCTAGTCTGATTAATAAAAATCAGAATAGTCTTAGAATTTGCTGTCACCATTGCTGACAGAACTTTCTTGAGTCCCTTTGACATCATTGCTGCAACCGAAGCCATACGTTGTGATTCGTCCATCCCTTTGTGAATCATTTCGAGAGGCACTAGCTGTGACACAGAGTCAACCATAATGATACCAAAATTACCCGGAGTAATGACCTTCTCGACCTCTCCGTCTGAATTTAGCTGAACATCACCAAGGATTGCCATCTCAATCATGTCAAAAGCTTCTTCACCAGAAATCACAGGCTTCACATAAAGATCAGGTACATTAACACCAAGTTGTTGTGCCCATCTTGATTGATACTTGAACTGATTTTCAGCATCAATAATAAGATGATCTCTAGTAGGATTCTTTTTTTGTGATTGAGCTATGGCAAGGTAACCCATAAGAGTTTTTCCTGAGTGTTGTGGTCCGTAAATCTCAACCACACAACCTTCAGGGTAACCCTTACAATCACCAATTGCTTCATCCATAAGGAGAGAACCTGTAGAAATAGCAGGAGGGGGCTTTAAAATACTTGCCCCTGCCTTTTCCCATTTCCCACCAAATTTCTGTTCAATACGCTCTGCTGCTGAAATAGTAGGCTTTGCCATTTTTTCTCCTTAAAAATTAAAACGGAATTCTTTTTCCTCTTTTTGGAGCTTCAGCAGAAGGAGTTTCAGCTTTCTTGACTTCAGCAATAATGTCTTTTGTAGAACGATGAGGATCAGTATCGATCTTCAACTGTTTTGCTTTAACATAGAAAGGATGAACTTCTTCACAAGTTGTTTTTACAGGACAATCAGAACACATTTTGTCGTTTTCGTCAAAGTCACCTTTACACTCATAAACTTCAATGTTGTGTTCATCATCAAGAGGCTCTTCAGCAGTTTCAGGTTCTTTGACAGTCTCAACCTTTTTTTCAACTGGAGCTTCTTTTTTCGAAGTTTCAGGTTTTGTTGCTTCTTCAATTTCTTTTTCTACGTCTTCAACATGATCTTTTTCTTCTTTTTCTTTTTTGCTTGTCTTACGTGTTGAAGTTGTAGCAGCAGGTTCGTCAGAAACATACTGTAAAATCTCATTGTAAGGAGCTTTTGCGCCTTCAAGAATTTTCTTGATTTCTGACAAAGGAGTATTTTTTCTGAGCTCTTTCAAATCATAACCTGTAGCAATGAGCGCCTTTTCTTCAGCAGTAAGAGGAGATGCATCACGATCAGGAAGAGTTCTGTATTCGCGTCTTTCTTTCACACCTGAAGTGATAATTTCAAGATCGTATCCAGTTTCTTCATTTGAAGGACTTCCCCATTTTTTTGCAAAACCAAAAATCTCTTTGTAGACTGTCCCGCCAACACCCATTCTTTTACAAGCAAGTTTCTTCTCTTTAGTCTCTTCATCTTCTACATAAGCATCTTCACGATGAATGACGTTCATGTCATATCTTGTTTTTGCAGAAACTTTACCAACTTTTGCAAGAAGTGCTTCAACTTCAGGACTCTTGTCAGTCATGTCTTCTTCTTCTTTAAGACGATGAATTTCATCCCACTGAACTGATACCCAGTCGCAACAAGCACAACGTTCGTCAATACCGTGTGTTATAGGTTTTCCAGTTGTAGATCCATTCTGAGGAATCCAGTGTTGTTTGTACCCGTGAAATGGAAACTCACCAGCTTTTTTCGAAGGAAGTACACGGACAGTATGTGTAGTATT
>ENA-UOWO01001588-UOWO01001588.1-activated-sludge-metagenome-genome-assembly--contig:-NODE-1588-length-29868-cov-7.019354_pt1 | contig 29868 bp, 31 predicted proteins | sample MGYA00238148_ERZ761564 | MGnify/ENA primary metagenome ERZ761564 (study PRJEB28885, sample SAMN05720194) | activated sludge metagenome | isolation source: Anaerobic digester | place: USA...
AGTTCCGGGCGCCCCACCGAGGCACGAGAGGAACTGGAAGCCGCACTGAAGGGCAACCGGCAATTCGAGAACGCCAAGCCAGCGGAACGACTGTTGAGCACCCTTAAGTGAGGGGTGCAACGAATCTCCACGCTACTTACACTTGGACATATGTCGGTTGAAGACCGCAATCCGATTTTTCTAAGGATCAGAAACCCCATGAAAAGCCTACGCTCAACCCTTCTTTCGGTAACAGCCGTCGTGGCCGGGCTGGCCCTGTCGCAGGGTGCCCTTGCGCAGTCCACATGGACCCTCAAGACCACCGCAGTCAGCGGAGGAGCCTGTACCCAGGGTGCAGGTAACAGTGGCACCTACAACAACTCCTGGAGTTGTACCGGCGCTACCGCCTCTGGCAAGACACCTGCCGGGACCGGTGGGCCTCTCTCGCTTTCGGCTTGGTCGACGGATCGAGGCGCTGGCAAGTACGCAACCGCAGGTGGCGCCACTTACACGACCAGCGGCGGCGGAAACATCATTTACAACGGTTCAGGCGGCGGTAGGACAGAGCAGAAATTGACCGGTACTGGTTACGCCAGCGCGTATCTGTCCCAGCAGGGAAGTTCAGGGTTCGGCGCTGGCAGTCGTGACGAGGGCGTCGGAGCAAGCAGCCCGAACCATGCTTTCGATTCCACAGCACCGGGCACGCAGGACGTGTTGTTGCTGTCCTTTGCCTCGAGCGTGATTCTCGATCAGATCGGTATCGGCTGGCAGGGGAACGATGCAGACATCACTTTGATGCGCTGGACCGGCACAACTGCGCCGGACCGAAACTTGGGTGCCCCTGCCGTCGGGGGTGAAGAGAATCTCTCGAGCGCGATCTACAACAGTGCGACACCCAACATTGCAGGCTGGGAGCTCGTGGGCAGCTACTCCAATCTGGCGAATGGCACGCCAAGGTCTACCGGCGCAGACTTGGAAAAGGGTTCGAGCTGGTGGCTGATCAGCACGTTCAACACAGCCTTGAACGGTGGCAACACGAACTGCAAGAAGGCCGATGGCAGCGCCACCACCTGCTCCCAAGGCAACGACGCATTCAAGCTCAACTTTGTCGCGACCTTGAACCCGGTGTTGCCGCCGCCGCCTCCGGGAGGAGAGGTTCCCGAGCCCGGCTCCATGGCTCTGGCGGGTATCGCACTGGCCGCAGTCTTTGGCGCCCGCAAGCGCAAGGCGCAGCAGGCCTGAACGATCCGTCGATCACGTGAAGTCCCAGCGCCCAGGCGCTGGGACTTTTTCATTTGTGCATCGGCGATTGCGGTCATGCGCTGTGTCGCACTCCCTTCAACCCGGGTTTCATTCCATTCGGGCAGCTGCACTCGGCAACAACCTCGTCTGTTCGGGAGGTATAAACACGCAAAGGTCGGATCGCTCGCCGATCGAGCCTGCCAACCTTCTTCCTTCTATGTCGATTTCATCCTGGACACTCGATCGCAGCCGTCTCGAACATGTCGCATGCCCGCTGTGTCATGGCCTGGAATTCGAGAAGCTCGCTGCCACGGACCGCTACAACATGGGCATCGTCACGATGGGTTGCCTGGGCTGCGGGCTGGTGATGACGAACCCGCAGCCGACTTCGGAAGCTCTGGACGACTTCTACGCTCACCACTACCGCCGCTACTACCGGCAAAGCATGGCGCCGACGTTGAGCCACATCCGTGCCCTGCGGATCGACGAGCGCACCTCGGCTGCCGTTGATTTCCTGATTGCGCGAGGTGACCTGCTGCCGGGCATGGCGGTGCTGGACATCGGGGCGTCCGAGGGCTCGATGCTGCGTGCGGTGGGAGAGCGGCTGCCCTCGACGCGGCGCTTTGCGATCGAGCCCGACGCGAGGCTGGGCGATTTCACCGTCCAGCATGCGGGCTGCCAGGTGCACGCCAGCCTGCAGGCGTTTCGTGAATCGCAGCCCGAGCCGATCAATCTGGTCATCATGAATCACGTGCTCGAGCACATCAGGAACCCGATCCAGTTCCTGTCATCGCTGAAGCCATTGCTGGCATCGAACGCTCGCATTTACATCGACGTGCCCGATCTGCGCGAGTACCACAAGCTCAGCGCACTGCACATCGCACACCTGTACCACTTCGGCCCCGACACGCTCGCTCAGGCCGCCGCCAGCGCCGGCTACAGCGTGCAGGTGATAGAGAAGCATTCACCGCCCCGGCATCCGCGATCGCTGCGCTGCGTGCTGTCTGCGGCGGAGCCGGCAACGGTTCCTGCACCGGTCAACCAGCGCACGGGCTGGGATGTCGTTCGATCGTGCGCGCATCACGCCTGGTATGCCCACGGCAAACGCTGGCTGCGCAGCACAGCGGCCCCGCTGCTGGTGTTCGGGCGCAGCCAGCACCGCGCGCCCTGAACCAGCTCAGCATGCCCTGACGTCAAGCGCGACCGAGCGCATTTGCTGGCGTTGATCAACAGACGTCGCGGCAGCGCGTGGCTCCAGACGAATTTCCAACCGTGACCCCAGGGGCAGCGGCAGCGGCCAGTCGCTCGCGCTGTCAGGCGCGCCGCGACCCTCCTGAAGCATGCGCAAAGCAGTGATCCACCCGGCGTGCCCCACCACACAGCACGCCGATGCACGGCTCGCGTCTTCTGACCACCCGGTGCATCGCTCGAAAAGCATCGACACGCTTTCGCCGCCATGTCCGGTGTAGCGAGCGAAATCCGCGCACCAGTCGGCGACAGCGGATTCGCCGATTTCGTCCCAGTTCGAGCCGTCCCAGGCGCCGAAGTCGATCTCGGCCAGTGACGCATCGATTCGATGGCGCCAGCCCCAGCGCGCCAGCCAGCGTCCGACGTCGGCAGCGCGCCTCAGCGGCGACGTGCAGACCTCGTGCAGCAGGCCCTGCCTGCGCGCCTGGCAACGGATGCGGTGGGCCAGCCGTTTGGCCTTGCGCGGGTCGACGGGCAGATCGGTGCGACCGATACAGCGCCCGGCAGCACCGATCGCCTTCGGGTGGCGCCAGACGTGCAGCACATGCTGCGCGTGCGGTTCAGGCGCCACGCACGCCGCCCCAAGCCGCAGCCCACGACAGCAGCACAAGCAATTCCGTGATCTGTTGCGCGGCTCCGAGCGTGTCGCCCGTCACACCGCCCAGGCGACGGCGGAACCAGCGCCCGCACCAGCACGCCCCGAGCGCGGCGAACACCGCACTGCCGATCACCGGCACGATCCACAGTGGCTGCCACAGCGCGAGCGCGGTCGCGACCGGCAACACCCAGCCGCATGCAACGGCCAGACTCGAATTCGACAGACGCTGAGCCAGCGGCTTGGCCTTGGCGTGCTCGATGTCGCCGGCATAAGGCAGGAAGCGGATCAATGCGGTCGATGCACATCGCGAAACGGTGTGACCCAGCAGCAAGGCAGCGCAGCCCCACGCGACAGGCAACGACGACAGCGTCGTGGCCTTCAGCGCCAGCATCGTCGCCAGTCCCATGGCACCGTAGGCACCGATGCGCGAATCCTTCATGATTTCCAGGGCGCGTTCTCGAGTGACGGCGCCTCCCAGGCCATCGCAGGTATCGGCCCAGCCATCCTCGTGAAATCCGCCGGTGGCCAGCATCGTGGCCGCCATCGACAACAGCACGGCGACCGGCAAGGGCAACACCCGGCTTGCCCCCCAGAGCACCAGCGCACCGAATGCACCGACCAGCAGACCCATCGCTGGAAAGTGGCGCGCACTCTGGTGCAGCCAATCAGGCTCGAAGCCGACCCAGCGCGGAATCGGCACGCGCGTGAAGAACTGCAGGGCAATGAACAACAAACGTGCTTCGTGCAGGAGTCGGGGCACCAGACCGCGCGGCGGTGGCACCGCGATCGGCACTTCAGGAGCGGCAGACACCGTCGGCTCGTCGGGTCTCATGCCATCGCACCGCCGCCTGGCGGCGCCGAAGTCCCATCGGAGCCGGTGGCGACTCCGGCAGTTTCGAAGCTCGCCATCTCGCTCAGCAGGCGCACCGCACTGTCCAGCAACGGCCACGCCAGCGCAGCCCCCGAACCCTCCCCGAGTCGCAGGCCCAGATCGAGCAACGGCGTCGCGCCCAGCCCCTGCAGCATCAACGCATGGCCGGCTTCATCGGAACGGTGAGCGAACACGCAGCCCTGGACCACGGCTGGTTGCATCTGCTGCGCCACCAGAACGGCTGCGCCAGTGATGAATCCATCGACGACGACGACACGACGCTCCTCCACCGCCTGCAGCACAGCGCCGACGAGCATCGCGATCTCGAAGCCGCCGAAGGCAGACAAGGCCTGCAGCGGCTCGACGGCGCGCGGGTGCTTGTGCAGCACGCCGCGCAGCACCCTCAGCTTGCGCTGCAGGCCGGAGTCGTCGAGCCCGGTGCCCCGGCCGATGCAACGTTCGATCGGCTCGCCGGCGAGCCTCGACATCAACAGCGCCGCGCTCGACGTGTTCCCGATCCCCATCTCGCCGAGCAGCAAGGCATTTCCCGGCAGGTCACGCACCACCTCCCGACCGGCGCACAGGGCCTGCACGCACTGCTCCTCCGACATCGCCGGCCCGTCGAGCGCGTCGGCCGTGCCGCCGGCGATCTTGCGGTCGAGCAGCCCCGGCCGCGGCGTGAAGTCGTGCCGCACGCCGGCGTCCACCACGGTCAGTGCCAGACCATGCTGCCGCGCCAGCACGCTGACAGCCGCCCCACCCGAAAGGAAATTCTCGACCATCTGCCAGGTCACGTCCGAGGGATACGCAGAGACACCTCGCGCCGCCAGACCGTGATCGCCGGCGAAGACCACGAGTTGAGGCTGTTCCAGCGCGGGCCGTTCACTGCGCAGGATCAGGCCGATCTGCAGCGCCAGCGATTCGATGCGACCCAGCGATCCCATCGGCTTCGTCTTGCGGTCCAGCCGAAGCTGCAGCCGGGCGCGCAGGGTGGCGAGGTCTCTATCGAGGATTTCGTCGGGCGAGTTCATGCTGGAATCACAGGGAGTCAGATCCGGTAACGGTGATGCCCGGCTCACAGGCGCGGAACTGCGGTCAGCCGCCCGCCGACCCGCTCGATCGACAGCGCCCCGCCAAAAACAGTGACAAGACTTCCCTGCACCTCAGTCGATCGGGGCGACCCATCGGCACGCACGCGGCCGTCCTGAATCACCACCAGCCGGTCGGCCTGCAGCGCGAGCGGCAGGTCATGCAGCACGCTGACCACCGTCGTGCCCGCCTTTGCCAGACGCTTCAGCAGGCGCACCACCGCCACCTGATGTGGCGGGTCGAGGTGTGTCGTCGGCTCGTCCAGCAGCAGCACGGGTGCCTCGACCGCCAGGGCGCGTGCCAGCAGCACGCGCTGGCGCTCTCCGCCAGAGAGCTCGTGCAGCCGTCGACACTGCCAATCGGTGCACTCGGTGGTGGCGAGCGCCGCATCGACCGCCGCATCGTCCAGCGGCCCCGGCGCCGCGAAAAGGCCCAGGTGCGGCAGGCGACCCAGCTGCACCACGTCGCGCACGGTCAACTCGCCACGGGCCTCGCCTGCCTCTTGCTGGGCCAGCCAGGCGATGCGCTGGCCGCGCGAGCGGGCGCTGTAGGCAGCAAGTGGACGGCCTTCCAGCCAGACCTGTCCCGCGTGCGGCGGCAGCAGGCCGGCCAAAGCGCGCAGCAGGGTCGATTTGCCACCTCCGTTGGGCCCCACGATGGCGGTCCAGCCGGGGTGCAAGGCGAGCGACAGCCCGCGCAAGACCGGCAGCCCGCCCAGCTGCACGTGCAGACCGTCGACACGCAGCGCCGCGACCGGCGGCGGTGGCGTCGAGAAAGTGGAGGGTTCCGATCCGGTGGCCATGCGTGTCACCCCAGCCTGCGCCGACGCATCAGCCACAGCAGATAGCTTCCGCCCAGCACGGCAGTCACCACGCCGACCGGCAGTTCCTGGGGCGCGATCAGGCTGCGCGCGAGCACGTCGGCGGCAAGCAGCAGGGTGCCGCCGGCGGCGGCGCTGGCCAGCAGCGTGTACCCGTTGGGTGCGGGCGCGCAGCGGCGCACCAGGTGCGGTGCTGCGAGACCGACGAAGGCGACCAGCCCGGCCTGCGACACCGCCAGACCGGTGGCCAGAGCAAGCACCGCCACCAGCACCAGACGCCAGCGGTTCAGCGCCAGGCCCAGGCTGCGTGCGCTGTCCTCTCCGAGCGCCAGGGCGTCCAGCACGCGAGCCAGGCGCCAGGCAATCGGCACCGTCAGCGCCAGCCCGAGGGCCAGTACACCGACACTCTCCCACCCCAGGAAGCCGGTCGTGCCCAGCATGAATGCCTGCTTGCCGCGCAGGGCCTCGGGCGCCGCGGTGGACACCATGTCGCCCAGCGCCGACAGCACCACGCCAACGATCACACCCGCCAGCAGCAGGCGCGGCGTCTGCTGCGCCCCGCGCGCGAGGGCCAGCGTCAGCGCGACACCGACGAACGCACCAGCAAAGGCTGCTCCGACCAGACCCAGTCTCGCGAGCCCTTCGGCGGCTGCCCAGCCGATCGCAACGCCACCGAGCGAGCCGGCCGCCAGCACCAGCACCACCGCCAGGGAGGCGCCTGCCGCCGATCCGAGCAGATAGGGATCGGCCAGCGGATTGCGGAACAGCCCCTGAGCGACCGCCCCGGCCAGACCCAGCAACGCGCCGGTGAGCCAGGCGCCCAGCGTGCGTGGCGCACGTATCTGGCCGAGGATCAGGCTGGCATCGGCATCGCCAAACCACGGCCATGACCAGCCGTCACTGCCCGACGCCAGCCCGGCCCCGGCGAGCACGATGGACACGAGCAGCAAACCGATCGAGAAGCGGCGGCGACGCAGCGCACCTAGGTCGGTGGCCCGGCGCGTGGCGTTGCCGAGACCGGCCCGCGATCGATCGGTCATCGCGATGACTCCGCCAGTGCCACCAGGCAGTCGGCCAGCATCAGTGCCGCTTCGCCCAGTCGCGGTCCGGGTCGCTCGAGCACTTCGAATCGTTCGCTGCTGAATCCGCAGACTCGGCCGTCGCGCATTGCAGGCAACCGCGCCCAGCCAGGCCGGCTCGGCATCTCGTCGAGATTGCGCTGAACGGCCATCACGATGTCGGGCCTCGCACGCACGACAAACTCGGGGTTGAGCTGCGGAAAGGGGCCGTCCTGCGCAGGCACGATGTTGGCGAGCCCGAGACGCCGCAAGGTCTGACCGATGAACGAGGATTCCCCGGCGGCATACGGCGTCGCGTCAACCTCGAAATAGACGCGTTGCCCGCGCATCGGGGCGGGCACCCTGGCGTGGGCGCGCTCGACGTCGCGCTCGATGCGCGACCACAGCGGCGCAGCGGCGTCCGGCGTGCCCAGCATCGTCGCCAGCACCTGCAGCGAGCGCTGCACATCGGCATGCGTCTTCGATTCGAGGACCACCACCTTGAGGCCCAGCGATTCGAGCCGGTCGATCGCGCGCATCGATGCTGCAGCCAGCACGACATCGGGTTTCAATGCCACGATGCGTTCAAGCTGCGCGTCTTCCATCCCGCCCAGCTTCGGCAACGCCAGCACCCGAGCCGGCGAATTCGAATAGCGATCGGTGCCGACCAGCCGCTCGCAGCCGCCGAGCGCGCAGACCCCTTCAGTCAGGGAGGGCAGCAGGCTCACAATGCGCCTCGGTGGCACGGCCAGGCTCAGCTGCCGACCCCGGTCGTCGATCAGGGAAACAGGCGCCGCCCGGGCATCGGTTTGTGCCTGAAGCGATCCAGTCGCGGCATACAGGCACAGTCCCAGCAGCGCCCACCGGCCACGCTCGAGCGCGCTGCGTGCGAAGCCGATGCGGTTCCCGTTCAATGGGGCGTCCGTTTCACCGGGATCTCGATACCGGCAACCATCAGCGTCACACGATCACAGCGGGCCGCGACCGCCTGATGCAGGCGCCCCAGGCGATCCACGAAGCCCCGCGCTTCGCGCGACATCGGAGAGACGCCGAATCCGATCTCGTTGGAAACCAGCAGCAGCGGTCCGCATGCAGCGCCGATTGCATCGCACCAGGCTTCGCACGTCAGGTCCCATTCAATGTCGTCGAGCGGTTCACCCTCCATTGGCATCAGCAGGTTGGTCAGCCACATCGTCAGGCAGTCCACGATCACCAGCCGACCCGGCGCACTGTGACGAAACACCGCCTGGGCCAGATCCAGCGGAACTTCTTCGGTTTCAAGCCGAGGCACGCGCTCGGCACGTTCCAGTCGGTGGTGCGCGATGCGCAGGCGCATCTCCTCGTCACCCGCGCGGGCAGTGGCCAGCAGCACCGCCGTATGCGTGCGATCGGTCAGCCAAGCGGCAGCGCGCTGCTCGGCGCAACGCGACTTGCCGCTGCGCTGCCCTCCGAGGATCAGTTCGTGCACCGCATTTGCTCCATGCCGAAGTGTCGCGCCGAAGCGGTGCGACTACAGCCCGATGCCGCTGAAACGCAGGCCGATCCAGCCCTGGCGGCCCAGCGCGCGGTAGTCGCGGGCCGGTTCGACATCCCGGTCGGCGACGTTCAGCACCTTGGCCTCGAGCTGCCACTGCGATGCAATGCGCCAGCGTGCCTGCAGGTCGAGTGTCGAATACCCGCCAAGCCGCCTGCCTCCATCGGGCCGGTTGCCGAGCGTGATCAGCGTGGCACCGAAGGTCCAGGCCTCGATCTGGTAATCGGCGCTGATCGTTTCCTGGTGCCTGGCGCGGCGATCCAGCCGCTCGCCGGTGCGGTCGTCCTTCGCGTTCAGCAGGTCGATCGTCGCTCTCAGGCTGAGCGCACCCAGGCGATGCCCGCCGGTGACGGTCGCGCCTTGCAGGCGGGCACGATTGATGTTGCGCGCGCAGCCGAAGTCGTAGGACGGATCGGCGGGGCAGAAGGCACGATCGGGCTCGTAGGCGATCAGGTCGCGCACGCGATTGCGGTAGACGGTGACCGAAGCGGTGCTGTCGCCCGACAGCCAGCTCAGACCGAATTCGACGCTGCGGCCGCGCTCGGGTCGCACGGTGTCGACGCCGTAACCCGTGTAGAAAAGGTCGTTGAAACTCGGGGCGCGAAACGTGGTGCCCGCCAGCGCCCGCGCCGTCAATCCGTGCCCGATCTCGTATCCCCAGCCCAGGCGACCCGTGGTCTTGCCCCCATAGACCGAGTTGTCGTCGCGCCGCACATCCGCTGACAGCAGATGCGATCCGAACTTGCCCGAATAGCCCAGGCCCAGCGAGTCGTTGTGCCGGCGCTCCTCGGATCCGAAGGCCGAGGCCTTCGCTCGTTCCTCGAGCCGTTCGAGCACCGCGACAAGCTGCTGGCGCGCATCCAGCGCGAACGCGTTCTGCCACGTGTACTGATCACGGCGCGTGATGAAGCGATCGGGGAAATTGCCTCCCTCCAGCGATTCGTCCGCGTTGTGCGCCAGTTGCAGGCGGGTGGTCCACAGCGGACTGATCACCCCGTCGTAACTGAGGGCCACGACCTGTGTATCGAGACGGGTGCCGAAGTTGGGAGACGGATCCTGCAAGAAGTCGGGCGGCGCGAACTCGGAGGTGTCGTACTGCGACCTCAGCCGCGCATCGACCAGGCTGAGTGCCAGTCGATGCCCGGGCGCCACGCTGTAGCCCAGGCGGATTTGAGCCGTGCGGCGACTGTAGCCATCCCGGTCGGCGTTGTAGTTGCCGAACTGGTCTCCCGGACGCAGGGAGGAAACGCCGTCGCTGCTTTCGCGGCTGAACGAAGCGGTGTAGTCGAAGCCACCACCCGAGCCTCCGATCGACACGTCGCCCTCCTTTGAACCGTACTCGCCCGCTGCGACATGCCCGGAGAAGCTCGCGGGCCCTTCGCCACGCCGCGTGGTGATTCGCACGACGCCTCCCACCGCATCGGCGCCGTAGAGACTGGAGCCCGGGCCACGCAGCACCTCGATGCGTTCGATCTGCGCCAGGCCGATCGCATCGAACGACACCTGGCCCAGCGTCGCGGATCCGATTCGCACGCCATCGACGAGCACCAGCGTGCTCTGCGAACTGGCGCCGCGGATGAAGATGCCGGCCGAGTGCCCCGGCCCGCCAGTCCGCGACAGTTGCACGCCAGCCTCGCGGCGCAGCAGGTCTTCGACCGAATCGGCGGACGACTCGCGGATACGCTGCGCATCGATCACGACGACATCGGCCGTGACCTGATCGAGAGGCACCGGCTCGCGAGTGGCGATGATGACCACCGGCGGCAGGCGAGTCTGCGCCTGGACAACGCTGCCAGAAAGGCAGGCCACGGTGATCACGGAAAGAAGGACGAGCGGAGATCGGCTGGAAGCAGCCAGTGGCGCGCGTGACGCCGAGCGGAAGGAACGCATGATGAGAAACCCGACAAGATGCAGGCGACCCGCTTCCCCGCGGGCGCATGCGATGCAGATGCGGTTCGAGAACCGCACCCCCTTGTTGGCCGGTATCCGGGCTGATGGAGCAACCTTCGCGACCTTCCCAGAGACAAAGTGTCTCCAGTGGCTGTGAGCGCGAGAGCGGAAACCGCGGTCGAAAGGAACCGGATTTCGTCCACCGTACCGTTGCGGGGGCAGCGCAGTTTGAGCGCCTCGCGGCACTTTCTGCTTCCCGTTTAACTGCGACGACAAGAACATCGTCGCGGGCACCAAACAGCTGTCGATTGTATGCACCGCCCTACAATGAAAAGTCACTTGTCGACCGAGGCTGTGCCATGTCGAAGATCGAAGACCTCGCCGACCGGGTCGAGCGGCTGCTGCTGCGGCATGACGAACTGCAACGCACCAATGCACTGCTTGAACAGCAGCTTGCATCCGTGACCAGTGAACGGGACAGCCTGCGATCACGCCTGAGCGCAGCACGCGCACGCATTGACACACTGATCGAGCGGCTGCCGGCCGACGCCCCTTCCGCCAGTGGCGATGCTGATCTCATTTCTGCTTCGCCCGCCAACGAGTCCGCTCCATGAAACAGATCGAAGTCACGATCCTCGGCCAGAGCTATGTGCTCGGATGCCCGGAAGGCGGCGAGGCGTTGTTGCAGGCCTCGGTGAAGGCCGTTGATCGCGAGATGACAACGATCCGCACCGCAGGCAAGGTGAAGGCGCGCGAGCGCATAGCGGTGCTGGCGGCACTGAACCTCGCCTACAGGCTGGTGCAAGGCTCCGATGCCGCGCCGGATGGCGAGCCGGCTTCTCCTGCCGCGGTCGATATGAATGCCTTGATTTCCCGCATCGACAAGGCGCTGGGCGAGCATGGTCAGTTGTTGTGACGCAATCGGCTTCGCGGTCACCCTTGGGACGCCACAGGTACGTCGTGCAGGCGTAGACTTTCTTCGTCCGTTGCGTTCGCGTGAGTTTTTAATTCCTTGAACCGATGCTCTCGCGAGCACGGGCTGGGAACATTGCCGAGTGGGTGTGATCGTCTCGCGTCAGATGAACCCGAAGCACGGTTGACCCGGCCCACCTGAATCCCCTGGGTTCAGGAATGCGGCTCACGGCTCGCAGCGGACACCCCGATTTTCTCGTGAGCCAGGTCTTGCGCAGACCTTCAGGACGAGGTGTCGAAGCGGATGCTCGCCAAGGCAACGTTGTTTCCGCCTCGCGCCTGGGCGGCCACCAACGCACTGTCTGCCGCCTTCAGCAGTTGCTCCAGCGTATGCGCTGTATGCGGAAAGCTCGCAACACCCATCGCCACGGTGAATCCGAAATCCTGACCATCCTGCACGACGATCTGCGTGGCGCACTGGCGCCTCAGGCCCTCCATCCGCGAATGAGCGGTGGCCAGGCCCACACCAGACAGAAGGACAGCGAAACGATCGTCATTGATGCGGCAGGATGCATCCATCGCGCGGGTGTTGCTGCGCAGCAATCGGCCCAGGGCCTCCACGACTCGCAGACGCGCACTGTCACCCAGAGACTGTGCAACGCCGACCGCAGGATCGATGGAGATCGAGACCAGCGAAAACTCGCGGTGCTCGCGAGATGACAGGTCGACCTCGCGCCGCAGCTGATCCTCGAAGTGAACGTTCTGGACCAGGCCGGTGACGATATCGCGCGAGGCTGCATCCTGCGTCTCCCGTCGCAGCGCTTCGCTGGCGGCCGTCTGCTGTTCGAGCTGTCTGAGTGCGAGCGACAGTTGGGCCTCTCGCTGGCGAACCGAGGTGATCTCGGTCCAGATCAGGCACAGGAAACGAGCACTCGCATCGGCGTTTGAAATCAGCACGCGTGTCACGCTGAAATCTCGACGCAGGCGGTCGCGCTCGATTCGGTGCTCGGTGGTGTGCGACGAGCCCAGAGTCACGGCCGTTGCATCGGCGGCCCGCAACGGCGCGGCGAGATCGATGCCCAGCAATTCCGCATCGGTGGAGCCGAGGACCTCCGCTTGCGCCCGATTGAAGATCCCGGCCAGCTTCGGGCAGGCATGCACATAGCGTCCAGTCACCGGGTTCTTGATCCCCAGGGCGGCGTCGGCGCCAGCCAGCCAGGCCGCAAGCACCTCGCCCCACCCACCGGAACTCAGTTCCAGGTCAGTCATCAACTGCTGCAACGAGACTGCCGCTTCAACGCCGCCAGACTGCACCGGCTGATTCATTCCTGCCCTTTCATCACCACCGGCCCATCACGGGTTCGAGGACGACCCGCTCTCGCGAAGCGGACAGCCTAGCTCAATGCTGGCCCCATCACCGAAAAAAACTGGATACGGGCGGCCTCAATGCATGCTGCCCCTCACTTGAAGGGGCAGCAGGATTGGAACGATGCAAAGGGAGGAATCCGGTCGACTTACTGCGGCTTTTCGAAGTTGGCCGACACCTTGCCCAGCCCGCCATCGAACGCCACGCCGACCCATTCGGTCGCGATGTCCTCATCGACTCCCACGGCATCGAAGGTGGCACTCCAGGTCATCAGCGTCTTGCCGTCTGCTGTGGGGCTCACGGAAATGGTCGAGACATAGTTCTTGATCGGGAACGGGCTCTTCAGCGTGGTGTATGTGTAGCTGCCCTTGGCGGCGTTGTAAGCCAGCAGTTTCTCGACCAGTTCGCTACCGTCGGCGAGCTTCAGCGTTCGGATCGCGCCCGGCTTGGTGCTGTTGCCCTTGAGGGTGCTGTTGCGCACGGCCGGATGCCACAGATCGACGGCGTTGAAGTCGCCGACGTACTTCCAGACCGTGGCCGGAGAGCGGTCGATCGTGATGTCGCGCGAGAAGGAGATGGCACCTTCTGCATGGCAATGGCTGGCAGCAACGATCAGGCTGGCCGCGGCGATTTTGAGGATCGATGAGTTCATGTTCGGATTCTCCTGATCACTGCTTCTTGAAATTGGCGACCACCTTGGCCATACCGGCATCGTAGATGCCGCCGATGATTGTCGAGGCCTGCTCGTCGCTGACACCGTTGGCATCGAATGTCGATGACCACTGCATCAGGGTGTGCGTCTCGTCCACCGGCGTCAGGGTGATCGTGGCCTTGTAGTTCGCGATCGGCAGCGGGCTCTTGACGATGGAATAGCTGTAGGTCGTCTTGGCAGCGTTGTATGTCAGGAGCGACTCGAGGATCGTGGCCCCGTCTCCGAGGGTCAGGAGGCGACGGGCACCGACCTTGGTGGCGCTGCCCTTGAGTTCGCTCTTGATGACGGCGGGGTGCCACACATCGAGCGCGTTGAAGTTGCCGACCAGCTTCCAGACCGTCGCCTGGGAGTTGTCGACCGTGACTTCTCGCGAAACCGACAAGGCGCCTGCCGCGAAGCAACTGCCGGTCGCGAGCAGCAAGCTGGCGACGGTGACTTTGAGGGCCAGTGTTTTCATGGGGGAAATGTCTCCTGAGGCAGGCAATGATGATTTGATGGTTCGCGATGGCGCCATGCGCGGGCCGCGCCCTCCATTCTCTGGCTTGAGTCTCCGCACGGCAACAGGGCTGCCAACGTGAATTCCCTGACCACACGGGAAAGGCCGGCGTGCAAGACCAGCCCGGCGACCCCATTCGGGCCCGGAAATTGCCTGATCGCCCCCAACCACTAACAGCAAACGAACCAGCCTGCAGCGCTGTCCGCTTTGATCCAAAACATCCATGAGCATCGCCCCGTACATCAAGGAAATAGGCCGCGGCAAGGAGGGCGCCCGATCCTTGACCGCCGAGCAGGCGCACGACTTGATGAGCCAGGTGCTCGACGGCCGGGCGAGCGACCTGGAAGTTGGAGCGTTCACGATGGCCATGCGGATCAAGGGGGAGTCGGCGGACGAGTTGTCCGGATTCCTCGCAGCAGTGCACGAACGCTGCATACCCGTCAGTCCGGATGGGGCAGCAGTCATCCTGCCGTCCTACAACGGCGCCCGCAAGCTGCCGAATCTGACCGCGTTGCTAGCCTTGCTGCTGGCGCAGGAGGGTGTGCCGGTGCTGGTGCACGGGCCTTCCAGCGACCCGACCCGGGTCACCACCGGTTCGATATTTCACGATCTGGGGTTGCCCACCGCACGCGATGCACAGGATGTGCGCAATGCCTGGGCGCGTCGCGAACCAGTGTTCATGTCGATTGAAACGCTGTGCCCTTCCCTCGCGCGACTGCTCGACGTCCGCTGGGTCACCGGCTTGCGCAATCCGGGGCATACCGTGGCCAAACTGCTTGACCCGACGGTTGGATCGCGGTCGTTGCGCGTGGTCAATCACACGCACCCCGAGTACGGGGCGTCGCTGGCCACTTTCCTGCAGCGTTCGCACGCCAATGCCATCCTGCTGCGGGGTACCGAAGGAGAGCCCGTGGCCGACCCCAGACGCCTGCCCAGGCTGGATGTGTTCCTGCAGGGTGAACTGCGCGCCGACCTGTCGATTGCCGCCCAGGAAGGCGTGCTGACGGAGTTGCCTGTGCTGCCACGCACCTTCGACGCTGCGACGACTGCGGTCTACATCCAGTCGGTGGTCAGCGGCGAAAAGCCCGCACCCGGCCCCCTTTCACGTCAGGCCGACTGCATACGCAGCGCGCTGCAGACCTTCGTCAAGGGAGAGGCGCAGGAATTGATCGCCTGAAGGGGAACCGCCCCTCGGTCGCTGCATCGGCAAAATGTGCAGAACTCATCCCGAGGCTGCTGCACCGAAGGGCACGGAGGACGCCGGCGAAGTCGGCGCGGGGTCAACGACCCAGGCGCTGTCGGGCCGATTCGTACAGGCAGATGGCGGTGGCTGCTCCGACGTTGAGGGACTCCTCGCCACCCGGCTGCGCAATCCTGAGCGTCAGGCTGCACTGGCTCTGCAAAGCCGCAGAAACGCCCTCGCCTTCGTGACCCAGCACCCAGACGCATGGCCAGGGCAATGCAACTTCGTGGATGGCCTGCGATGCGTGCGAACTGGTCGCCAGCATGGGCGAGGCGAGCGCATGCAGGTCGGCGGGCTCGACTCCTTCGACCAGGGACAGACCGAAGTGCGCACCCATGCCAGCGCGAAGTACCTTCGGCGACCAGAGGCCGGCAGTGCCCTTGAGAGCCAGCACCTGACTGAAACCGAAGGCCGACGCACTGCGCAGGATGGTCCCGACGTTTCCGGCATCCTGGAGACGATCGAGAACGATCGATGCCGCGTCAGGATGCACTTCGGTCACACGGACCCAGGGAACAACAAAGCCCATCGGCGTCGGCGATTCGAGCGCACTGACGCTGGACAACAGCACGGCCGGAAGCACCGAAACCACCGGTGCCTGCAGTGCCAGGTCTCGCAGCGGCGAAGCCCAGCCTTCCTCGCTGATCACGGCCTGCAGAGGCACCCCGCCTCTTTGCAGGAACGCACGACAGAGGTGATCACCCTCGATCCACAACTCGCCCAGCTTGCGGTACGCCACCGGATCGCGGCCGAGCTTGCGCAGACGCACCAGCAAGGGGTTGTCACGCGACGCGATCGACCGGACCTGTGGTGTCTTCACGCCGACCCGCCCAGTACCGCGCGCACGGGCGCGAAGGAGCGTCGGTGCGCCTCGCATGCACCATGCTCGCGCAACGCTGCCAGGTGGGCAGCGGTCGGATAGCCCTTGTGGCCGTCGAAGCCGTATTGCGGATGGCACTCGTGGAGTGCAATGCAAAGCCGGTCACGGTGCACCTTGGCGAGGATCGATGCCGCCGAGATGGCCTGAACCTTCGCGTCGCCCTGAACAATCGCCTCCGCGGGCATCGGCAAGACCGGTAGCCGGTTTCCGTCAACGAGCACCCTCTGCGGACGCAGGCGCAGGCCGTCGACGGCTCTGCGCATCGCGAGCAACGTCGCCTGCAGGATGTTCAGGCGATCGATCTCCTCGACGCTGGCCTCGGCGATGCAGAAGCACAACGCCCTGGCACGGATCTCGTCGAACAGGCGATCTCTGGTCCTTGCACTGAGCTTCTTCGAATCATTCAGACCCCGGATCGGCTGCAGTTCATCCAGGATCACTGCAGCAGCAACCACCGGGCCCGCAAGCGGCCCGCGCCCTGCCTCGTCCACTCCGGCCATCAGGCCCGGTGAGTCCCAGCCGAGGCCGAGTTGCTCAGCGAGCAAGGATTTTCTCGATCGCATCGGTGGCGGCCTGCGCAGTGTTGCGGCGCAAGGTGTGGTGCAAGGCATCGAAGCGAGCGGCCAGCGCCTGGCAGCCTGCGGGGTCATCCAGCCATGCGAATGCGGCATCGGCAAGATTCACGGGCGTGGCGGCACCCTGCAGGAATTCGGGCACGGCGAAATCCTGCAGCAGGATGTTCGGCAGTCCGACCCAGGGCTGGTAGTTCATGCGTCTCATGATCTGCGCACTGAGCCAGTGCATCTTGTAAGCAATGACCATCGGTCGCTTGAACAGGGCCGCTTCAAGCGTGGCGGTTCCACTGGCTATCAGCGTCACGTCGCAGGCGGCCAGGGCCTCGTGCGAGCAGCCATCGAGCACCCGGATACCGACACCGCCCGCATGCTCGGCCAGCAAAGTTTCGATCATCGGGCGCAGGCCCGGCGCGGCCGGCAGGACGAAGCGCAGTTCGGGACGGCGCCGCTTCATTTCCCGGGCCGCCTCGAGCAGTGTCGGTGCGATGTACTGGATCTCGGAGCGACGGCTTCCCGGCAGCAATGCGACGACCCTTTCGCCGGCGTCCAACCCGAGCGCGCGTCGGCTGGCGGCACGCGGTACCTCGAGAGGAATCGTATCGGCCAGCGGGTGCCCGACATAGGTTGCCGCGATCCCGTGCCGGGCGTAGATCTCGGGCTCGAACGGAAAGATGCACAACACATGATCGACGGCGCGCTTGATCTTCTCGATGCGCTCACCGCGCCACGCCCAGATGGACGGGCTGATGAAGTGGACCGTGCGCACCTGGTGCGACTTCAGGCGGGCTTCGAGGTCGAGGTTGAAGTCGGGCGCATCGACGCCGATGAACACATCGGGCGGACTCTCCAGTAGCCGCTGGGTCAGGCGATGGCGGATGCGCAGCAGTTCGGGGTAGTGACGCAGAACCTCGGCATAGCCGCGCACCGCCAGTTTGTCGCTCGGCCACCAGGCCTCGAAGCCCTGGTCGACCATCTTCGGGCCACCGATGCCCATGCTCGCCAGGCCGGGCCAGCGTCGGGTCAGCCCCCCAAGCAGCAGACCGGCCAGCAGATCTCCCGATGCTTCACCAGCCACCATGGCGAGACGCGGAGCGCGTTCATCCATCGCGGCGCAACACAGATCGATGAGCAGGTCGGCTCAGCGCACGATACCGCGCTGTGACCTGGCAAGGAACTCGCTCATCACGCCCACGTCGACCGCAGCTTCGGGTGTGCTGCCCGCCAGATCCGCGATGGCAGCACGGGCCTGCTCCAACGTGTTTCCCTGGCGATAAAGCAGACGGTGCATCTGCTTGACGGCAGCAAGGCGCTCGGGCCCGAAGCCACGACGGCGCAGGCCCTCGGCATTGAAACCCCGCACCGCCAGCGGATTGCCATCCACCATCATGAAAGGTGGCACGTCCTGGGAGACGGCGCTGGCGAAGCCGACCATCGCATGCGGGCCGACCTTCACGAACTGGTGTATGCCGGTCAGGCCACCGACGATCACCCAGTCGCCCAGATGAACGTGGCCCGCGAGTGTGGCGTTGTTCGCCAGGATGGCCTGGTTGCCCACCTGGCAATCGTGCGCGACGTGCACGTACGCCATGATCCAGTTGTCGTCACCTACGGACGTGATGCCCGCGTCCTGTGAGGTACCGATGTTGAAGGTACAGAACTCGCGGATCGTGTTGCGGTTCCCGATGCGCAGTTCGGTCGGCTCATCCCGGTACTTCTTGTCTTGCGGTACGGCACCCAGCGAACAGAACTGGAAGATGCGGTTGTCGCAACCGATCGTCGTGCGTCCTTCGATCACGCAGTGAGGACCGATCGTCGTTCCCGCGCCGATGCGCACCCGTTCACGCACGATGCTGAAGGGCCCGACGCTGACCGAAGCGTGGAGTTCGGCGCCCGGTTCGATGATCGCCGTGGGATGGATCAGGGACATGGGACAGGCCCGCTCGACGCCAGCGTCTTCGCGTTCAGATGGCCTTGCGCACCACGGTGCACATCAGGTCGGCCTCTACAGCCAGTTCACCATCGACGGTGCCACGCGCCTTGAACTTGAACATGCCGGACTTCTGCCGATCCAGCTTGACCTCAAGCGTCAATTGATCGCCAGGCTCGACCGGTCGCTTGAACCGCGCCCCGTCGATGCCCGCGAAATAGAACAGCGCGTTTTCCTCCATCGAGATATCCAATGTCTCGAATCCCAGGATCGCTGCCGCCTGGGCCAGCGCTTCGATCATCAGCACGCCGGGCATTACAGGGCGCTGGGGGAAATGACCACTGAAGTACGGTTCGTTGATGCTGACGTTCTTGAGCGCCCGGATGAAATCGTTCTTCTTCAGTTCAAGCACGCGATCGACCAGAAGGATCGGATAGCGATGTGGAATCTTCTTCAGGATTTCGTGAATGTCCATCGTCATGACGGTTTGATCTCGTTGTTCTTTTCCAGTGCACGAATGCGGTCACGCAGTTGGTGCAATTGACGCAGGGTCGCCGCGTTTTTCTCCCACGAAGCATTGTCATCGATGGGAAACAGGCCGGTGTACAGGCCCGGCTTCAGCAGTGAGCGCGTGGCCGAAGAGCGAGGACCGATGTGGACATGGTCGGCAATCGTCACGTGCCCGGCCACCCCGGCACCTCCGGCGAGCGTGCAGTGCGCGCCGATGTGTGTGCTCCCGGATACCGCAGCCGTGGCCGCCATCGCGGTGTGCGCACCAACGTGCACGTTGTGGGCAATCTGCACCAGATTGTCCAGCTTGACACCGTCCTCGATGACGGTGTCCTCGAGCGCCCCCCGGTCGATGCAGGTGTTTGCACCGATCTCGACGTCGTCACCGATGCGCACGCCACCGAGTTGCTCGATCTTTTCCCAGCGGCCCGCATTTGGCGCAAAGCCGAATCCGTCCGCGCCGATCACGGCACCGCTGTGAACGACACCTCGAGCGCCGATATGACATCGCGCGCCCAGCACCACCTGGGGCGAGAGCCGGGTCAGACTGCCGACCGACGCACCAGCGCCCACGAAGCACTGCGCACCGATCACTGCACCGTCGCCGATCACGGCGTTCTGCTCGATGACGGCGAGCGCCCCGATCGAAACGTCGCGGCCGAGTCGCGCCAGCGGATCCACCACAGCGCTCGGATGTAAGCGGCAAGCGCCGGAATCCCGCAGGCGCGCCGCCCACAGTTGTGTGAGCTTCGCAAAGCAGAGGTAGGGATCGCGTGCGATCAGGGCATCACCGCGCTGCACGGCAGTATCCCGGTGCACCGCAGACACGATCACGCATCCCGCCTTCGTATCGGCAAGCTGCGAGAGGTAACGAGGGTTGGACAGGAAGGAGATCGCGTCCGGCGTCGCGCTGTCGAGCGGAGATATCCGGGAGATGATCCTTGCCGGATCGCCGATCAGTTCGGCGCCAAGTTGCGCCGCAAGATCGCCTAGCGCAAACCGTGGATCCGAATCACTTGGCACCCTGAGCATTCAGCGCCTTGACAACCTTGTCGGTGATGTCGATCTTCGGTCCGGCGAACACCGCCTCCTGAATGATGAGGTCGTACTTCTCAGATTCGAAGATCTGCTTGATGACCTTGTTTGCCCGATCGACCACGGCAGACAACTCCTCGTTCTTGCGCTGGGTCAGATCTTCCTGGAACTCGCGCCGCTTGCGCTGGAACTCGCGGTCCTGCTCGACCAGGTCGCGCTGACGGCGGCTGCGCTCGGACTCCGACAGGGTCGGCGCTTCCTTCTCGAGCTTTTCGCTGTTTGCCTTCAGCTTGCCAGCGAGATCAGCCATGTCCTTGTCGCGCTTGGCGAACTCGGCCTCGAGCTTGGCTTGCGCTGTCTTCGCCGGGATCGCCTCGCGCAGCACACGATCGCTGTTGACGTAGCCGATCTTGACTTCCTCGGCATGAGCTGAGCATGTGAACGCCAACACCACCGACGCGGCCAACGCGCTCTTAAGTAACCTGTTCATCAAAACGCGGTCCCGAGTTGAAATTGAAGACGCTGGATTCTATCTGTTGGCTCTTTCTTGATCGGCGTGCCGTAACTGACCTTCAACGGCCCGACAGGTGACACCCAGCTCACGCCGAGGCCCACCGATGCCCGCAGGCTGTCCACGGTCATCTTGTCGCTGACGGCCCAGACGTTGCCGACGTCGGTGTATGCAAACCAGCGCAGGGTCCGATCGTTCCCGGTTCCGGGCAGCGGCAGGTAGAGCTCGCTGTTGATGTTGAGCCTGCGGTTGCCGCCGAGGTAAGCGCCGAGGTTGTCGACGCCACCCAGCGATCCCTGGTCGAAACCGCGGACAGTGCCGAGACCACCACCGAAGAAGTTCTTGAAGATCGGGTATGGACGTCCACCCAGACCCTTGCCGTAACCGAATTCGGCGTTCAGTCCCAAGGTGACCCGCTGGAAAGGATTGAAGTACTCCTGGAACTGGAGATTGGCGCGCATGTACCGCTGGTCTCCCAGCAGACCCAGGTCGACGTTGACGCGCTGGAAGCGGCCGCGGGTAGGAACCAGCGCACTGTCGCGCTGGTCGCGCGTCCAGCCTATCGTCAGCGGCACCGACGAACTGGTGGAGCCGAATTGCTCGCGGTACCGGAAGTAGCTGTCGGGCAGGTTGTTGGTGCCCTGGATCTCGGTGCGCTCGTAGCCGATGCCGAAGAACACCGTGTCGTATTCGCTGAATGGCACCCCGAAGCGCACCGAACCTCCAGGGGTCACCAGTTTGTAATCTTCACCCTGGCTGTTCAGCGGCGAGGACGTACGGTAATAGAGATCGAATGCGCGCGAGATGCCATCGACCGTGAAGTAGGGATCGATCGTGCTCAGCACGATGGTTCTCTGCGACTTGCTGGTGTTGAACTCGAGACCCAGGTAATTGCCCGTCCCGAACACGTTCTCCTGCTTGACCGATGCGGTCAGGGAAATCTTGTCCGCGCTGGAGAATCCGGCGCCCAGCAACAGGTTGCCTGTGGGCTTCTCCTTGATGGTCAGGATCAGATCGACCTGGTCGGAGGTGCCGGGCACCTCGTTGGTGTCGATGTTGACGTCGCTGAAGTACCCGAGCCGGTCGACACGATCGCGCGACAGCTTGATCCTGTTGCCGTCGTACCAGGACGACTCGAACTGGCGGAACTCGCGCCGGACCACCTCATCGCGCGTGCGCGCGTTGCCGGCCACGCTGATGCGACGCACGTAGACGCGGCGCTGCGGGTTGGCAACCAGGGTCAGATCGACGCGGCCATTGACCCGGTCGATCTCGGGACGAGCCTCGATCCGCGCGAAGGCATAGCCGAAGGTACCGAATCGCTCGGTGAACGCCTTGGTGGTTTCCGCGACCGCTTCGGCGCGGTACGGCTCGCCCGGCTTGATGGTGACGAGCGACTTGAAGTCGTCTTCCTTGGACAAGTACTCACCTTCAAGCTTGACCGAGGTGACGGTATAGGCCTGACCCTCGTTCACGTTGATCGTGATGGTGATGTCCTGCTTGTCGGGAGAAATGGCAACCTGCGTCGACTCGACGTTGAACTCCAGATAGCCCCGGTTGAGGTAATACGCCCGCAGGGTCTCGAGGTCGGCATTCAGCTTGGCGCGCGAATAGCGGTTCGCCTTGGTGTACCAGGTCAACCAGCCACCATCGTTCAGTTCGAGCAAGTCCTTCAGGGAGCTCTCGCTGAACGCGGTATTGCCGAGGATCCGCAGCTCCTTGATCTTGGCCGCCGACCCTTCGCTGATGTTGAATGTCACGTTGACGCGGTTGCGCTCCATCGGCGTCACGGTGGTCACGACCTCGACGCCGTAGAGGCTGCGGCTGAGGTACTGGCGCTTCAGTTCCTGCTCGGCGCGATCCGCCAGAGCCTTGTCGAAAGGCTGCCCCTCGCCGACACCGAAATCCTTCAGTGCCTTGACGAGCGCGTCTTTCTCGAACTCCTTGGCCCCGACGAAATCGATGCTCCCGATGACGGAGCGTTCGTCAACGATCACCACGACAACCGATCCGTCGATCTGGATGCGCACGTCCTTGAACAACCCGGTTGCAAACAAGGCCCGCAGCGCTGCCACGCCCTTCTCATCGGTGTAGGTGTCGCCAATGCGAAAGGGCAACGACGCGAACACGGTGCCTGCATCACTGCGTTGCAGGCCCTCCACGCGGATGTCGACCAGCTTGAACGGTTCGACCGCCCAGGCCGAGCCGGCCTGCAATGCTGTGGCCAGAGCCAGGCAGATCAGCGAGGGGCGAAACGAGGTCAAGCTGGAAGGAAAACGCAAGGTGGGTCGCATAGGAGAGATCAGTGCAGGCCCATCAGTCGGGCCACGTCGTTGAAGAGAGCAATGGACATCAGCGTCAGCATGATGGCCACCCCCCCGCGCTGCAGGCGTTCAAGCCACAAGTCCGGAACAGGACGCCCCGTCATCGCTTCAAAAAGATGGTACATGAGGTGCCCACCGTCGAGCATGGGCAGCGGCAGCAGGTTCAGCACGCCCAGGCTGATGCTCACGACGGCCAGGAATCCGAGGTAGTAGGCGAATCCGACGCGCACCGATTGCCCTGCGTAGTCGGCAATCGTCAGCGGTCCGGTGAGGTTCTTCAGCGAAGCCTCGCCGATCACCATGCGTCCGAACATCTTCAGCGTCAGCCATGAGGTGTTCCATGTACGGGTGATGGCACGCGACAAGCCGTCAATGAATCCGTAGCTCACCATCACCATCTCGGGCGGCCCGCCGATGAATGCCTCTATGCGGCCGATGCGACGCTCGCCATCGATGAGTGCAACAGGCTGGACCACGAGATCGATGGCCTGCCCCGCCCGCTCGACTCGCCATTGCTGTGGCGCCGGGTCAGAGGCCGTGGCACTTGCACGGATGCGCTCCCGCAAGCTTGCGGCATCTGGGATGACATCCCCGTCAACCGAAAGCACCCGGTCTCCCGCGCGAACGCCGCCTGTGGCGGCAGGACCGGCCGGCTTGACCTCGCCCATCACGGGCTCGGTGTAGACACCGCCCAGACCGATGCGGCGGATCAATTGGGCATCGAGCTCACGCCCCTCGAGTCGCTCAAGCGGAAGCAGCACGCTGCGCTCGTGCTGCCCGCGGGCATCGCTGACGCGCAGATGCAGGCTCTCGTTCTCGAGCACCGCCTGCGTGACTCTCCAGACGAAGTCGGTCATCGACCGTACCTCGTTCCAATCCTCGCCGTCGGTGGACGTTGCCTGCACCCAATCACCAGACTGGAGTCCGGCATCGGCGGCGACGCTCTGGGCCAACGGCGCTGCCAGCACCGCCTTGGGCTCGTCCATGCCGATCCAGTGCGCAGCGGCATACAGAACGACCGCGAGCAGCAGGTTGGCAACAGGCCCGGCGGCGACGATCGCAGAGCGCTTCCAGAGCGTCTGCCTGGTGAATGCACGGCCCAGTTCCGATGCAGCGACAGGTCCCTCGCGCTCGTCGAGCATGCGCACGTAGCCGCCCAGTGGAAGCACCGACAACACGAACTCGGTACTGTCGGGATGGGACTGATGCCGCCACACCACACGGCCGAAACCGACCGAGAAACGCAGCACCTTGACTCCACAGGCTACCGCCACGCGGTAGTGGCCATACTCGTGAATGACGATCAGCAAGCCGAGCGTCAGCGCGAACGCCAGCACGGTGGTGATCATCGCGAAAGCCTTTCCACCTGACTTGACGCTGCGCGACGCACCCGCGCGTCTAGCCCGATCAGGCCCTCGACGGAGCTGCACTCGTCGTGTTCCGGCAGCACCGCCTCCAGGGTGCGGGCGTTGACCTGGTGTATGCCCTCGAATCCGATGGCGCCGGCCAGAAACGCGGCAACCGCCACTTCATTGGCGGCATTCAACACGGCCGTGCTTCCCTCCGGTCCACGCAACGTCTCCCACGCCAGGGGTAACCCGGGATAGCGCTGGAAGTCGGCCGGCTCGAAAGTCAGTGCGGACAGGGAAGGAAAGTCGAGCAAGCCGGCACCCGAAGTCATCCGCTCCGGAAACGACAGTCCGTAGGCAATCGGCACGCGCATGTCAGGCGTGCCCATCTGCGCCAGCACCGAATGGTCGCGACATACAACCATCGAATGCACGATGCTCTGCGGGTGAATGACGACCTTGATCTGCTCCGGCGTCAGGTCGAACAGCCAGCGGGCCTCGATCACCTCGAGGGCCTTGTTCATCATCGTCGCCGAGTCGACCGAGATCTTGCGGCCCATGACCCAGTTGGGGTGCGCGCAGGCCTGATCCGGTGTCACGCTGGACAGCGTGTTCAGGTCACGCGTGCGGAAGGGGCCGCCTGAGGCTGTCAGGATGATGTGGTCGATGCGTGCACCCCAGGCACTGCGGTCTTCGGGCAGGCACTGGAAGATGGCCGAATGCTCGCTGTCGATTGGCAGCAGGTGTGCGCCGCCTTCCCGCACAGCCGACATGAACAGGGCCCCGCCAACCACGAGCGCTTCCTTGTTGGCCAGCATCAGGCGCTTGCCAGCGCGCGCAGCAGCCAGACAAGGAGGAAGTCCGGCTGCACCGACGATGGCGGCCATCACCGCATCGACCTCGGGATGCGCAGCCATCTCGCACAACGCCTGCGGGCCGACCAGCACGGCGGTTTCGCTGCCGGCATTTCGCAGCTGCGCCTGCAAAGTCTGCGCAGGACCAGACTCGGGAAGCACAGCGAACTTCGGACGCCATGCAATGCACTGCGCCAGCAGTTCGTCGACGCGATGATGAGCGGTCAACGCGAAGACCTCGAAGCGCTCGGGATGTCGGGACAGCACGTCGAGTGTGCTGGTACCGATGGATCCGGTCGACCCGAGGATGCAGATGCGCAAGCGACTGCCGGCGTTCGCGTTGCTCATGTCAGACGGAGCTCAGTGCCAGAGCCAGCGGAAACACCGGCAGAAGCGCATCGACGCGGTCAAGCACGCCGCCATGACCGGGCAGCAAGCCGCTGCTGTCCTTGGCTCCGGCCTGGCGCTTCACAAGCGACTCGACCAGATCACCGACCACGCCCATCGCCGTCAGGAAGATACAGACCAAGACCAGTCCCACCACACCGTGCTGAGCATGGAGCTGGGTGAACAGACTCGGCGAGCCCAGCACCCATGTGCGATCGGCCTGCATCCAAAGCACCGCCAGCAACAGTACGCCGATCATGCCGCTCCAGACGCCCTCCCAGCTCTTGCCGGGGCTGATGGCCAACGCCAGCTTGCGTTTGCCGAATGCCCGACCCCCGAAATAGGCAGCGATGTCGGCCACCCACACGAGGCTGAAGATCGACAGTATGAAATTGATGCCCTGGGTGCGTGCACTTGCCAGGGCCAACCAAGCCAGCCACAAGCCGATCAGTCCCAGCGGCCAGCGCAGACCCGCTGGCAGAAGGCCCCATCCTGCCGGCCCGGCCTTCAAGGCCCAGGAACCTCCAAGTACCCAAACACCCATCGCCGCCCACCAGGTTGACGGCGGTGCGCTGTGTTCCCAGCCCGCACCGAGGGCGAGTGCGCAGGCTCCACCGAGCAGCAAGGCGGAACCGATGGATGATGACGACCGACCTCCATTGAGACGCACCCATTCCCACCCTGCAGCGGCGATGAAGACCAGCGTCAGCGCAGCAAAGGGCAACGGGACCGGGGCAAACAATGCAGGTAGCACGATGGCCAGCAGAACCACTGCCGTGATGACTCGTTGCTTGAGCATCGTCAGCGCACCAGCGGGAGTTCGGCCGACGTCGCTTCCTCGATGCCGCCGAACCGACGATCGCGGCGAGCGTAGTCAGCCAGTGCAGCGTCGAGTTCGGCTTCCCCGAACTCAGGCCAGAGGCAGTCAGAAAAGCACAGCTCGGAGTACGCCGCCTGCCACAGCAGGAAGTTGCTGATGCGCACCTCTCCGCCAGTGCGGATGAACAGATCCGGATCGGGTGCGTGGCTCAATGCCATGTAGCGGCTGAGGGTGGCTTCGTCCAGATCATCGGCGCGCACTCCATCGCGCATCGCGTGCTGGCAAGCCTGGACCACATCCCATCTTCCACCGTAATTGAATGCAACAGACAGCGTGATGCGGGTGTTGTTTCGGGTGCTGCTCTCGGCATGATCCCAGGCCTCGCGCACATGCTCGGCGATGTCTGTTCGATCGCCGACGATGCGCACCCGCACGCCGTTCTTGTGCATCACGCCCAGGTACTTGGACACCGCCAGCAGCACGAGCGACATCAGGCCGGACACCTCGTCATTGGGGCGCTTCCAGTTCTCCGACGAGAAGGCGAACACGGTCAGGTACTCGACGCCTCGATCGGCGCAGGCCAGCACAGTGTTCACCAGGGTGTCGACGCCTTGCTTGTGCCCAAGGAAACGAGGTTTGAAGCGGCTTTTCGCCCAACGGCCGTTGCCGTCCATCACGATGGCGATGTGACGGGGCACCTTGGAGGCGTTCGGCAGAGCGCTCACTGAACCTGGAACCTCAGCATGCGATGACCGTAGTGACGACAACAAGCGTCATACCGCCATCACTTCAGCTTCTTTGGCAGCCACCAGTCGATCGATCTCGGCAATCGTGCGATCGGTGAGCTTCTGCATCTCATCGAGCGAACGGCGCTCATCGTCCTCGGAAATTTCCTTGTCCTTGAGCAGGCGCTTGGCGTGGTCGTTGGCGTCGCGCCGCAGGTTGCGCACGGCAATCCTGGCGTCTTCTCCGGCATTGCGGACGATCTTGGTCAGGTCCTTCCGACGCTCCTCGCTCAAGGCCGGCATCGGCACACGAATCAGGTCGCCCTGGCTCGACGGATTGAGCCCCAGATCGCTTTCGCGGATCGCCTTCTCGATCTTGGCGCCCATGCCCTTCTCCCAGGGCTGAACGCTGATCGTGCGGGCGTCGAGCAGGCTGACATTGGCCACCTGACTGATCGGCACCGGCGATCCGTAATAGTCGACATGCACCTGGTCGAGGATGCCCGGGTGGGCGCGACCAGTACGGATCTTCTGCAATTCGGTCTTGAACGCCTCGACCGAGCGACCCATCTTCTGCTCGGCGTTCTTCCTGATTTCGGCAATGCTCATCGCCTGTTCCTGCTCACAACGGTTTCACACATGGACGAGCGTGCCCTCGTCTTCTCCCTGAACCACCCGCTTCAACGCGCCCGGCTTGAAAATGCTGAACACCTTGATCGGCAATTTCTGATCACGGCACAGCGCAAACGCGGTGGCGTCCAGCACCTGCAGATTGCGGTTGATTGCCTCGTCGAAGCTGATCTGCGAGTAGCGCGTCGCGTTCGGATCCTTCTTTGGATCTGCGGTGTAAACGCCATCGACCTTGGTCGCTTTCAGCACGATCTGCGCGCCGATCTCGGCGCCGCGCAAGGCCGCTGCAGTGTCGGTGGTGAAAAATGGATTGCCGGTTCCCGCGGCGAAGACCACGACCTTGCCCTCCTCCAGGTACTGGAGAGCCTTCGGACGCACGTAGGGTTCAACGACCTGATCGATCGCGATGGCCGACATCACGCGCGCCGTCATGCCCTCCTGGCGCATCGTGTCGGCAAGGGCCAGCGCGTTCATCACGGTGGCCAGCATGCCCATGTAGTCGGCCGTGGCGCGATCCATGCCGACCGATCCGCCTGCCACGCCGCGGAAGATGTTGCCGCCACCGATCACGACAGCGACCTCGCAACCCATCAAGGTCACTTCCTGGATCTCCCGCACCATGCGGACGATGGTGGCCCGGTTGATACCGTAGGCATCGTCCCCCATGAGGGCTTCACCGGACAACTTGAGCAGGATGCGCTTGTAAGCGGGCATGAAATCGTTTTCCTGTGCTGCTTGAAGTTGCGTGGAGTCTAAACCGGGCCCACCCGCCGACTCAGGCGATTCGGAGGGCCCGAAAGGGCTTCAGGCGCCCTTGGCAGCCGCCACCTGCGCGGCAACTTCGGCGGCGAAGTCGTCGACCTTCTTCTCGATGCCCTCACCGACGACAAACAGGGTGAAACCCTTCACGACGGTGCCCTTATCCTTGAGCATCTGCTCGACGGTCTGCTTGTCGTTCTTCACGAAAGCCTGGTTGAACAGGCTGACTTCCTTCAGGAACTTGGCAACCGAGCCATCGATGCGCTTGGCGACGATCTCGGCCGACTGCGGCGTCTTGCCTTCTGCCTTGGCCTTTTCGGCATCTTCCGCAGCCTTCTGCGTCGCCACCGAACGCTCGGTTTCGATCAGCTTGGCAGGAACGTCGCTCGACTGCAGCGCGACCGGCTTCATCGCCGCCACGTGCATCGCCACATCCTTCGCAGCGACGTCGTCGCCCTCGAACTCGACCATCACGCCGATGCGCGTGCCGTGCAGGTAGCTCGCGAGCTTGGCACCCTCGTAGCGCTTGAAGCGGCGGATCGACATGTTTTCACCGATCGTACCGATCAAGCCCTTGCGCACATCTTCGAGCGTCGGGCCGTAGCCGTCCTGCGAGTGTGGCAATGCCGAAAGAGCAGCCACATCGGCCGGGTTGTTCTCGGCGACCAGCCTCGCGCAGGCATTCGCCATCGCGAGGAACATGTCGTTCTTGGAGGTGAAATCGGTTTCGCAGTTGACTTCGACCAACGCACCGGCCTGGCCGACCACGGCCGAGACGATCACGCCTTCGGCGGTGACGCGCGAAGCGGCCTTGCCAGCCTTGCTGCCGAGCTTGACGCGCAGCAGTTCCTCGGCGCGCTCCATGTCGCCACCGGCTTCCGTCAGCGCCTTCTTGCATTCCATCATCGGCGCGTCGGTCTTCGCGCGCAGTTCCCCCACCATGCTTGCTGTGATTGCGGTCATCTTCCGTTCTCCATAGGGTCTGCGGTTTGCGCAAGGCGCTGAACCGCATGAGGCTCAAACATTAAAAAAAGGGGCTGTAGCAGCCCCTTTAGATCTCACTTCGGTGAGGCGATCTGCGGGCTCAGTGCGCTTCGCTGACTTCCACGAATTCATCGCCTTCAGCGGCTACAGCCTGCACCACCTCGTTGGTGGAGTTGGCCTTGCCCTCGAGCACTGCGTCGGCTACCGCCTTGGCATACAGCGCAACGGCCTTCGCCGAGTCGTCGTTGCCCGGGATCACGTAGTCGATGCCGATCGGCGAGTGGTTCGAGTCGACCACACCGACCACTGGAATCCCGAGCTTGTTGGCTTCGGCAATGGCGATCTTGTGGTAGCCGACGTCGATCACGAACAAGGCGTCAGGCAGGGCATTCATGTCCTGGATGCCGCCAATGTCCTTTTCGAGCTTGGCCAGTTCGCGCTGGAACATCAGCGCTTCCTTCTTGATGCGGATCTCGGTACCGGACTCGATCTGCGCCTGCATGTCCTTGAGCTTCTTCAGCGACCCCTTGACGGTCTTGA
>ENA-UOWO01001589-UOWO01001589.1-activated-sludge-metagenome-genome-assembly--contig:-NODE-1589-length-29861-cov-10.568308_pt1 | contig 29861 bp, 23 predicted proteins | sample MGYA00238148_ERZ761564 | MGnify/ENA primary metagenome ERZ761564 (study PRJEB28885, sample SAMN05720194) | activated sludge metagenome | isolation source: Anaerobic digester | place: USA...
ATGATGTTCATGGCCCATTACGGCAAGGTGACCTACCGCGAACAGTTCATCAACGAAAACAACCGCATCCCCGATCTGCCCCTGGCCATCCCGCGCCTCAGCCTCGGCTACACTGCCTTTTCGCCTCTCACCCTCGACGCAATGATCGGCCAGGTGGAACGGCCGTCCGCCCCCGCCAAAAAGGCCGAGCCCGGGATCGAATCAGCGGAGGTCGACTCCCTCTACCGTTTCCCCGCGGAGCTGCTCTGGGCCAACACGGTTTTTCCCGCCTCCACGGCCGAGAACTGGCTGATCAGCGCCACAGCGGCCTACTGGCAGATGCTCCATGCCCTGCCCGGGGAGGGTGTGAAGGCGCGCGGCCAGCTGATCAACGACCTGACCGAACTCAACTGCCGACTGCTCCACACCGAGGCCCGGGAGGGCCCGCTGGTCCCTGCACAGGCGCAGCAGATCTATCATCAAATGAAACAGTACTATATCCCGAGAAACAGGGGCACTTTTCTGCTCCATCAGCTCCGATTGCGTCTCGGCAACGCCGCTTTTTCACAGCTGATGAACCGCCTCCACGATGAATATGCCGGCAAAGAGGTCACCAGCGCCCGCTTCATCCAGATGGCCGAAGAGGCCGGCGGCAAGGAGAGCAGCCGCTTGATCCAGGAGTGGATCGAGCGCGACGATCTGCCCGACTGCCAACCGGAGTGCCAGATCACCGGCGCCGACAGTCTCTGGAAGGTGCGTTTCAAGGTCGAACAAAAGGGCGAACCCTTCCATTTGATCAGTTCGGTGCGGATCAGGACCGCCGGCCGCTGCATCTGGAAAAAAATCGAACTTGAGGAGGCGCAGCAGGAGTGGAACTGGGAGGTGAGCGAAAAACCGCTCGAGATCGTCTTCAATCCCGGGAACGATTTTCCGGTGCGGAATGAGCGCTATTACACTTTTACCAATTTCTATGAGGACTGGAGCCGCACTCTCGTCGTCTATGGTTCAACCCGCCAGATCGAAGCCAACCATACTCTCGCCCTGCGCTTTGCCAAGGCGGCAGCCGACCGCATCACCGAGACCCTTCCGCCGGTGCGCAAGGACTGTGAATTTGATCTCGCTGATTTCAGGGAGCACGATCTCATCCTGCTGGGCGGGCCGGCCGACAACCGCTGGGTGCGGGATATCGCGCCGCTGTACAAGCTGGATCTGGGCAATGGCCTCTTCCGGTGGCAGGAAAAGGGCTACGCCGCGGCGAACGAAGGGCTGGCGGTCGTTCTGCCCAATCCGTACAATCCGGAGCGGATGGTCACCCTGATCGTCGCCAACAGCGCCCTTCAGCTCTATCAGATGACCAAATCCCTGCCGCGCTTTCCCCAATGGGCCCTCTTCCGCGACGACCAGATCGTCGAACGGGGCTACCATGAGCCGGGGATCAAGGCCGGGATTGAGGTGGTTCTGCCGTAGAATTGTCGGTCCGGTCCGGGCGGCAAGGCTTCCCGGCCGGGTGCGCCGCTCAGGGCCAGGCGGTCACGCTGTCGTCCCGGCCGAGGATGAGCGCCCGCGCCACCCGGTTTTCACCGGCAGAACGTCGTATGGCCGCATCGGGCATGATCATAAAAGCGGTCGACCAGCCATCGGCCTCCGCCGCTGTATCGGCGGCCACCCAGACCGCCAGGGGGGTGACCGCCGGCCGGCGCCGGCGCGGATCGATGATATGCATCCCCTTGTCGACACCCGAAGCCCCGAGCGCCTGATCGGTGAGGGCGAACTGCTCCAATACCCTCGCCGTAGCGCGGGGATGGCGTAATGTGACCGGCCAGCCGGAATGGCCCGGGGCATGGCCGCGCGCCGCCACGGAACTGGCTCCGCCATGGACCAGAAAGTCGGTCAGCCCCCACTCCAGCAGCAGCTCCACCATCCGGTCGACGGCATAGCCCTTGCCGATCGCGCCCAGATCGATTATCACCCCGACATCCCGCCAGACCGTCATACTCTCACTCTCCAGATGCAAATGCTTAATGCCGACCGGCTGCGTGAAGGCCCGCAGCCGGGTGCAAATCCGTCCCGGCAGGGAGGAATGACGCATAAAATGGTCCTTGAGAGCGCCGGCGGTGACGTCAAAAGCCCCCGAAGTGGCCGCGCTGATCGTGCAGGCCAGCTGCAGGCAGCGGAAGGTCTCTTTTCCAATCGGCAGAATTTCTCCGGGCGGGAGGAGATTGAGACGGGCGATGTCGCTGTTGGGATCGAAACGGCTCAGCTCCGCTTCAAGGCCTTGGAGCAGAAGAAAGCAGGCCCAGGCCGCCTGACCGGCATAAGTGGCGTCAGCATGGTTGATCCAGACGGCGAATTCAGTCGCCATCGCCTTGTGGTTGAAGCGGTGGATGCGGGGATCCGAGAGCAGGTTTCCGGCCAGGGGGTTCATTGTTCCCTCATCGCGCCGGTCCACAGGCGCTGGCGCCGCCAAAGGCATCCATGAAATCCTTGCGAATGTAACCGCGGATCTCCAGGCCCGGACGCAGTTCGGCATACTCTCTCCAGAGCGGCAGATAGAGGTAGCGTTCGCCCGGCAGGGGGAGTTCATAGAGCTTGCGCAGCAGGAGCTGCTCCTGATCCGGGGTGCAGAGGATGATCGGTGCTGCGGGCAGGGTGGTATCCACCCGGCTGTACCAGCCGATATTCAGCAGCCGGCGCAGGCTCCAGGGCAGCGGCCAGTATTGATCGCCGGGGACGATGATCTCCACCGGCGTCAGCATACTGTCGGGAGCGGCTCCGGCCGCGCCCTCCACCAGGTCCGGGATGCGCTGCATATCGCGACCCGGGTGGGCATAGACCCAGGGATTGCCGGGATCGCTGTCATAGGCCGTACTGAGCAGCGAGGCCTGCAGTCCCAGCGGCATTGCGCAGCAGGAGATCAGGGCGATCCCCGTTATCCGGTTCTTCAGGCGAGTGAAAAGTCCGGCCGTGCCGATCCCGGCGATGAGCAGCAGGCCGTAGTGAGCGGCGAGTCCGTTCCAGGGCGTTTTGTAGGGGATCACAGCGTAAATCAGCCATAAAATCAGCACGAAGAGGGTGGTGAAAAGCAGCAGCGGGGAACGGGCTGCACTGCTCTTCCCCGGCTTGGTGCGCACGATCATGTGGAATCCAGTCAAAGCAAAGGGCAGGATCCAGGCTTCGCTCCAGAAGGGCCTGCCCGGCTCCTGAAAAAAGAAGAGCAGACGCAGATAGTAGTACCAGGGCTGCAAATGCAGGCTCTCGCCGGCGCCCCGCTGCAGATAGCCGGCGTATGCGCTCAAGCTGTCGATCAGCGCGCGCGGGTGGGTGAAGCCAGTGGTGAGAAAGAGGGATGAGACCAGGAGCGCCGCAGCCAGGAAGAGCAGCAGGTGGGATGTCCGGATGGCCATCCTGCCTTTTTGCCGCAGCAGGAGCAGCCCTCCAGCCAGCAGGGCCGCGCCGATGAGGAGGATGTCGGTCTCCTTGGTGGCGTGGAGCATGCCGAGAGAGGCACCGGCGCCTGCCGCCCAGGCCCAATGGCGGCGGCTGCAATAGCGCGCCCCCAGCATCAAGGTCAGGAAGCCGAAAAAAACGAAGAGGGTCTCCTGGATATAGTACCGGCTGAAAAAAACCTGCATGGGCGAGAGGGCAATCCACAGCCCGGCGGCTAGCGCCGCCCGCTTGCCGATAAATGGGGTGAAAAGCATGGGCAGCAGGATGAGCCCGAGGCCGAAGAGGAGCGGCACAATGCGCAGAGTGGTCTCATCCAGCTCGGCGAAGGTGCGCTGTCCGCGCACCCAGGCCGGGATGAGAGTGAAATAGTAGAGGGTAGGGCCGTGGTACTCGCCGGCGTCGTAGATGTAGCTTCCCTCCTGCAGGAGGCCGGCAAATTTGACCGCGTGCACAGCCTCGTCGGTGTGCATCGGCCGCTGCTCCAGCCTCGGCAGACGGAGGAGGGCGCCGAGAAGCAGGAGCAGGGTCCACAAAATGAGAGAGAGTCGCTGGTTCCGCATGGCGCTCCAATGTAAATGCCCCGCCAGCGGCTGGAGGGGCATTTTTTTACATACAGCTTGCCTGGTGTGGCGGTCCGGCGTGGTCATGTTCCGGATCAGGCGCGCGCCTATTTGACTGGCTGGCCGTAGACCTCCACCTCGATATAATGATTGAGGTCATTGCCGCTGTTGCCGTTGCTGAGGCAGCGGACGTAGCGCCCCTGCACTCCCTTGGCATCGATGAGCTTGCCTTCGGCGGTCTCGATGAAATTTTTCTCTTTGCCTGCCCCCATCCGGGCTGAATTGTCGTGGTCATTGTTGAAGATGGTCTGGACGCCATTCTTGAAAGCGGGATCGTCGGAGACCTGGACGATGACATCGAAATAGACGACCGGCTGCTGGTGGTAGTGCCAGATGACAACAGCGTAGATGGAGTGCCTGCTCTTGAGGTCGATGGTGACATGCTGGACGAAGGGACCCAGTTCGACATAGCTGCCGTCCTCGGCCTCCTTGTCCCCGTCGGTGACCAGAGCGAGTTCGCCGATGACCGGCTGCATGTCGCTGGATGTGACCGGTTTGTTGAGGGCGACGTTGACCGTCCCCGCGGGTGCGAGGAAGGGGTCACGCGGCTTGCCGAGGGGCTTTTCGAGGTTTGGCACCTTGACATTCTGCGGAGTGCCGACGAACATCGGCTTCGGCAGCTTGATGGTGATCGGTTTGAGCCCCTGGGCGGAGAGAGAAAAGACCAGGAGGCCGAGAGTGATCAGAAAGACCGGCATCAGCACCTTTTTCAAAGTGGCCATCGAAAGGATCTCCATGTAAGCGGACTATTTTTTTACCAGTTTGTACAAGATCCGGTCCAGCCCGGCATACTGCTGGCTCGGAATGGCGATCAGGACCAGCAGCGCCCCGAGTTCGACCAGGTTCTTGTTGACGAAGATATAGTGCCCCTCCATCGGGATCGAATAGAAGAGCCCGACGAAAGGGGGATTACACAAATAGTAGAGCAGGATCAGGAGAATTCCGCCCCCGGCCGCGACGCGGGTGAAGAGGCCCATGATCAGTCCGAGGCCGATCAGAATGAGCCCCCAGATGTTCAAGGTATTAACGACGGCAAGCACGTTTGCGTTCCCGGCCAGGGCATGAAAATAATCGGCAAAGATCCATTTTGACTCCATGAGGAATCCATAAGCCGACCAGTTGCCCTTGAGCAGCTTGGCCAGCCCCTCATAGAGGAAATGCCAGCCGATGAGCATGCGCAGCGTCACGAGGGTGATCCACTGGAAAGTGGACAATCGGGTTTCCTTCATATTATTTTAAACTCCTCCGGGCGAAAGTCCAGGGTTTTCCTCGCTTCGATCGCCTCGTTGACCTTGAGAACGGCGACGGCGCTCTCATAGCCCACCTCAGCCGGGCAGTTCAGCTTGCCGCTGCCGCGCACTGCGCCGAAGAAATTCTCGAGATGGGGTTTGTGATAGGGATCGTTGAACTGCAGGGCGATCCGGTGCTCATCCGGCGAAATCGTCTCGCGGACATCCAGGGAATCGCTCTCGCTCTCGGCCTTGACCTCCACCAGTTTGGGTTCGGTCAGATACCCCTTGCGCACGAATTCATCCCACGAGGGGGCGTTGGCCTTTTCGCGGTAGACCGAGCCCATGCCGGCCGACTCGGAGATGACCAGGGTCCCCTGATCCCCCATGAACTGCTCAAAGTAGCCGAGGCTGCCGTTGGTGGTCTGGGTTTTGTAATGGGCGCGGACCATGCCGGCGGGGGTCTCATACTCATAGGTCGCCAGCACAGTGTCGTACCATTCGTGGGTCGACTTGTCATAATAATCGATGCCGCCGCTGGCCTGGACCGATTTCGGGTTGACCCCGAGGAACCAGCTGAATATATCGATCTGATGGGAACCCAGGTCGACGATGGGGCCGCCGCCCAGCTTGCGGTACCAGCGCCAGTTACAGAACTGCGCCATCGAGTCATAGCCGTAGCGGCGCAGCTGGGAGGCCGGAATTTCATATTTTTTCGGCCAGCCCAGATCTGGAGCGGCCGAGCGGTTCCACTGCCCGAAGGCGGTGACCGGCCGGCCTATCAGCTGGAGCTGCTCCAGCAGCAGATCGCGGCAGAAAATGTAGCGGGGATTGCTGCGGCGCTGGTGGCCGATCTGAAGGAGTTTGCCGCTCTCGCGGGCGGCCAGCACCATGCGCCGGGCCCCTTCGAGGGTATTGGACATCTCCTTTTCACAGTAGACGTGCAGCCCGGCCTGGAGGCAGGCGACAGCATGGTCGGCATGCCAGAAATCGGGCGTGGCGATGACCACCGCGTCCAGCCCTTTTTCCTTGTCGAGCATCTCGCGATAATCCTCGTACAGCGCAGCCTCATGGCCGTATTTTTTCAGCAGATTGCCGGCGCGTTTGAGATTGTACTCCGTCCAGATATCGCAGACCGCCTGAAAACGCAGTCCGGGGATCTTGAGCATGGAATTGAGGAGAACACTCCCCTGAGCGCCGACGCCCAGCAGGGCGATGCGGAGCTCGGCGGGCGCCTCTCCCCCCTCCGCTGCGGCCGCCTTACGGGCTCTGGCCGCGCGGCGGTAGGACTCTTGTTTCAGTGCCGCCAGGGCAAAGGCACCGATGACCGGGAGCCCGGCCAGCCCCTGCAGGAAATCCCGCCGGTCGATTTTTCCGCCCGGTGATTTGCTTTTTTCTTCTTCGTTCATGAATCTCTTCCGTCGGTCACAGCGGTAAGGTTAGAGCGTCCACCCTTCCCGGTAGCTCTTGGTCAGGAGGGCATCCGCTTCGGGATAATTGACGAACTTGCCATTGACGGCGTCATATTCGAGGAGCATGTTGGCCTCCTGGCAGCGCACGGCTACACAGCCGAGGAGCATGGTCTCGGTAAGGGGGCCGGAATAGCTGAAATCGGTGAAGGACTTTTTGCCGGCCTTGCAGCTTTCGATCCAGTCCTGCATATGGCCCTTGACGCGCGGGATCTTCTTTTCCGGGCGTTTGTACTCCTGCATTTTGGTCTCGGGGATAAGCCGGGGACTGGCGCCGTATTCTCCACACATCAGGATGCCCTTGTCGCCGAAAAAGATCGCGCCGCCCTTGCCCGAGCCGAGTTTACGTCCGGCTTCCAGTTCCAGGAAGCGCGGCGGGGTCAAACCTCCGTCAAACCAGACCATCTTGACCGGCGGGAAGCCGATTTTCGGCTTGATGCCGTAGCTTTCGGCCTCCGGGTGCCCTGAACGCGCCGGGAAATGGTAGGTGATGATCTCCGCAAGAGGAAAGGAGGAGGATTTGATTTCGGTCGAAGAGGCATGGATGAACTGCGGTCGCCCGAGATTGAGCGCCCAGTAGGGGTGATCAAGGATATGAGCGCCCATGTCGCCGATAGCCCCGGTGCCGAAATCGTTCCAGCCGCGCCAGACGAAATGGCAGAGGTCGGGATGGTAGGGACGCCACGCCGCCGGCCCGAGCCAGAGGTTCCAGTCCAGGGAGGGCGGGACCGACGGGATCGCCGTCGGAGCTTCGACGCCCTGGGGCCAGATCGGACGATTGGTCCAGACATGCACCTCGCGAATATCGCCGATGGCGCCGTCCCAGATCCATTCGTTCATCAGCCGGGCATCCTCGGAAGCATGGCCCTGATTTCCCATCTGAGTCGTGACGCCCTGTCGCGCCGCCTCCTCGGCCAGCAGCCGCGCTTCATGCACCGTATGGGTGAGCGGCTTCTGCACCCAGAGATGCTTCTTCATCCTGAGCGCCATCATCGCTGCCGGCGCGTGGGTATGGTCCGGCGTGCTGACCGTCACGGCGTCGATGAGCCTGGCGTTCTCTTCGAGCATGACCCGATAGTCCTTGTAGCGCCTCGCCTTTTCCAGCATCGGCAAGGCCTCCGGACGGTTCTCCTTGCAGTGATTGAAGAGATCGGCGAATTTTTCATCGTCGACATCGCAGATGGCCACGATATTCTCGGTGGCGGCATCGACGATATCCGAACTCCCCTTGCCACCGGCGCCGATGCAGGCGATGTTCAGTTTATCATTGGGCGATTTTTTCTTTTCATCGGCGAGGAGTTCCTTGGGGGTCATGGTCAGGGCGGTTGCGGCGGCCGCGCTGCCCATCAGAAAATTGCGGCGCGAAATGGCACTCTTGGTCGGGTTCATAGGGTTCATGCTCTCCTTTGCTTGGGCAAAAGTTTCATCAAGATTAATAATTTTTTGGATGATAATCAAGGGAAATGATGGGCGATTTTGCACCCGCCCACACCGGCGGCAAGGCGACCGTAAGGTCGAGGGCCTCGACCAAATCGTCGAAAAAGCCGTTCTGACGCCTCGATGCAAATTGAGATAACCAGGCTTTAATAACTGTTTAACTTATGTTTATAGTGTCTGGCCTATTTATGGCACGCCACTTGCAATAGGGTGGTCAGAACAAAACGAACGTTCGAACTAATCAATCATATTCTTGCACCGTATCACGGAGGTTATCATGAAAACAGGATTTTTCACCACTCTTCTGGCCGCGGCACTGCTGCTGCTCATTCCCATTGCCCAGGCGCAGACCACCACTCCCCCGGTTCAGCACGGGGTCAATTTTGTCGACGAGAACGGCGACGGCTATAACGACAACGCCCCGGACGCCGACGGCGACGGCATCCCCAATGGCCAGGATCCCGATTACGTCAAGCCGGCTGATGGCAGCGGCGCCAAGCAGGGCAAAGGCCAGGCTCAGGGCAAGGGACAGGCGCAGAACAAGGGCCAGGGCGCCCGCACCGGCGCCAAGGGTTTTATCGATGAAAACGGCGATGGCATCAATGACAATGCCCCCGACGCCGACGGCGACGGCATCCCCAACGGCCAGGATCCTGATTTCGTCAAGCCGGCTGACGGCAGCGGCGCCAAAGCGGGCAAGGGGCAGGGCAAAGGCGCCCGCTTCCACGGCTTTGTCGATGAGGACGGCGACGGCATCAACGACAATCTTCGCGATGCCGACGGCGACGGGATCGCCAACTGTCAGGACAAGGATTGGGTACGGCCGATGGACGGCACCGGCATCGGTGCCAAGGCGGGCAAGGGCGCGCGCGGCGGCCGGGGTTTCGGCAAGGGTAATACCGGCGGTAATTCCGGTCCGGGCGGGAACGGCGCTGGCAACCAGGGCGGCAGGGGCAACTAATCCCGCCTGCTCTCGCAGAATCACTCCAGGAATAGATCACTCTCATCGCGGCGGCGCCATCAGCGCCGCCGCCTCATTTTCACCTGAGGTCAAACCACCATGCGCAGGCTCCTCGCACTTTGCATCCTCCTTCTCGCCTTCCAGACAGCCCAGGGACAATTCTCCCTCTCCCTGGAGAGCTCGACCGGACATATGAGCAACGCTTTCGCCAACCATTCCGCCCTGCCCGATTACTATACGGCCCTGGACGCCGGCGTGAACCATGACTGGATGCGCGAGCGGAGCGGTCTGCGCCTTCACTACGACGGCAGCATCACCCTTTTCCAGCAGTATAACGAGAGAAATACCCACAGCCATCAGGCGGGGCTGGCCGGCTATCAGCTGCTGGGCGGCTCTGAACACCGTCTGGATGCAGGTCTTCAGGCCGGCAGGCGCTTTCATACAGCAAGTTACCAGTGGTACGAGCAGGAGCAGCTCCAGGCTTATGCCTCGCTCAAGTACATCGTCGCGCCGCAGTGGTTCACCTATGCCGGCATCTCCCTGGAGATGCGCCGCTATCCCGAGCTGACGCCCTTCTCTCACTCACGCAGCCAGATATATGGCCGCACCAGCTGGTTCTTTTCGACCGGCACCACCCTGATCGCCGAAGCGGACCTGATGCATAAATCCTATACCAGCACAGGCAATGAGATCCAGGCCGCCTACAGCGAAGTGGCTGCCAGCGGCGAAGGGGGCAGCAGCCAGCTCCTGCTGCTGCTGCGCGCCGCCCAGGCTCTGAGCGCCACGACCGGGCTCAGCTTCGAATACCAGCTGCGGCACAACCTCTCCACGAGCACACGCTATCTGGCCAGTACGGACAGCTTTTACTATTCGGATGAGGAGTTGTTCGAGGACTATTTTGCCTGGCACGGTGGCGCCCTGCAAATGACGCTCCGGCAGGAACTGCCATGGGGGACGAGACTGACAGTCAGCGGGCGCCGCGAGCAGCGGAATTTTGATGACCGCCTGGCGGCGGATCTGCTCGGAGAGCCCTTTGCGGACAACCGCCTGCGGGAGGACCGGCGTTTGACCCTGGCGGTCGATCTCGAGAAGAGGGTGAAGCTGAATGCAGAGGGCAGCTTTCTGCAGCTGGCCCTGAACGGGGCGTGGCTGAAGAATGATTCCAACGATCTCTATTACAATTACAAAAACAGCTGGTGGGGTCTGAGCCTAACCTGCGGCTATTGAACTATTTCATCCCGTATTTGATCAATTTGTAGCGCAGGTGGCGCTCGCTGATGCCGAGCTGGCGGGCCGCCTGGCTCTGGACTCCGTGCGCCTCCTCCAGTGCCTGTTCGATCAGCCGCTTCTCAAAAGCCTCCACTCTGGCGGTGAAGGTTCCCGCCGGCGCCCATTCCGGGACCACAGCCGGCACGCCGGCGAGGCCGAGATCCTCCACACCAATCCATTCATCACGGCTCAGAACCACCGCCTGTTCGATCAGATGCAAAAGCTCGCGCACATTGCCGGGAAAGGGGTGTTTCAGCAGGGCATCCATGGCCTCGCGGGTGAAGCCTTTCATGATGCGGCCGTTTTCATCGGCAAAGCGGCGCATGAAGTGGTCGGCGAGCAGGGGGATATCTTCCTTGCGTTCGCGCAGAGGCGGCAGCTCGACCCTGACGACGTTGAGCCGGTAATAGAGATCTTCGCGAAAAGTATTGGCCTTGACCATCTCGGCCAGGGAGCGATTGGTGGCCGCGAGGATGCGCACATCCACCCGCATCGGTGTCGAGGCGCCGAGGCGCTCGAATTCGCGTTCCTGAAGTACGCGCAGCAGCTTGGCCTGGATGGAGGGCGGCATGTCGCCGACCTCGTCGATGAAGAGCGTGCCGCGGTCCGCCGCCTCAAAGCGGCCCGGGCGCATCCTGTCGGCCCCGGTGAAGGCCCCCTTCTCATGTCCGAAGAGCTCGCTCTCGGCCAGGGTCTCGGGCAGCGCGGCCAGATTGACGGCGATGAAGGGGTGCGCGGCGCGCGGCGAGGCGAGGTGAATCGCCTTGGCGACCAGTTCCTTGCCCGTGCCGCTTTCGCCCAGAATCAGCACCGTGGTCCTGCTGGCGGCCGCGCGGGCGGCGACGCTCAGGGCCCGCTGCATGCTCCCGGAGCGGGTGAGGATGCCGCTAAAGCTCGACCGTTCTTCCACCAGCTGCTGCAGCCGCTGGTTTTCGCTGATGAGCTGCTTGCGCTCGACCGCTCGCGCAATAACGACTTGCAGCTGCTCCAGATCGATCGGCTTGGTGATAAAATCGAGGGCCCCCTCTTTCATCGCCTGTACCGCTTCGGTCATGGTGCCGAATGCGGTCATAATGATTACATCGAGCAGGGGATTGAGAGCCTTCAATTCGTTCAGAAGCCGGGCCCCGTCCATGCCGGGCATGCGCAGGTCCGTGAGGACCAGGTCAAGCACCTGCTGCCGCGCCACGGCAAGAGCTGCTTCGGCCGAATCGGCCTGCAGGGTTTCATAGCCTTTCTTGCGCAGAAAGCCGGCCAGAGCACTGCGCTGCGAAGCCTCGTCATCAACGACCAGAATGGAGATGGACATCTTGACCTCTTTCTCCGTTACGTTACCGCCTGCCGGCGCTTCCGCTTCAGCGTGCCGGCAGGGTGATGGTGAACCGGGTGGCGCGTCCGGGCTCGCTCTCGACCCGAATGCTCCCCTCATGCTGGGCGATGATCTGCTGCACGATACCGAGTCCGAGGCCGCTGCCCCCTTCGCGGGTGGTGAAGTAGAGATTGAAGATCTTGCCGATGTTCTCCGGTGCGATGCCCGCGCCGTCATCCGCGACGCTGAGGAGGATCTGATCCCCCTGCGGGCTGCAGGTGAGTTCGATATGGCCACCCTCCGTGCAGGCCGCCAGGCTGTTGCGGACCAGATTGATCAGCGCCTGGGTCAACTTGTCTCCATCGGCCATGACCTCCCTCACCTCCCGGCAGTGGCTGGTGAGGGTGACGCCTGAACGGTCGGCCTCCCCCTGCAGCAGAGCGGCGACATGGGCGACCAGAGCGTCGAGGCGGACCGGGAGGAGATTGAGGGGGGCGGGCCGGGCGAACTGGAGGAACTGAGTGACGATGTCATTGATGCGACGGCTCTCGGCGGCCAGCGTGCCGGTGAGCTGGCGGTATTCATCGGCATCCCGGGAGGGTTCGAATTCCCGGTCCAGGCGCTGGGCGATAATACTGACGGCGTTAAGGGGGTTGCGGATTTCGTGGGCTACGCCCGAGGCGAGATGGCCCATGGCAGCGATTTGCTCCTGCCGCCTGCGCTGCTCCTCGGTGCGGCGGCGCTCACGCAGCTCCCTGAGCAGCGCCCCGGCGGCGAGCAGTCCGGTCAGGAGGAGCAGCAGCGTCGAGATGCCGATCCGCCACAGGGCGGCGCGCGAGGCGTGATGAAGCGATGCAGCGGAGAGACCGATGCGGAGCAGCGCCTCTCCACTCGCGCTCAGACGCGCAGGCGCGGCGATCTCAAATATCTCCTCATCCTGGTAGAGGGTGAAGCGGGTTTGCGGAATGGCAGCCTTCAGGGCGCTGCCGAGGAAAGGGTCCGATGTGAAGGCCCCCATCCCGGTCACCCCCTCCGAGGCAAGAAGAACACCGCTGGAATCCTGAACCACGGCGTAGCGGATCGTTTCATTGCCTGCGATCAGCTTGATGAAGGAGCCGGCGCCGATGGCGCGCCGGAAATCGAGAACCGCTTCCGCATCAGCATGAACGACAATGGCGCCGCCGCCGCGGCGGTGTTTGGCGACCGCGAAAAAATCCCCGGCGCCGAAAAAGCGCTGCCGGAAACCGAGGAGCAGCTCGTCGCTGCTGTCAGCCAGCACCGGCTGCAAAAGCCTGCGCGGTGCCGATACCGGCGGCTCTCCAACGGCGGCATGGCTGGAGAGCAGACGGCGACCCTCGCGGTCAAAGATATTGATGCGGTGCAGATCGTTCTCCAGGGCGATCTGCCGGAGAGATGCAGAGGTGAGCCTCCCCTCCCGGTCCGCTCTTTCGAGAAGACGCGCGTTATTCAGGAGCCGTTCCTCAAGCCCCGACTCGACGAACTCCCAGGAGAGAGCGGCGTTGTCGAGCCCGCGCTGCGCCAGGGCCATCACCGTGCGCGCCTGCTCCTCGAGGGCGGCGGTCAGCTCCCGCCGCGTGCTGCGCAGCTCGAGCAGAGCCCAGATCAGCACCATCACCGCCAGAGCGAGGGCCAGCGCAGCGGCCCAGCGGGTGTTGTAGAGTTGCTCCTTTTTCACAAACGCCTGCCTTCGTAAGTGAGATGCTCCAGATTTTCATGCAGCGAGGCCGCAGCAAGGAGAGCTGCCGCCTTATCCAGACTATAATCTATGATTATTCTGTTCATTAACAAGCATAAATGAACAAGTGCGCTCTCGCACATCATATAATAAAAGGCGATGAACAGGGTACGCCCATGGCATAATCATTGCAATAATAAACAAGATGTTAGCCTCCTTAATGACAGGAGTAATACTTGGAACGGCCACTGCGCTTACTCGCTGTTTTATTTGGTTTTATTGTGTTACTAAACCCTGCCGCACGGGCGCAGAATTCGATCCTGCTGCTCGACCCTGTTCCGGAGTCGATCAATGCGGTGCGTTTTGATCCATCCTACTATTATAACGCCCCGGTTCGCGTCAATACCCTGGCGCAGCAGCTCGCGGAGCGGTGGCAGGAGCACGGCGTTACGGTGGTCTATTACAAGGCCTACGACCCCGTCCATGGCGCCAAATATAAAACCAGCTATGCCCTGAATGAGATGGCCGATTACGGCCGTCAAAATCTGTTAAAGTATGTGCTGGAGTCGTGCACCGCCCGGGGCATCCGCGTCATGGCCTGGCTGCCTGCTTTTCAGCACAAGCCCGCCTGGGAAAAACACCCGGAATGGCGGGTGAAGAATCCGGACGGTACCGACTATCGCCTCAACGATCAGAGTTACCCCCTGTGCGCCGCCCATCCCGAGGTGCGCGAGTGGTGGCTGGGGCTGATTCGCGACTTGCTGGACCAGTATGACGGTCTGGCGGGGATCGACATCGGCGAGCCGGTGGTGCGCTGGCAGAGCGCCTACTGCAGCTGCGCCTCCTGCGTCGAGCAGACAAGTGCAACAGGTTATGGCGATGTCGCGGCCCTCGGATTGACCAAAACCCTGCTCGCCAGCTTTGAGGCCATCCACGCCTCCAAAAAGATCGCCTGCGTCACCTCGGTGGTCAGTCCCAAATCCGGCGGCAGCCTCTACAGCCCCGCCGAACAACGCGGCTACACCGGCTTTGATCTCGAGGCTCTGCTCAGTCATCCCCACAGGCCCGACTGGGTCAGTCTGGAGCTGATGTGGCAGCAGTGGGCCGACCTCTATAAAAATCCCGCCCTTTTCAATCCCGCCTGGGTCGAAGGGGCAGCAAAAGCCATCAAGGACCAGGTCGCCGGGCGCAGCCGGCTGCTGGTCCATCTCGAGCTCACCCCCTTCGGTCAGCAAAGCGTAGACGGCCAAAGATTGCAGGAGAGCATCCGGGCGGCCAAAAAGGCCGGCCTCATGGACATCGATCTCTACGACACCCATCAGATCGATCGTGACGAAGCCTGGCCGGCCGTACAGGCGGGTTTCGCCTGGCAGCCCGCGCGCAAGGTGCTGGTGGTCAGCGACCCGATCGGCGAGAACGACGCCCGCCAGGTGGCCAGTTTGCTCAGCCATTTCAAAGCGGAGACGGAGATCCTCCTCCTCGATGCCGGCGGCAGCTACACAGCCGGCCGCCTGACCGGCCGGGATCTGCTCTTTTATATCGGTGTGGATCCCAAATTCATCCTACCCAAAGCCTTTTTGCAGGAGGCCGCGGCGTTCACGGGGGCGATCACCTGGATCCATTTCGGCCTCGGTCAATTCCTGGAACAGCCCGGCACGCCTGATTACGCCATACGCTATCTCGGCAGTGGGGCCGATTCGGCCTGGAACCGCGTGCGCTACAAGGGCCTTCTTCTGCCCCGTCAGGATCCCGATTTCAACCGGGTTGCCGTCAGCGACAGCTCCGGCTGCCAGGTGTACGCCTGGCTGGAAAAGGGCGACGAGCGCCTGCCCTATGCACTGAAAAGCCGGAACCTCTGGTACTTTGCCGATCTGACCACCGCTTTTGTGCGCGAAGGCGGCAGCTATATCGCCTTCGCCGACCTGCTCCACGATATCCTCGGCCAGGAGCACCGCGCCAATCCCCTGGCCATGGTGCGCATCGAGGACATCTCCCCCCTCTCCGACGTTACCTCCCTGCGCCGCATCGCTGACTATCTCCAGGGCGAGGAGGTGCCCTTTTCGATCTCGCTGGTCCCCTTTTATCTCGACCCGGCCAGCAACACCGCCGCCTCGCTCTCCGATCAGCCCGAATTCGTCGACGCCATCCGCTATATGGTGCGCAAGGGCGGGGTGATTGTGATGCACGGCAACACGCACCAGTACCGTGGCGAAACCACGGCCGATTATGAATTCTGGGATATGATGCACAATGAGCCGCTCTTTTCCGATTCGCGCGAGTATGTCCGCGAGCGGATCGAGACCGGTCTGGGCGAGATGGCCCGGCACGGGCTCTGGCCGGTCACCTGGGAGACCCCGCATTACGGCGCCTCACAGCTGGCCTACTCGGTGATCAACCACTACTTCAGTTCGGCCTACGAGCGCCGTCAGACCATCGATCTGCACGGCTCCGACCAGCTTTTACCCTGGCTGATCTACGAGCACAGCTCGGGCGGCAAGATCATCCCGGAAAACCTCGGCTACATTCCCCTGAGCGATCAGCGCTCAGGTCCGCTGCTCGAAGCAGCGCGCAATAATCTCGCCCTGCGCGACGGCGTCGCCAGTTTCTTCTTTCATCCCTTCTGTGATATCGCGGTGCTGAAAGAGATCATCACAGGGATGAAAGCGATGGGCTACCGCTTCACCGATCCCCGCCATACCAGCCAGCAGGTGAGAGGCAAGGATTTCCGGGTGGTGACCGGCAGAGGCGAGATCGAGCTGCCCCTCTCCTCCGCCTGGCTGCGCGAATTTTTCATCGATGAGCGTGGAGCCATCCAAGACGAACACTATTCCGATGAACTGCGCAGTGATACTTTGCGCAAATCGGTGGCGGTGCCGGAGGGGTGGATTTATGTGGCTGCAGCGGTTCCAGCCCGGCCCAAAGGCGCCCTGGCAAACCTGATGAGCAGTGTGGTCAATAGCGTGCCCCGGCTGAATGAATATGCCGGTGCGGCCAAACCGCTGGCTGTGCCCGATGAGCATCCCGCACGGATGGTGCTGCTGCACAATGGCGATGCCCCGGAGCAGCTCCTGCGCGGCCAGGAGAACTGGGAGCAGGCCCTGGGCAGCGTGGGGATCGATGGTATTCGGCTGGACGTGGCACAATTTTTTGTCGTGCCGGAGGGGAGCAATCTCATCGTCGTTCCCGCCGCGGCGAGCCTTGCCCTCAAACAGCAGCAGATCCTTCTGCTGGTGCGCAGTGTCCAGAACGGCGCCAATATCATCCTCGAACGCCCTTCGGAACTCAGCGCCGCGATGGGGATCATGCCGCAGGAGAGCAGGCGGGTGCTGCAATCGGTCGTCGACGAATATTATCCCACTGTGTCCATCCAGTGGGCGGGCCCCGATACGCTGACCGATTTCGAGACCGAATTCGATTACATCACCTACGCTTCCGATCCCGCCTCCGGCCGTCCGGCCGTGATCGGCGGCGAGTATGGCGAAGGCCGCTACCTCTACTGGGGGACACATTTCGATCCGGAAAGCGAAGGCGGTTATGGCCGTTACCCCTTCCTGCTGGAAATGGTGCGTTACCAGTTCGGCCTCAAGCCCCTGCTCCGCCGCGAGATGGTCGAGATTTTTTTTGATCCGGGCTCGCGCGAGGAGATCAGCGTCGAGGATTTGATCAAGATGTGGCGCAAGAACGGCGTGCGCACCATCCATGCCGCCGGCTGGCACAGCTACCGCGACTATACCTACGACTATGGCCGCCTGATCGAACTCGCGCATCAGAACGCCATGCGCGTCTATCTCTGGCTTGAGCTGCCCCACGTCTCGGACAAATTCTGGCTCGACCATCCCGAATGGCGCGAGAAGAACGCGCTGGGCGCCGATGCCGACACCGCGGGAGCTCGCTGGCGCCGTCCCATGGCCCTGAACATGCCCCCCTGCCGTGAAGCGGTGATGGCTGAGCTGCGCAGCCTGCTGCTGGCACACGAATGGGACGGGATCAACCTGGCGGAGTTATATTACGAATCGGCTGAAGGCGCTGCGGCCCCGAAATGGTTCACGCCGATGAACCGCGCCTTTCGCGACCATTTTTCCCAGCGCCATGGCTATGACCCTCTGGCCATTTTCGATTCGGCTTCGCGTCATTACTGGCGGCGCAGCCCCCGGGCTCTGGCCGCCCTCTATGCTCTGCGCGAGGAGCACCTCCTCGATCAACACCGCCGCTTCATCGCCTTTTTCCGCTCGGTGGAGGCGGAGAAAAAGGCCTCCTGGGAGACCATCGTGACCACCCTCGATGCCGCCATGGCGCCGGCGGCCGCTGCGGCCATGGGTGTCAACACCGCCGCCATCGCCGCTCTGGCCGATGAACTCCCCTTCACCCTGCAGCTTGAGGAACCGCCGCGGGCCAATCCCGTCCATCCGCAAGGGTATACCGCCCTGATCGAGCGCGGCGAGGCCTACAGCAGGGGCCGTACCCCGGTGGCCACCCTCAATCTGGTCGACCGGCCGCAGCAGCCCGGCCTGGTCACCCGTCAGATCACCGGACTGGAGCTCTACCGCACCCTGCAGCAGGGAGAGGCGAGAGGCGCCCGGCTCGCCCTCAACTCCGAAGCGAGCCTCTATGAGGTGGACAGCGAGTACCTGCCGATGGCGCTGGCCGCGGCGACGCGGGAATCCCTCGCCGTTTCGGTCTGGCAGATCGATGCGGCCGGGACTGTTGCGCTGCTGCTTGATCCCAAACAGCATCCGGATGTGCTCGTCGACGGCGGGGTCTGGCCCGCCTACCACCGCGGCCATCTCATCCTTCCCCCCGGCAGGCACACGATCGAACCTGTCGATCGCGCCAGCTCGTTCTTCAAGGGCTTTTGGGCGGAAGGCCGCCTGATCGCCCTTTCGGGCGAGCTGATCGAGCTGGAACGGATCGTTCGCGGCATCCGCTTCCGTTACCGTTCGGAAACGGCCAACTGGATCGTATTGAGCGAGAAGCCGCATGCGATCGAGGTCGATGGCCAGGAGATAAAACCGGCCATGATGCGCGGCGAACTCGGCTACGCCTTTTCCCTGCCCGCCGGGGAACACCGGGCGGAGATTTATACCACCAGCCGCACCACGCAGCTGGTAAAACAGATGTCGCTGGCTCTCTCCGGTTTGATCGCCGGCGGCGGTCTTATTTTCGGGATCATCCTCGGCTTTCTCTATCTAAAAAATGCGCGGCGCCATCGCAAATCCGCCGCTTGAGAATGATTTTTTCCGGCGCGCCACCGCAATTCCGCCGCCGATAAACCACTTTCCGGAGGTCTTACGTGCTGCCCCTCATGCACCCCGCGCTCGATCTGCTCTTTCTCATCAGCGTTCTTGTCATCTGGGGGATGATCGTCTACCAGCTGGTGCTCACCCTCGCGGGCTACCGCTATCGCCACCGCGTTCAGCAGGAGCATGAAACTCTGCTGGGAAAAAACCACGATCCGGCGCCGATCTCGATCATGATTCCGGCGCGCAACGAAGAGGTGGTGATCGGCAAGACCATCCGCACCATCCTCGCCCTGGACTATCCGCCGGACAGACTGGAGCTGGTGATCATCAACGACGGTTCCTCCGACCGCACCGCCGAGATCATCTCGGCGCATGCCCGATCCGATCCCCGCATCAGGCTGGTCAACCTTCCAGCCGGGGAGAGCGGCCATGGCAAGGCCTTCGCCCTCAACGAGGGACTCAAACACTGCACCCACGAACTCATCGCCATCTACGATGCCGACAACACCCCGGAGCCCAAAGCCCTGCGCCACCTGGCGCTCCACCTCCAGGAAGATCCCTCCCTGGCGGCGGTCATCGGCAAGTTCCGCTGCGTCAACCGCCAGCGCACCTGGCTGACCCGCTTCGTCAACATCGAGACCATCGCCTTTCAATGGATCCTGCAGGCGGGGCGATACCACCTCTCGAATGTGGCGATTCTGCCGGGCACCAATTACATCATTAAAAAAGCGGTGATCGAGCAGGTCGGTGGCTGGGACGACCGCGCCATCACCGAGGATTCTGAGTTGAGCATGCGCATCTACCAGGCGGGCTGGCAGATCAAATTCATGCCCCTCAGCGTAACCTGGGAGCAGGAGCCGGAGACCCTGCGGGTCTGGACCCGGCAGCGCACCCGCTGGGTGCGCGGCAACAACTATGTACTGAGAAAATTCACCGGTCCGATGCTCAAGACCCGCAGCCGCTTTCTGGTCACCGAATTCATCTACCTTTTCGCCCTCTACTATCTCTTTCTGCTGGCGACTGTCGTCTCGCTCCTCCTCTTTCTGGCGGGCGCGGCCGGACTGGTCATCCTCAACGTGCCGGGGCCCTATACGGCCGTCTGGGTGTCGGCCTTCGCCCTCTTCACCCTGGAGATCTTTATCGTGCTCAGTTATGAGGGGGAGGATTCCGCCGCCAACATCCTGCTCACGGTCGCGATGTACTTCACCTACTGCCAGCTGTGGCTCTACATCGTCTTCAAGGCGCTTATTCTCGACGCCCGCCGCCACCGCGTCGGGGTGTGGGACAAGACCGAACGCTTCAAGGTTGAGGAGACAGCGGACGAAGGAACGGCTGCCGCATGAACTTTACTGAAATGAGACTACCCGGGCGTCATGCTGCCCGGCGTCCGCTGATGCTCCGCTGCGGAGGTGAAGCGCTGTTCAGCGTCATCCTGCTTCTGGCGTTTCTTCTGCCCGGTGCGGTTGCAGAGGCGGCCGCCCAGGAGAAAATCGGCACGCGCTTCTTCGCTGAAGCTTACGATGAGACCATCTATCAGCGCCGCGAAGGGCGCAATACCGTCACCATGGCCCAGCTCTATGAAGGACTGCGCAAGCCCCTCCCCGGGATCGGCATCTGGGATACCTATCTGAAGGTGCGCTATGGCGGTGACGCCAACAAGGATTTCTGGAATAACCGCGGCGAAGTGATGTTCGGCACCCGGCTGCGCTTTTTTGAAAAGCTCTATCTTGCCCTCTATGGCGAATATGTGCGCGGTGAGTATCTCGACTATGACGAGGAGGCCATGCCCTACGATCCCTCCTATGAGGACTGGCGCTGTGGATTGGTCTTCTGGCACGGCTGGGATCCCGGCGGCTGGGCTCCGGAAAGCCGCCTGCCCCTGACGCCCTGGAGTGAAGTCTATGCCGATGCCCACTACCTCGACAAGGATGACCGGAACATCGTCTACTACATCGAAGGCAAACTGGGGCTGCAGCTGCTGCGGGTGCACAAGACCCGCCTCGACCTTTATGGCGTCCTCTACGCCTACTATGACCGGAACGCGGATTTCTGGAATAACCACGCCGATATTGCGCCGGGCCTCCGTTTCACCCCCTGGAGCGACCTCGATCTCAATATCCGGCTGGAGTATCTCTTCGGGCATTATTATAACAGGCGAGGCCGGTACGAGAACCCTTATGCCGCGAGCTATGAAGACCTGCGCCTCGGTCTCTTTTTCTGGTATGGTTGGGGAGAATAAGGAGGTTAACGATGCGTAAAATGGTGACCGTATTGGCCTGGGGTTTGATCCTTGCATCGGGTGGGGCGTCGGCCCAGACCATCCCGGCCCAGTTGATCTGGGACTATCCGACGGGGGGAGCCGTGAACGTGGTCGCGCCCTTCCCGGATGTCAACGGCGACGGCCGCCCCGACCTGCTCGCCGGTTCCTCCGACAGCCTGCTCTACTGCCTCTCCGGCGGCGGGCCTGCCTCTGCGCGCGAGATCTGGTCGGCCTTGACCCTGGGCGCAATAACCGACGTGGAAGCCATCGGGGACGTCAACGGCGACGGCTATCCCGATGCGGTTGCCGGTTCAAAAGATAATATCGTCTACTGCATTTCCGGCAAACCGGCGGACGAAGGGCTCGAGCTCTGGCAGCGCGCCGATTCGGCTTCAATCCATTCGGTAGCGGCCCTCGGGGATGTCAGCGGTGATGGCATCGGCGACGTCGTGGTGGGCACGGCCATGAACAACATGATCTGCATTTCCGGAGCAGCCGCGCAGCAGGGCAAAATCCTCTGGAAATTCAGCAGCGACGCCGATTTCTGGAACGTCCTAGCCCTGCCCGACCTCAACGGTGATGGCAGGATGGAGTGCGTCGGCTCGTGCGATAACTTTATCTACTGTTTCTCCGGCGCCACCCAGGGCCAGCAGGGCTCCACCGCAGCCAAGGCAATCTGGGCTGCCCCCTATGACGCCGGCGATCGCGTCTGGTCCATTGCCGCCATCCCCGATGTCAACAGTGACGGCAAGGCCGACATTCTTCTCGCCAGCAGAATGGACCGGGTTGAATGCCTCTCCGGGGCGACCGGCAAAAACATCTGGAGCTTCAGCACCGGCTATGATGCCAAATATGTGACCTCCATCGGCGACATCAACGGCGACGGCAAACCGGATGTCCTCGCCGGCTCTGCAGACGATTACGGCTATGCCCTCTCCGGGGCGACCGGTCAGCAGCTCTGGAAGGTGCAATTCGGCTCGACGGTTTTATCAGCCACAGCGATCGGCGATATCAACGGCGACGGCTATCCTGAAGCGGTGTTCGGCTCTGAATCGGATGAAGTGGCCTGCATAAGTGGAGGGGGCGCCGCGAAGGGACAAAAACTCTGGAGCTATTTGGCATTGGGCAGCATCACCGGTCTGGCTGCGATCGGCGACGTCAACCTCAACACCATCTCCGATGTGGCCGCGGCCTCGGCAGACACCTATGTCCGCCTTTTCGAGGGCAACAGCAGAATACTGGAGGTCGAACTGCTCGCCTTCACCGCAGCCGTTGAACAAAACGGGGTCCGGCTCTCATGGCGCACCGCCTCGGAAACCGACAATCTCGGCTTCGAGGTGCAGCGCTCTTTCGACGGGGACAGGTTCGAATCCCTCGGCTTCGTGCCGGGCAATGGCACCTCGGCCCGGGAGCACGACTATACCTGGTTTGACGCCCAAACCAGCCGGGATGTACTCTATTACCGGCTCAAGCAGGTCGACCGCGACGGCCAGTTCGAACTCTACCCGGCTTTGAAGGTGGTGCAGCAGCTGCCCGATCGGCTGACCCTGCTTGGCAACTATCCCAATCCCTTCAACGCCGGTACCTTCATCCGCTACGAACTGCCGGTTTCACGCGAAGTAGTGGCGGCCATCTATAATCTGCGCGGTGAGCAGGTGCGGGAATTGTGGCGCGGGATGCAGCCGGCGGGGAGCCACAGCCTCCACTGGGACGGCAGGCTGGATTCGGGGGAGGCGGCGGCTTCCGGAGTCTATATCTGCACAATCACGGCCGGCCGTGAGGTCGCCCGGCTGCGTATCAGCTGCCTCAAATAGACAGTAATCGCGAAATAAGGTCGCAACTACAGATCAACAGGCGTTCAAGCAGGGCTGAGCGCCGATGATCCGCCCCCGGCAGGTCCGGCATGAACCCGGCTCTGTCAGGCACTCCACCTCAGGCTTCGACAGATGCCGGTCGGCCGGTCCGCTTTGCTGCTTGACTTTGCCGCCATTTTTCGGTACCTTTCTGCACATCTGAACGGCACCATATTAAAATCGTTGGGGCCATGCCTAAAAAAAGATCCGCAAATTATATTCCAATACCCGTCACCTCCACCGAGGCGATTCTCGAAAGCATCTCCGACGGGGTCTTCACCGTCAACCGGGAGTGGCGCATCACCTCTTTCAACCGGGCGGCCGAGGAGATCACCGGCACCTCGCGCAAGGAGGCCATCGGCCGGCTCTGTTCTGAGGTCTTCCGCTGCAGCATGTGCGAGAGCGAGTGCGCCATGCGGCGGACGATTAAAAACGGCAAAGCCATCATTGGCAAGACCGGCTATATCATCAACGCCCAGGGCGAACGCGTCCCCATCAGCGTCTCGACCGCCGTGCTGCGGGATGTGGATAGGCGCATCATCGGTGGAGCGGAGACCTTCCGTGACCTGAGCGAACTGGAAGCGCTGCGCCAGGAACTGGATGGCCGTTTTCGCGCCGGTGACCTGATCAGCCACAGCCCCCTGATGCAGCGCCTGTTCGAAGTGCTGCCCGCCATCGCCGCCAGTCCCAGCACCGTTCTCATCCTTGGCGAGACCGGCACGGGCAAGGAGCTGCTGGCGCGGACCATCCACGCCCTCAGCCCGCGCAGCAAAGGCCCCTTTGTCGCGGTCAACTGCGGGGCCCTGCCCGACACCCTGCTGGAATCGGAGCTCTTCGGCTACAAGGCTGGGGCTTTCACCGGAGCGCACAAGGACAAACTGGGGCGATTTGCCATCGCCAAAGGCGGCACCCTCTTTCTCGACGAAATCGGCCAGGTGAGTCCGGCCCTGCAGGTCCGCCTGCTGCGGGTGCTGCAGGAACGCGTCTATGAGCCGCTCGGCTCCACCCGCTCGGAGAGCGCCGATGTGCGCATCCTGGCCGCCACCAACAGCGATCTGACAGAGGAGACCCGCCAGGGCCGATTCCGTGAAGACCTCTATTACCGCATCAATGTCGTCCGCGTTGAACTGCCGCCGCTGCGCCGCCGCATAGAGGATATTCCCCTGCTGGCCGGGCAGTTCATCAGCCGCTTCAACAATCTGCAGAACAAGCAGATTACGGGCGTCGCCCCTGAGGCGCTTTCTCTCTTGATGGCCCACGACTGGCCCGGCAATGTGCGCGAACTGGAGAATGTGATCGAACGGGCTTTCGTGCTCTGCCGTGAGGGGGAAATCGGCATCAACCACCTGCCCGACCAACTGACCACACGGGGGCTGCAGAACGCCCAAAGTATGGAAATTCGCGCTGCCCGTGACCTCCTCGACGCCCGCACCATTCAGGCCGCTCTTGAAGAGACCGGGTACCATCGTCTCGCCGCCGCCAGGCTGCTCGGCATTCACAAAACCACCCTCTTTCGCAAAATCAGGAAACTGGGCATCGTCCTGCCGGAGCGCAAATAGCCTCTCCTCCGTCATCCCCTGCACCCGCAGCTGCATACAAAACCAGCATCCAATGAATAGTAGCATTATTGCTACTTATTATCTCTCTTAGGTGCATTATTGCTTCCCTTTTCTTTTCACAAGAGCCTTTTAGAAAGCCCTTTTCTCATTGATTTAATTGATATTATATTTATTTTATCTGAACGCCCGAACTGGTACGATTATTGTATTAGCATGGTCATGAATCACAATGCAGGAGGCTCATGATCGCCGCATTCGCCACGTGGAACGGCCGCATCGCACCGGTCTTTGATGTCACCCGGCACCTCTATCTGGTCGAGCGGGAGGGAGAGCAGATCATTCGGGAGAGTGAGGCGCCCTTGCACGGCGAGAGCGCAGCGCAACTCGCCCTTACGCTGGTCGATCTGAAAGTAAATGTGCTGATTTGCGGCGCCATTTCGCAGCCTTTGCAGGCGATGGTGACAGCCTATGGCATTGAGGTGATTCCCTTTGTCGCCGGCGCGTTGCGCGAGGTGATCGAAGCCTGGATGCAGGGCAAACTGCTCCTGCGCGGCACTTTCGCCATGCCCGGCTGCGGATGGGGAAATCGCCGCTGTGGTCATCCCATGCATACTTTTCGAGAGGAGGCGCTTATGTTTGGCAGAGGTGGTGGTAAGGGCGCTGGCGGCGGCCAGGGCGGTGGCAGAGGTGCAGGTGGAGGTCAGGGCGGCGGCAGCAAAGGGATGGGCGGACGCGGGCGGATGGGAGGCCAGACCGCCTCCGGCCCCGCCGGAGAATGCGTCTGTCCGGCCTGTGGTCATCGTCAGGAGCATGTGCGCGGCGTGCCGTGCACACAAACAGAATGCCCCAAGTGCGGCGCCATGATGACGCGCGCATAGATTATCAGAAGGAGGCAACATTATGCCAGGTGGAGATCGTACAGGACCCCTGGGCAGGGGGCCCAGAACGGGCCGAGGATTCGGCTTTTGCAGCGGCTACCAGGCGCCGGGTTACACGGCCGGTGGCGGCTATGCAGGTTGGGGCGCAGGATTCGGCCGCGGCCGAGGTTTTTGGTGCCGAGGCGGTGGCGGGAGGGGTTGGCGCAACATGTTCTACGCCACCGGTCAGCCCGGCTGGGCGCGTTCCGGCTATCCCGCTGCAGCGCCCCCCATGCCGGATGCAGAAAGTGAAAAGCGTGTTCTGCAGGACGAGGCGGAGGCTTTGCAGGCAGAGCTTGATGCCATCCGCCAGCGGCTGAATACCCTCGAAGGGTCATCTGAAAAAGAGTAAGAATCCGGGATAAAACTGAATCGGTACTGTCTGCAGGGCTTGCATTCCCGAGAACATTCTGTAACGCTGGATGAATGCTGTCCTGCAGACGGGATCATCAAGTACCCAAATTCGCGTTAAAAAAGGAGAACTGCTTTGAAAATCGCCTTCACCACATCGGGAGAGAATCTCGATGCGCCGCTCGATCCCCGTTTCGGCCGCGCTCCCCGTTTCCTGCTTTACAGCATGGACAGTGGAAATATTGAACTCATCAGCAACGAACAGAATCTGAGCGCAGCGCAAGGTGCCGGCATCCAGGCCGCTGAGACCCTTCTGCGTGCAGGTGCGGATGCCCTGGTGACCGGACACTGCGGGCCCAAGGCTTTCAAGGTCCTCTCGGCAGCCGGTGTGGCGGTCTATAATACGACCCTGGCGACGGTAAAAGAGGCCCTGGCCGCGTACAAGGCCGGTGAACTAAAGCTTGCGGACGAAGCCAACGTGGAAGGGCACTGGAGTTGACAGAGGCCGCTATATGATCATCGCCATTGCTTCAGGCAAAGGAGGAACCGGGAAAACCACCGTCGCCGTCAATCTTGCGCAGCTCTACACCGGGCCGCTGCAGTTGCTCGATTGTGATGTTGAGGAGCCCAACCTCCATCTCTTTCTGCCCACCGGGGAGGTGGATGAGGAGATCATCACAGTTCCCATACCGGTCGTGGACGAAAACCTCTGCGACGGCTGCCGTGCTTGCAGTGATCTGTGTGAATTCAACGCCATTATTGTCCCTAAAAAGGTGGCGCTGGTCTTTCCGGAAATGTGTCACAGCTGCGGCGGCTGCATGATGGTCTGTCCGCAAAAGGCGATCAAGGAGAAAGAGCAGCGCATCGGCATCATCCGGCGCAGCCGCACAGGGAGCATCCAGCTGATCCAGGGTCTTATCGATGTGGGCGTCACTTCGGTGCCGCCGCTGATCCGCGCAGTCAAGAAGCGAGTTGACCCGGCGTTACCGGTCCTCATTGATGCTCCTCCCGGCACCTCCTGCCCGGTGGTCACCTCAGTACGCGGCGCAGGCTATGTCATCCTGGTGACCGAACCCACCCCCTTCGGCCTGCACGATCTTGCGCTGGCTGTGGAGATGGTGCGCAGTTTGGGGCTCGCTTTCGGAGTGGTGATCAACCGGGTGGGCATCGGCGACGAGCGCGTTCAGGAGTACTGCCGCCGTGAAAAAATCGACATCCTGCTCGAGATCGCTGATGACCGGCGTATCGCCGAAGCCTATTCGCGCGGGCAGTTGGCTTGTGAAGCTGTGCCCGAGTTTCGTCAGAGCATCAGCGTTCTCAAGGAGCGTCTCGAGAAGCTGGCCGTCCTCCATGCGGCGGGGAGGCGGTCATGATCCGGGAGCTGGTAATCATCAGTGGTAAAGGGGGCACAGGCAAAACCAGCCTCACCGCCTCCCTGGCGGTTCTCGCCGGACGTGTCATCATGGCCGATTGTGATGTGGACGCGGCCGACCTGCACCTTCTCTTTCCACCCCGCAACCGTGAGAAGCAGCCCTTTTACAGCGGTCATGAGGCGATCATCAGGCCGGCCGACTGCATCGGCTGCGGTCTTTGTCTGGCCTACTGCCGTTTTGACGCGGTGCAGATGCGGGGAGGCGCCACCGGTCATGCGCTCTTTACGATCGATCCCGCCGCCTGCGAGGGCTGCGGCCTCTGTGTTCATTTCTGCCCGACCGGGGCCATTGATTTTCCGGAGCGGCTGTGCGGCGAATGGATGATCTCGGATACGCGCATTGGTCCCATGGTCCATGCCCGTCTCGGCGTTGCGGCCGAGAATTCAGGCAAACTCGTCTCTCTGGTGCGCAAGCAGGCGCGCGAGCTCGCTGAAAAAGAAGGCATTGGGCTGATCATCACCGATGGCCCGCCGGGCATCGGCTGCCCGGTTATCGCCTCAGTGACCGGTGCCAGTCAGGTGCTGGCGGTGACCGAACCCACGCTGTCCGGTGAACACGACCTCGGCCGCGTACTGGGATTGGCGCGCCACTTCGATCTTCCCGCGGCGGTCTGCGTCAACAAATGGGACCTGAACCCGGAGATGACCGAACGCATCGAGAGCAAGGCCCGTCTGAGCGGTGCGCAAATTGTCGGCCGCATCCGCTACGATTCCGGCGTCACCCGGGCGATGATGCAGGAAAAAAGCATCGTTGAAACGGATACACCGGCGGCGGATGATATCCGCGCGGTTTGGGAGCAACTGAAATAGCTATGCAAAGCAACCTGAATTTTCGGCTCATGGCGATCGAGTTCTGGCTGCGCGACCGGCTCACTCCACCTGCCGGGATATTAAAAAGGGCCGGCATCGCAACAGGCATGAAGGTTCTTGATTTCGGCTGCGGGCCGGGAGGTTTCGCCGTGGGAGAAACGTTGTTATTCGCACGGCTGCTGCCGACCTGAGGAATACCAGCGGGGCTCAAGGCGTTCCATGGGTAGCATATACCGGCGGTTGCAGCCCGGCGCAGAACAGCTTGTATATTCGAACGAATACTATGTAACGCAACGAATACCAGCAGGAGCACTGAAATGGCATTGTCCGAACCAACCTGGTCGGCCGTCGCGGCCGATCATGCAAACAGCCCCCGTCATCATGGTCGTCTTTCCTATCATACCGGACACGCTCGAATCACCGGCCCATGCAAAACTACCATGGAGTTTTGGCTTGATGTGCATGGGGAACGAATTGTTGATGCATCCTTCACCACCGACGGATGCAAGGCTTCGATCGCCAGCGGCAGTATGGCGACCTCCCTGGCCATTGGCAAAACAATCGATGAGGCTCTGGCTATCGATCAACAAATCCTGTTGGCCGCTCTGGACGGGTTGCCAAAGCAGGAGGAACACTGCGCTTTACTGGCAGCCAATACACTCACAGCCGCCTGCAACGACTATACAAAAAGCGTTGCGGAGCGATCGAAACAAGAAAGTGCCTCTTCGTGCGAAACGTGTGATAACAAGGATTGTTCAGCCCTGAAGCGAAAACCCGACGAAGGGGATCAGGAATTTGCCGAGCGGCAGCAGATTCAGGAACGCCTCTGCCGCATCAAACACAAGATCGTCGTCCTCTCCGGCAAGGGTGGGGTGGGCAAAAGCACGGTGGCGGTCAATCTGGCCGCGGCCATGGCTCTGGCCGGCTATGAGGTCGGCCTGCTCGATGTGGATATCCACGGTCCAAGCATCCCGACCATGCTCGGTCTGGAGAGTGAGACCATTCAGGGCCACGAAGGCGAGCTTTTTCCCGCCGAGGTGGGCAACATGAAAGTGATGTCGCTGGGCTTTTTCCTGCAGAGCCAGGATGACGCGGTCATCTGGCGCGGTCCTTTGAAGATGGGTGCCATCAAGCAGTTCATCAAGGACGTGGCCTGGGGCCAACTGGATTATCTGATCATCGATTCGCCTCCGGGAACCGGGGATGAGCCGCTCTCGGTCTGCCAGATTATCGGCGAACTGACCGGAGCGGTGATCGTCACCACCCCGCAGAAAGTGGCGGCGGTGGATGTGCGCAAATCAATCACCTTCTGCCGTCAGCTCAAGGTGCCGGTCCTCGGGGTCGTGGAGAATATGAGCGGATTTGTCTGTCCCCACTGCGGCAAGAGCACTGAAATCCTGAGATCGGGCGGTGGTGCGCGCATGGCGAAAGAGATGGGGGTCCCCTTCCTCGGCTCCATCCCCATCGACCCGCAGATCGCCCTGGCTTGTGACGAAGGCAAGGCCTTCATCAATACCTATGCCAGTTCGCCCACAGCCAAGATCATGCAGGAGATCATCAAACCCATCGCCGACCTGAGCAAGTCATCCTAACCACGCTTGGAGAATCCACAATGAAAATTGCCATTCCGATCGCCAACGGCCAGCTTTGCGCCCACTTCGGCCACTGCGAACAATTTGCCCTCATCGACGTCGATCCGGCCACCAGGAGCATCACCGGCAGAGAAGATGTCGTTCCCCCGCCTCACGAGCCGGGACTGCTTCCGCGCTGGCTGGCCGAGCGCGGAGCCGCGGTCATCATCGCCGGCGGTATGGGCCAGCGCGCTCAAATGCTCTTCGCCGATCATCAGATTGAGGTGGTCGTCGGTGCAGCGGCCGCAAATCCTGATAAAATCGCTCTTGATTACCTCTCGGGCGCGCTCCAGACCGGCGACAACACCTGCGACCATTAAACGCCTATCAATAGTTCCCCTTCAGGTAATTTCGGCGTTTGCCAGGCTCTCTCCGCCTGGTAAACGCCGAAC
>ENA-UOWO01001590-UOWO01001590.1-activated-sludge-metagenome-genome-assembly--contig:-NODE-1590-length-29810-cov-34.975970_pt1 | contig 29810 bp, 21 predicted proteins | sample MGYA00238148_ERZ761564 | MGnify/ENA primary metagenome ERZ761564 (study PRJEB28885, sample SAMN05720194) | activated sludge metagenome | isolation source: Anaerobic digester | place: USA...
GGGTCATAGGTTCGAATCCTATTGTTCCCACCCATAAAACAGAGGTCGCAGAAATTATTTTCCGGGACCTTTTTCATTAAAATGTGTTTTGTCTATATATTATATTCGTTCGCCAGAGACCGGTATTATATCGGTATAACAAAAAATATTGAGGACAGGATTCGCAGGCATAATAGTAATCATAAGGGATTTACAGGAGGGTCGGGTGACTGGGGTTTGGTCTGGCAGCGGGGTTTTGAGGATAAGAGGTCAGCATTATCTGAAGAGAAAAAGATAAAAGGTTGGAAAAGCAGGGTAAAGATAGAAAAGCTGATTTCGTCTGAATAGATGCTGGTTCAGAGCATCCCGACAGCACGTCGGGAGGGTCATAGGTTCGAATCCTATTGTTCCCACCCATAAAACAGAGGTCGCAGAAATTATTTTCCGGGACCTTTTTCATTCAATTTGCATATACAACGGATCCGGGAATATCTTACAGATATTACAGGACAATGTTTTTGTTCTTATCTAACCGGATTTATTTCAGATGCCAAAGAAACTGATTTTCCTATTTTGAATATGTCATCAAAGCATCCTCAATGAGCATATCAAGAAAAACAGGAAGTTTATAGCCAAAAACTTTGGCCTGTTGTGGAACTATGCTCATCTCCGACATACCGGGAATGGTATTTACTTCAAGAAAAAACATTTTTCTACCTTTGGTCATGATGTAATCCATTCGTACCACGCCTTTGCAGTTCAGCTTATTATACAAAAATGCCGAAGTGGCTGAACACAGACTCGCTTCTTCCGGGCTTATCCTGGCTGGTGTTATCTCCAACGACATTCCCTGCTTGTATTTGGCCTCGAAATCAAAAAATTCATTTTTAGGGACGATCTCGGTAATCGGAAGAACGATCATACGGTTTTTATACCTGAACAGCCCGCAGGTAATCTCTGTTCCGTTGATGAATTCTTCGACAAGTATTTCTTCATCAATGCTGAACGCCAGCTCTATCGCCTTTTTCATTTCGCCTGGCATTTTCACTTTTGAAGTTCCGAAACTTGAACCTCCATTGCAGGGTTTTACAAATGCCGGAAACTTTATTTCTTCAATAATTTTGGCAACATTATATTTATCCCGCCTGAAAAGATGAACCGATTTGGGCACACTGACTCCCAGATTTTGGACCACATAATTGCAATAGGCCTTATTAAAAGTCATTGCAGATACATACTGATTGCATGACGTGTAAGGTATTCCCAGCATGTCGAAATACCCCTGTATTTTACCATCTTCGCCGGGAGTGCCATGAATGATGTTGAATACACAATCAAATTTTATTTTTTTCCTGCCTGAAGAAATCGAAAAATCATTTTTATCAACGGCGGATTCTTTATTGTTTTCATCAATATAAACCCATTTTTCAGGTGTAATGCATATAAGATAAGAATTATACTTTTCCCGGTCCAGGTTTTGTATCACCATGCGTGAACTTTTTACCGAGATTTCATATTCTCCCGAATAACCTCCTGCTAGTACGGCAATATTTGTCTTCATACTTTTTTGTGCAAATTTAACGAGATTTGCCGATATAAAACGGGAACGTGTTTTTTTGTTATATTTGCAGGTTATAAACAATAAAACCGGCTTAAAACAGTTAATAAATCACGGTTTTTTTCACTGTTTTGTGGCAAAAGAATTTTTTATATGGGCTTTGTGAGTTTCATTAAAAGCAGGGTTTTCTGGAAACAAACTTTACTTGCTGTATTATTAACAATAGTTTTACTTTGGTTTTCTTTGCAACTGTTAAAAGCTTACACACGCCACGGCTCCTATATTACTGTTCCTGATTTTAAAGGGGTGGGACTTAATGAGCTTGAAGATTTTGCATCAGACAACGACGTGGAATATATCATCAATGATTCGCTTTATGATTATTCTCTAACCAAAGGAACCGTCGCCATGCAGGATCCCATGCCGGGTACCAAAGTGAAAAAAAACCGGAAAATCTACCTGACAGTTGTTGCTTTAAAACCCGAGCAGGTATCCATGCCCAACCTGGTGGATCTTACATTGCGTCAGGCAACCTCCATGCTGGAAACCTTCGGTCTGAAAACCGGTTCACTGACCTATATTCCCGACATCGCTCATAATGCTGTTCTCCGCCAAAAACATAAAGGGTTGGATATTAAAGCCGGTGTAATGATTGAAAAAGGCTCCAGGATTGATCTTGTTCTGGGAAAAGGTGAAGAAAACAACTCGACCGGAGTTCCCGAACTTTACGGAAAAACTCAAGGTGAAGCTTATGAATTACTCCAGGAAGCTTCCCTCAACATTGGCAATGAAGTCTTCCTCGACGGCAATGACGAAAATGCACGCGTTTATAAACAACAACCCGGGCGCAATGCCTCCATTAAATACGGCGGAGCCGTGGACCTGTGGTATAGATCAGATAAAAAATTCGACTTTAATAAAAATAATACCAATGAGGATGAATAAAAAATCAATCCTGTTTTCTTTGTTCATAGTGCTATGCCTTTCGTTACCGGCACAGGAATACCTTACGGAGCTCTCATCAAATCCTGCATTGAGCCCGAAAAGAAATAAAAACACTCATTTCAGCAAAAATGACACCTACGTGCGGCTTCCCTTTCTTGATGATTTTTCTTATCCTAATTCGGTTTATCCGGCCGACTCACTATGGAGCGACCGCAACGTATTCATCAACAGAGGATACTGCATAAATCCTCCCAGTGTTGGGGTAGCAACATTTGACGCCATCAATGATACCGGCGCCGTCTATCCTTACGCTACCACCACCCCTTTTATTGCCGATTCGCTGACTTCGCTTCCTGTCAGGCTCGACTCTGTTTTTTACGGATCACCCGCCGCCATTTCTGCCGCTGACTCTTTATATTTCAGTTTTTATTATCAGCCACAGGGTATTGGCGACGCACCTGAAAAAAACGATTCTTTGCTGCTCGAATTTTATGCTCCGAATCTGAATAAATGGCATAAAGTGTGGGGGACTCCCGGCATGAAACTCGATACTTTTCTTACAAAATACAATTCATATTTCCACATGGTAATGATTCCAATTACTGATACCGCGTATATTCAGAAAGGGTTTCAGTTCCGTTTTATAAATTATGCCAGCATTGCCAGCATGAGCCTCCCAAGCTGGCAAAGCAATACCGATCAATGGAATATAGACTATGTTTACCTCAACATTAACCGTAACATACACGATACCGTTTCGATGGATATCACATTTGTTGACCCTGCGCCATCACTGCTAAAAAACTACACCCAAATGCCTGCCCGGCAATATGTTGGCGCCGAACTTAAAGATTCCCTCCATCTAAAAATCAGTAACCTGAACAATGTGCTGGACAATATCTCATACCAGTACTGTGTTACCCAGGAGAATGGGTCATATTCTTATTGTAAATCGGGCGGCGTCTGGGATATTTATCCTTTTAATACTCATGGCTATCTTGATTATCCACTTATGTCAAGCCCGGTGGTGGATTTCACGCTTCCGTCATTTACCGGTTACGATAGTATCTGTTTTAATGTAACTCACATAATAGGAAGCAACGGATGGACTGAAAAGATTTTATCCAATGACACCATCGTTTTCCGCCAGGATTTTAATAACTGCTATGCCTACGATGACGGAACCGCCGAAAATGGTTACGGACTGTCAACAACCAACGCTAAACTCGCTTATAGGTTTACTTTAAACCAACCCGACACCTTGGGCGGAGTGCAGATGTATTTTAATCAGACGTACAACACACCCTATTATAAATATTTTTACATCACCGTGTGGTCATCATTAAGCCCCGAAACCATTATTTATAAATCAAAACGTAAACGACCAGAATTTATGGACAGCATCAACGCCTATTGCAATTATCTTATTGCAGATACGTTGCTACCTGTAAGCGGTACTTTTTATGTGGGCTGGCAGCAACTCACAGATGATAATCTCAATGTCGGTTTTGACAGAAATACCAATTCAAAAACCAATATTTTTTACAATGTCGATGGCACCTGGACGGGGTCTTCCTTTGACGGCTCGCTGATGATCCGCCCACTGGTCGGCACGGGCTGGCACCAGTATTTTTCAGATGTTAATGAACATACAACAGGATTTTTAAATTTTGTGGTTTATCCCAATCCCGCTAACGGAAACTATATCAATATAAGCCTGCCTTCCAATAATTTATTACCAGAAAAAAAGAACAACATGACCATTGAAATATACAATAATCTTGGTCAGTTGGTTTTAAGTAACCCTTTTTCGGAGATTTTAGAAATCAGCAAATTACATAATGGGGTGTATTTGGTTCGTATTTCCGGATCCGAACATATGCAGGTTTATCAGAGCAAACTGGTGATCACCCGTTAACGAAGCCTAATGACCGAAGTTGCCGACCTGCCCGAAGAAGAAAAAGAATTTTACGAACATTACCATTTCTGCGTTGATCCCGGTCAGCAATCCATGCGTATAGACAAATTTCTGGCCGACCGTATATCCAGCGTATCCAGAAGCAAAATTCAAAGCGCCGCAGATGCCTGTGCCATACTCGTAAACAACAAACCCGCAAAATCAAGCTACAAAATTAAGCCCCGCGATGAAATATCCATTGTGCTGCCATTCCCTCCCCATGAATTTGAACTTGTTGCCGAAAACATCCCTATTAACATTGTCTTTGAAGATAACGACATTTTAATTATCAACAAAGAAGCCGGCATGGTGGTTCATCCGGGTTTTGGAAATTTCAACGGGACCATGTTAAACGCCCTGCTGTACCACCTGAAAGACCATCCTGATATGCAGCCATTACTGGTGCACAGAATTGATAAAGATACTTCTGGTATACTTGTCGTTGCTAAAAATGATGCAAGCCATGCAAAACTTGCCAAATATTTCTTTGATCATGTCATCGACCGTAAATATCAGGCGCTGGTATGGGGCGATTTCGAAGACGAAGAAGGTACCATCACAGGCTATATTGGCCGTGATGTGCGCAACCGCAAAATAATGGATGTTTATATGGACGAAAACCAGGGAAGGTACGCGGTAACACATTATAAGGTTCTCGAAAGATTCCGATATGTCACCCTGATCGAATGTACCCTCGAAACCGGACGGACACACCAGATACGGGCACACATGAAACACATCGGACATCCCTTGTTTAACGACGCTGTTTATGGAGGCGATCGTATCCTGAAAGGCACCACTTTCACAAAATACAGGCAATTTGTTGAAAACTGTTTTCAGTTACTGCCCCGGCAGGCACTGCATGCCAAATCATTGGGTTTTAATCACCCGGCAACAGGCAAATATGTTTTTTTTGATTCGGATATTCCCACAGATATGCAGGAGGTATTGGAAAAATGGAGAAACTATGTGCAGACACTCTGATTTTCTGAGTGTTTTTCATTTTTTAACGTCAGAATAATCGGAGTACCTTTCCACTGGTATAAAACCGGAATCTTTGATCATTTTTTGTAACTCATCCGCACTGAGGGTATTATCTTTTTCTTCCATTCCTGCAGCCGTATAAATTCCTGTCGAATTACCAATCGTGCCGTCAATGTCATCCACCCCAAATGAAAGCGCCAGCTGCGCTTGCTTTTTACCGAGCATAGGCCAGTAAGCTTTCAGGTGAGGAACATTATCGAGAAATATTCGGGATACAGCATAATTCCTCATATCTTCCAAAAGGGTGGTTTCGCCGATGGCAGACAGGGCATTGTTATGGCTTTTATACCGGAGGGGAATAAAAGCATTCAGCCCATGAGTTTCGTCTTGAAGATCACGCAAACGACTCATATGGGTGATACGGTGGCTGTAATTTTCAATGTGTCCATAGAGCATGGTGGCATTTGAAAAAATACCCGTTTGATGTGCGACCCTGTGAATTTCAAGCCAATCTTCAAAAGCAACTTTTTCCGGACATATTTGGATCCTGATGTTTTCATCAAATATTTCAGCCCCGCCGCCGGGTATTGAATTTAATCCGGCTACAACCAGCATTTTCATACCTTCAGCATAACTAACGGCAGCTTTCCGAAAAACATAAAAAAGTTCAGCCGCCGAAAATGCTTTAATATGGATGCAGGGTTTCTTTTTTCTGACCAGCCGGATTATTTCTTCGTACTCCGGCAGGCTGGCATCGGGATGTGTTCCTCCTGTTATATGAATTTCCTTAATATCATCATCAATATTGTCAATTATTTCTACAAATTCTTTTTTTGAATAATACCACGAGCCTGGCTCACCCTGTTTTCTTGAAAACGAACAAAATCTGCAATTGTAAATACAGATGTTTGTTGGCTCTATGTGTATGTTTTTTATATAATAGACCAGTGAACCGTTGATTTTTTGGCGGATATGCTGTGCCATAACCGCAAGCAATCCTGTTTCGGTATGTTCAAATAAGTAAATCCCTTCGGTAATGTTTATGCTGCACCCTTGCAGAATTTTTTCCGCGATTATTTTTTCCCGATGGGTTATAATAAGATCACTTTTCAGATAATGCTCCAGAGAACAACACATATATATTATAAAACAGAATTGTTTAGTGGTCCATAATTAATCCGGTATGTGTCCTTCCTGAATTCAAAAAACTGTTGAAAATCACTTTAATATCAGCGACTTGTGACCCAAAAACCGTTCGGATTAATTTTAATACTATTCCTGTCTGCGTTTGCAAGCTGTCATAAAACATATTTTTCAGACAACCGCATTCATGGTTATTTTAACAAACTCAATTTTTTGATCAACGTTTTTTGCCCATTGCTGATATGCAAGATAAATATTCCTTCCGGACAATCCGACAGATCGAGCTTTATAGTGTTGGATATCAACCCATTATAAGCCAAGCTTTTCACTTCTTTCCCCATTACATCATACACTTTTATTTCAAGGTTTTCATACTTATAATTTCCGAATCCGATATTATAAATACCTTCGGAAGGGTTGGGAAAAACAAGAACTTCGGCATCATTATTTTCCGGGACGCCATAGGTTGCAGGGTTGCAAAGCACCGGGAAAATAGCATGAGAAAGATTATACGACCATGAGGCTATATTGGAATAAGGATACCATGTATCGTTTCGCCAGAGCTCCCAGGCTGTACCGGGCATGGATTGTCCGTTTTTATTGGTCAGCAGCACTATCGTATCGCCGGATTCCATAGGCAGCATAACGCCAAGATAAAATGAACCCGATAAATCCAGCGGCGGGTTAAACTGCACAAAAGTGAATGCATTCATATTAATATCACTGTGTATCTGTGAATACGAAAGGGAGTCGGTTAACAGGATATTTCCCGGCGCACCAACCGGACCTGAATTATCCCATACATGCACTGCAATATTATAATCCTGGCCTGATGCTTTTTTTGCTTTGCCAAATTTGAAATAGGCTCCGGTCAACTTGGTAAAAGGAGATACAGATATAAAAAAATCTGCTTTAGCCTTGTCGGAATATCCGTTGTTCCCGGAGACATATCCGTAAACTCCGCTGGAATAATATACTGAATACATTACCATATTTCCTGTCAAGGGATAATTTAGTGTATCACAGGGGTTAGGCGACGGGTTTGATCCAACAAAAATATATGCATTTTTGGTCTCGGTGTCAGAGCCTGAAGCATTGGTAACCGTTAACGACACAGCATAAGTACCTGGTGTGTTGTATTGAATGCCTGTCGGATTCTGATCCGTTGACGTTGCAGGTGTGCCTCCGGTAAATGTCCACGACCAGGATGCGGGGGCGCCTCCGGACAGATCGGTGAAATTAACACTGCCTCCGACGGGGATGGATGTCACATTGGCCGTAAAATCAGCCACTGGGGGTGGGGTACCTACGGTAATATAATTGTTTTTTGTTTCTGTATCGCTGCCCGAGCCATTGCTTGCAGTTAACGACACCGTATAAATACCTGCAGTATTGTACTGAATATTCGTCGGGTTTTGCGTGGCATCTGTTGCAGGAGTGCCCCCTGTGAATGACCACGACCAGCTGGTAGGGCTTCCTGTCGACAGGTCAGTAAAATTCACCGTGCCGCCCACGGGTATAGTTGTCGGATTGCCCGAAAAATCAGCAGTAACAGGAGTTCCTCCTCCGAAATACATACCGTTGAGAGTCGTTGTGCCGGTACTCCCCGGATCGAGCCAGTTGCTCAGTCGTGTGGAATTTGTTCCTGCCCCTGTCCATGAAAGATGAAAACATCCGTAATAGTCCCACATCTGTGTGGCGCCGCATCCCGAAGGCCCGCCATATAATTGACCGACTATTCTTTTGTTCTGGTCAAACATCGGGGAGCCGGAAGATCCCGGTTCCGTGCATGCCGGGCCGGACCATGGCGTTTTCCAACACTGGGCGCCGCTGAACGTGGATAGTGTCATGGCATTACATGGTGATAACTTCATGATATCCCCGTCGGGATGATGAATTCCCATGCCGGAGGGAGGCGGTGTTCCCGAACGGTCCCACCCGGCATAATAAACATTATATGCTGCCGGAGGCGTGCTATTCATCTGCACCAGACAGAAATCGGTGCCGGCATTCCTGGCTTTCAGGGCAGACCCTGAAACAGAATTATACGGAGGAGACGTGGATGGATTGGTGCAGGTAGGTGACTCCCATTGAAACCAGAACACCCAGGATGAAAAGTCGTTACTGCCCGAACAATGATTAGCGGTAAGAACATAAGGTGTTCCGTCATTGGCGGTATTATTCACTAAAGCCCCTGTGCAAAAACCATTTCCACCGGTAACCAACATGCATACGGAGTTGATCTGATCTTCCCACCCCGCGCCTGTCGGACATTTTACATTGATCTGACAAGCCCCCGAAGTATTCAACCCTTTCAGGTATGTATAGGGACCCCGGTAACCATGCGTTACCCTGTTTATATTTAATTCGCCGGAAAACTGAACATCGGACGGCTCATAGTACTCAAGGGTTATGGCATCACCACGAACCAGGGTTGTCGCAAAAACGCCGTCTTCCTGGTTATTAAAATCTGTGAACGCACCGATCAGTTCGGTTCGAAAATCGTTATAAATAAAAAGTTTAGCACCGGCAGGAAGCCGGTATTTGTTAAACGTAAGGTTTATGGTTAGCGCACCCTCTGAATAAATCCTGAGCCGCCATAGCTTATCTCCGTTAGGTAAAATCTCAGTAATTCCACTGTTAGCAAGGTTTAATATCACATCAATGTTTTTCCCGAAACGCCAGGGTATGTCTTTAATTTTATCAAGGATCAGATCTTCCTCCTGTAAAGCTGCAACATCTACAACGGGCATCACGGCTGTGGGGACATCAGTACTCAGGCTTGCAGCGTTTTGCGGAAAAAAGCTGAACGGTTTGCCCCCCTGACTTATCTGAGCTAAGGAATTTGTAAAGAAAACAAGAAAGAAACCGGCAATTAAAAACAGTTTTTTCATATTATATTATTTAATCTTTACAAATTCTCCTTTAAAGATCAGCTTCCCGTTATGTGATGTCAGGTAATAGACCCCTTCAGGCAAAGCGGAAATATCAATGGTGGCTTTGGAGGAATTAACTTTCAGTGAGGAAATTTTTTTAACAATCTCGCCCATAATATTATAAACGGTTACATTTTCCAAATCATTTATAGGTGATGACACACTGATAACAATCTCTGTATTTGCCGGAGAAGGATAAATGTTTATTTTTTCTTCATTGGAATTCAATTCTGTAACCCCAGTGGCACACACGCCTCTCCCTGCCAGCGAAGTTACACCGGAATTAGTCGGATCTAACCAGTCTTTCAGCCTTTTAGCACTAGTGGAACCATTTTTATCCCAATGATAGTATACTTTTCCGTAATAGTCTGGTTCCGTGGGAGTTGAGCAATAAGAACCTCCTCCGGTCAGTGTTCCGATAATTTTTCCCGTACTATTAAATAAAGGTGAGCCCGATGATCCTTGTTCGGTAACGCCATGGTTGGTGGTGGTAGCTGCCCACACAACCCTCCAGTGCGATCCGGAAGCGCCATAAGTAACAGACTGTACTGCAGACGTATATGTAGAAATTTTCATAATATCTGCCGCGGGGTGATGAATGCTGACGCCTGTGGCGCTGGGCGAATTGTTTCTGTCCCAGCCATTATAGTACACACTGTAGCTGCTTGCAATAGCACTGCTTATCTGAACCAGGCAAAAGTCGGAACCACTACCGTTCTGCCCATAGGTATCGTGAGCTTTAAGCGTACATCCTAATTTGCTGAACGTCCCTGTTGGACTTGTCCCCGAACAGTTTGTGGCCTCATAATGAAACCAAAACTTCCAGTAACTGTAATCTGATGTACTGCAATAGGCGCCACCATAATAATGACAATGGTCTGCAAGCAAAACGTAGGGGGTGCAATTCTGACTGGTGTTGTTGACCAGCGAACCTGTGCAATTGAACCAATAAGAGCCATGTTTAATATCTAACTTACAGACGCCTTTCTTCTCATCCTGCCAGATAGCTCCCTCAGGACAATTTATATTTACCTCGCAAGCGCCCGAACTTTTAATTTCTGAATTTTCTTCAGGACGATAAAAATAATCCAAATCTGTAATGTGAAATAATATGTCATTTATTTTATCGTTTGGCGCGTACAATTCAATGGTGATCTCATCACCTCTGACTTTTTCGTTAGAAAAATTATAATTTTCCGAATTATTAAGTGAGGTATATGCTCCGATAATTTTTGTTCTGTCATTGTTATATAAAAAGAGTTTTACCCCTTCAGGCAAATAAAAAGAAGCATAACCGAAACCTATGGATTGTGCCCCCTCTGATTTTACCGTCAATCTCCAGAGGCTGGCATCTACATCCGGGAGGTCTGTCCAGGTTCCGGAATTATTCAATGTGAAATCCACAGGCAGGGTAATACCTACGCGGTAAGGTTCGCTTTTCAGTGCCCGGTCGTTGTCCTCGGCAGCAATCTGAAGAAGATCGGGCGGCTGAACCTGCACATAATCAATATCAGCAGATAAATTCTTGTAAATGAAGCTTGGAGGTGTACCTCCGGCATTGTCCTGGGCATAGGCCACAAAAACACACAGACACGTAAAAATCATTGAAAGTAGTGTTTTTTTCATGTTTTATAGCTGTTTTTTTATAGTTTGTTTTAATAATGCAAATTTAAAAAATTATGTCAGATTATGAATACTTTACAGGAATTAATTTAACATCAGATCGAAAATATTTTCAAGATCAGCCCTATCCATCTTTAAATTATCTCCGGTTGTCTTATTAAAAACCATATTTTCAATGATTTCTTCTTTTTTCCAGGCATCAATACCTATTTCTTTCAACCTTACCGGAGCGCCGAGGAGATGAAAATAATGTTCAAGGCTGGTTATTGTTGCTTCCGGCGAGTTAGTATCAAATACTTCTTTCCCCAGAAAATTCAATTTATCCATTATCCGGCTTTTAAAATAGTTCAACCATGCCGGATATGCAACGGAAAGGGTGGCGCCATGCGGGATATCATAAAGAACGGATAAGGAATGTCCAATACCATGCACACCCCAGTCACCCGTTTTTTTTCCATAAGAGGTCATTCCATTGAGCGCACACGTAGCTGCAAACATAATTTTTTCACGGTACCCATAATTGGTCAGGTCTTTCATCAGCAAAGGCCCGTATGTTACAGCTTCTTTTATTATGGAACATACAAAACGGTCGGTAAGAGTAGTTTCGCCCTTGCCGAAAAAACCTTCCAGCGCATGGGCAATAAGGTCAACAATGCCATAGGCGGTATACTTTGCGGGAACGGTAATTGTGAATGAAGGGTCAAGAAACGAGTGTTTGGGAAAAATAAAAGGGCTGAAATATCCTGGTTTTTGCTTAGTTACATCATTCTGAACCACGGCAAACCCGTTCATCTCGGATCCGGTGGCAGCCAGAGTTAATACGGCAATCAAAGGAATAGCTGTTACAGGTTTAACTTTATATTCAAACAGTTCCCATGCCCTGTTTTTGAGAGGGATGGCAAGAGCGATAATTTTTGCAGAATCAATAACGCTGCCCCCTCCCACGGCAACGATGACATCTATATTGTTTTTTCTTCCGATTTCCGCTGCAGCATCCACATCACTGATCACCGGGTTGGATTTTATTCCGGCATATTCAAAAACTGCGGAACCTGCCTGGTGAAGTTGAGCCACCACCTGTGCATAAAGACCGTTTGTCTTAATGGAATTTTTCCCGTAAACCAGTAACACCCGTTTGCCGAACTTACTTACAGTTTCTGACAAATCATTTATAACGCCTTTCCCAAAATGCAGGCAGGTTGGATTGCTGATAATAAAATTTTCCATTTATATCTTTATAAAACTATTATCTTGCTGATAAAGGAATTGTGTTCTCCGGTAAAATTCAGATAATAAACTCCTTTGGTGAGATTGCTGTTATTTACATTTATCACAAGCTTGTGCTCTCCGGCTGATAAACGGCCATCTGCAAGTACATAAACCTGCCGGCCCGAATTATCAAAAAGTATCATACGGATATTTTCGTCAGACTGAAGTTCAAACGAAATTACAGCTTCGCTGAGCAGGGGGTTGGGTGAGACAGCAAAATTATATGTTTCAGAATGAATATCTTTAATTCCGGTTGCAGACAGCAAAGAAACCTGACGGTAATTGATCTGTTGGGGCACCGGAACCGTAAAATTAATAGTCAGGGCATAATGGCCAACTGCTGAAATATTGGAGGCGCTGTCGACAACCACCGTGTTTAATTCTCCTGCATTTACCGAAGGATATGGGTTTTCATAACGAATATCTTTTGCGGGATCAGGTCCGGCTGTGATTATTGCTGTATTAGCCCTTGACCGGAAAACATTGACTTCGTCTATGATCAGCTTTGAATTACAACTTCTGAATGATATATAGTTACCTTCGTTATATGGCGTCGGATCTGTCCAGCTGCCCACCAGTGTGTCATTACGAAGCACTTCGGATTTCCCGGTCGAATGATTGAAGATAACTTTAATATCATACCATTGGCCGGAATTAAAAGAAACATTATGAATGGTTTTTTTTGGTGTGCCGAAAATATCATTGGCGATTTTAAAAAATTCCAACGTTTTTAAATCAACATTAAACCAGATAAAATATGCATTCCCCCTGTCCGGGAGGCAGGCGCTGTCGCTGAAATAATAAATGCCAAAACGACGGTTGAGAGACGAACCTTCCACCTTAGCTCTGAACTGATAGAGATATGAATCAGACAGATTCTGATCGATAGCGGTATAGATATTTGAATTATTCACGTTTTCGTCGGTCTGCTGAACTGAAGAACCATTTGATATCCACGTACCCGAATTTGTAGGAATCTTCCAGATATTGGTGTCGAGGACAGTGAAATTTTCACTAATAAATCCCCGTGCGGCATTTGCGCCCCATTTTCCATTATTCATATCCTTAACCTGATAAAAGGACTTTTCGATACCACTGAGTAAGTCCGTATCGTTAAAAGTGGCGGTAAAATCTCCTGTAATCGTGGAAGGAATATTGGTTACCGAAGTTGCCGGTGCTGTCCAGTCTACTTTTACACTGGCTGCCGCCTGCGGTGACCAGTTGCCGGCAGCATCGCAGACAATGGTATTTATCCGGCAGGCCCATTGTGCAGCAGATGAACTTTGATAACGGGCGTCTTTTGATGCCATATTGCCCACACGGGCTGTAATTTCTGATGTGCGTGACCGGCGTACTTTAAAATCATCAAACCACACCTTACAAGAACTGCTGCTCAGTGATACATAATCTCCGTTCAGCAGAGGCTTGGGATCAATCCAGCCGGCTACAGGAACATCGTTTATATAAGCTTTTATTTCGCCATATCCGGGATCATATGTGATTTTGAAATCATACCATAAACCCTGATTGAGGACATAGGGATTGTCAACTTTCTTATAAAGCGTGTCGCCCGATATGCGGTATATCTGTACTTTATCGTCGTCGGCACAGAACCGGGCAAAATATGCGTTTCCTCTGTTGGGCAGTACCGGATCGTCTGCAAAAAAATACAGTCCGCAACAGCGGTTGCTGGTACTGCCGCTTATTTTGGCCGACCACTGATACATATACCCTGAGCTGTCATACTGGTTTAATGAAGTGTAGATATTGGAATTGCCCAACGTTGAATCAGACTGATACAATGAAGCGTTATTTATGGCCCATGTGCCTCCGTTGGTGTTTACGGTCCAGTCCGGATGAACAGCGGCTGAAAAGTTATCATTGAAAAAACCGTTTTGCTTATTGGCCCGCCATTCAGTGCCATTATAATCCATCACCTGGTAATATTTTTTCTTGACTCCGCTGATCCCTGAAGCGCTGTTGCCGGTATTGCCGCTGCCTCCGCTGCCGCTGCCTCCGCTAAGGTCTGTATCGGAAAAGGAAACGGTAAAGTCATTGTTTACCCAATGGGGCACTGCGGCTATTGTTGTTACCGGATCCTGTGTGTCGGATTGCGTGGATGTCCAGGTCGCTGTCCATCCCGGATATGTGACCGAACAGTCGCTGCGGAATTCAATAAATAAGGCACCTCCCGTGGAGGTAATGGTCGTCGGGCTTATTGTATTATACCTGCCGATCAGGGGTGCAAATTCATTGGTGCCATTATAAATATAAAGATAATCGTAGTTGGCCTCAACGCTGAACTGCGAAAAAGTAAGCGTAATACTTTGGGCGCCTGTGGGCTGTATCAGCCAGAATTTGCGTTCATCAACGGAATAATTTCCGGAACCGCCCCCTGTATCATAAAAAACGCCTGTGGGAGTAGTATAGGTTGTCACCGGGGTCGGGTAATTAAGAAGCTTGTAATAATGATCCCAGTCCCAGTTTGGTCCGGGGTCTGTATGAGTTGAATTGGGATAATGCTGATGTCCTTTGATTTTTATACAGGTGCCCTCGCCGCCTAAGCTATGCAGTCCGTAATCCAGCACTGTGCCATCATCAAGCGTTTCGGTGAAAAAGGTTCTCCTGGTGTCAATGTTATACCGGTTGCAAATATCCCTTGTCAGGGCAGCAGATACCTGGTACATGGTTTCGGTATACCAGGAAGGATCGCTGACGTATCCTTCATGCTCATAACCGATGGAGTACCAGTTTTCACTACCCACATGCCATCCTGCATTATATTCGTTTACCATTTGTGTGACCTGGCCGGCATAAGAAGAGTTTGACGCAACAACATAATGTGTTGCCGCGCTGGCAATGGGGTTCAAAAACCAGTTTATGCACGACACATAGCTGCCCTGAACGGTATGAATGGCAATGGCGGAAATGGTATGCCCATTCCATCCGTAATAATGATTGGGCGAAGCCACCCAGGTACACCATGGCCGGTTATAATCGGGACAGGGCCCCGACAGATAAAGGGCTTTATAGGTTTGTCCGTTTTCGTTGGTAACAGCTTCCTCTGAAACATTCACCTGTTTTGAGGTGAGTATCTTCAGGTTTTCTTCACCAAAAATGTCCCTCATATTAAAAGAATATTCCGGAAACCCATATTGTTGCTGATTGGCTTTATCATTTAAAAAATAAAAAATCCCGTACAGGTACAGGTTTATTGTATAATCATTGGCCGGAGATGAGTTACTGATGTTTAATTCGCTTAGCGCTATCAGAACTTTTGAAATGGCAAGCGCAGGTTCATTTTTCCCTTTCTGGTAAGAGAGTTGCTTTTGATAGGCTGCAGCATAAGCCAATATGTTGACACGCGGGTCGCTGATGATCTGGTCGGTATTATATCCTGAAAGACCGGCCACTTTTTTCAGATTTTCACGGAAATAACCCTTACCGTCGAGCACCAATCCCATAACGCCATAAAAACCAGGCAAGCCGGAACAACTGCTTTCTTCGGCAGGCGGATCAACATGCCGGATATGTGTATATGTATACGAAACGGCTTCCAGCACTCCGCGCGGCACATCAGGATAATGCTGATACGCTTCATTAAAATAACTCTGGTATGGATATGTACTTTCCTGTGTTTGTGCAGTCAACCGAAATACTGCCAGCAAAAGCAAAAACAACAGTATCTTCTTCATTTTTTTGTTTTCACAAATTTAAAAAGAATTTCTAAAAACTGCCTTCTAATAATCAATAATAACCTGAAATAATTTTTTGGTAAGGGTTGCTGCTTTATTCTAATACCGGTCATGCCTGACATCTAAAGGACAGTCATATCGGCAAACCCTTATATTTCATCATTAATTTTCTTCTTTGAAAAAAACCTTGTAATAGTGCATGCCGGTTACTTCATCGTACCCGCGTTCTATCAAATCCTTGTTACCGTGTACATAAATATGAAAATTCTTGTCGAGTTTGATGACACTCTTAAATATTCGTTGTTGTTTTTTAACAGCGGGAGTTGAGATATTGAACTCATCATATATTTCAATTTCTCTCTCATCTGAAAATTCTTTTTTATAGTTATTAAACACTGAAATAACTTCCGGAGATTGTATTACTTCCGATGTAAAATCCGCCATGCTGAACGTATCTTTTTCTTTAAAAAATTTTACAGATTTGTTCAGCATATCCACCTGGTCGGCTTTGCTCACTTCAAAGGTTTCGGGCAACCGGTCCACAACAAAATTCTTGCACATGGTCAAAACATTTTGGGTGTGATGGTAATCGTCATTACACGGGCGGACATTCAGAAAGTCCTCTTTCCAGTATTGTGCATCATTGCCCTTGTTCGCATTATCAACAATGGAAACCAGGTACCCCTTCTCTTTTTCAGTATTAAATATCAGACACCCTTTGTCAAGCTTATTGATATTAATTCCTTCTTCGCTGTTGATGGTAAAGTTTCCGTCTGCATGTATAATTTTTAAAAAAACATCTTTGTTTTCCGATTTGAAAAGGCCCAGGGCATCAACCGTTTCGCCCTGTATTTCACAGTCCTCAAAATATACCACACAAAACTCGCCTGATTTCACCTTGGGATGCGAGCTCTTTTCATATAGTCGCCTTGCAAGATTAACACTGTTGTTATAAAAACTGCCGGGGTCATCAAATATTTCCGAAACATATCCGTAAACTTCATTGAATTTCAGATCGCCCTGATGATAAAGGTTAAATAATTCCGCAGATTTGAATGAATTAGTGAAAAAATCTGAAAGTATAAATCTTAGTTCCTCATCAGTATTTATAATCTTTTTAGAAAGTTTAACGCCTTCGTCCACAGATTTATTTCCTATAAAATGTACAACGATCCGGCTTGTTATAAGATTTTTGAACATGAGCGGTGATTATTTTGTAATTGTTTTATATACAGATTTTTAATACAACACGAATGACTGCAAATTTATTAAAATATCCGCCCCCCCGACCCTTCTATTTATAAGAAATTGTTTTGATTTTATCTTTTCATATCTTTATGCGTCTTTTTTGCTGCAACTTTGTTAGATTTTTCGACATAGGATAAACTATGTCTGCAAAATCTGCCTCGTTTCGCAAAAAAATCCATCATAAATCTTATGTAACATAAAATCAAAACAGTTTCTAAGTGTTTAAATTTAATATGTATGAGCCTACTCCAAAAAGTATGATTTTTGAAAATCAGCTTTGCCCCTGTCCGCCAACTGGTGGAAGGCTGATTTTCTGCGACTTTCCTTTTGGGATAAAGGGCAAAAAGTCGCAGGATAAGAAAAACGTGGCTTTTTGGAGTGGACTCATGTATTATTATTCAATCATTGCATCATACACCACCTGCTGAATATTCTGCCGGATACGGTAATTATTGATTTTTTGATTTGAGCTTGTGGGGCACACCCTGTTCGACAAGAAGACAAAAACCAGTTCATTTTCCGGGTCGGCCCATACGCAGGTACCGGTAAATCCTGTATGACCAAAGGTGCTTAACGAAGCCCCCGGTGCAAGCATTTTGGCATCGGGCTTTCCTTTCCGGTCAAATCCGAGCCCTCGGTACGTCCCGTTTTGTGCCGAAGTGAACAAGGCAACCGTTTTTTCGGATAAATAAATCGTGCCGCCATACCTGCCCTTGTTGAGTAACAACTGCATCAGCACCCCCAGGTCATGGGCATTGGAAAACATCCCGGCATTGCCTCCTATGCCGCCCAGTAGGGCTGCCATCGGATCATGCACATAACCGTGTATGAGTTGCTTCCTGAAATAATTGTCTTGTTCCGTAGGAACGATTTCTTCGGACTTAAACTTTTTCAGCGGATTAAAACCCATCCGAGTCAGGTTTAACAAAGCAAGATAAACTTGATCGAGATATTTGTCAAGCGGCATCTCTGCTGCTTTTTCCACAACCTTCATCACAAGGTACAGATTCAGGTCGCTGTAGAGGTAGCCCTTGTCCGGTCGTATCCATGTCTGCTTGGCAAGCTGCCACAACGAATCGGTCACTATGGTTCGTAAAAACATGTTTTTGGCTACTTCAACGGTATATTCTGGTTTTTTCATGTTTGAAAAAAGATAATTCCATAATGAATCACCATTTGTATTAAATATAGAAGTATCAATGCCGTTAACAAAAAGATGATCACCGTTTTCACCCCCTTGATATTCCTGTGAAACGGTATCCGATGCGTGTTCCGTTTGTTTTCCCATCATTTTTAATGCGTATTCCGGAGAAATAAATAAACCAACGGGCAACCCCTCGGGTAGCCCAGAGCGATGGGTCAGCAGTTCTGACAAACGGACATTATTGAGTTTTGAATTTCTCACTTTTTTACCACGGGCATTTTTGTCCAGGTCGTTGAAATAATAAATCAGGGTGGTGTCCAGATTTATCTTTCTTTTATCGTAAAGCGACATCAGCGCCAGGGTTGTTACCACTTTGGTCACCGAGGCAAGATCGTAAAGATCGGTGTTCTTCACTTTTTGTTTTCCATCATAGGTGTGCGTGCCAAAACTCTTATTATAAAACACTTTGCCATGTCGTGCAAAAAACACCTGGCACCCCGGAAAAGCTCCTGCATTTATTGCAAAATCAACAATAGAGTCAATTTTATAAAGCCGGGCACCATCAATTTCTGCATCTTCAGCAGCCGTATATTTAAAACAAATTGGATGAGCAATCTCCAGTCCGTCGTTATAACAAAACTCATGTGAAAAAGAATACGGCAGGGTTCCGGAAATTTTTTCTCCGCCGAAAATAACCGAAGAGATGGTCTGCTGTGCCAATGCCGATGAGGACATACTCCACAGCAGACAGGGAACGCGGTGGAATGACGCTAAAAAACCGGCGCTGCCAAACAATGTCACGATTGCTTTTTTATCTTCAGAAACCCGGGCTATGAGTTGCTGGATTTTTGTAAAGGTGCTGTTCAAGTATGCCGGGCTTTCATAAACAGCAAAAATGATGACGGAATATGGCCTGACTTTATTTATTAATACATTTTGTTCTGCATCAGTAGCCTCAGGACCGATTACAAACTGCACAGCTGATGCATACTTTCCGGCTGTGTTAATAAAATCATCGCCCGTTGAACCTCCGATTTGAATTATGGCCATTTTTTCTTTTTCGGTGTCGCGGAGCGGAATCGTTTTATTCCTGTTGTTTAATAATACCATTGAGGATTCCATAATCCTGTAATACAACTGTTTACTTTTCCGGTAACTGCAATAATAATGCGCGCTGTCGGCATCAGTGTGCTGGTGTTTCTTCATTTTCATCCATGATTTTGCCAGTAAGATCCGCTTTACTTTTTTATCAAGTGTGTCTTCCGGAATTTTACCGTCACATACAGCTGTAATAATTTCATCCACCATATATTTCCGATCTGGCGGTACAATCAGAATATCCGTGCCGGAATTCAAGAGGTCGTAAACCAGCGATTTGTCTTTACAATTTTCTGCAAGCGCTGAAAAGACAAGGCCTTCGTATTTAAATGTTTTTACCAGGGAGTCGGTACTCTTTGGATCGGGTTTATCCAGAAACATTCCAGGCAATCCGCTGTTGATAAGGGTTTTTAATGGCTGTTTGCGCATAGTGTCCTGCAGACCGGATACCGGAAAGGTAACCCGTAAATGATTTTCGTCTTCCATCCCGAACACACAAGGAATCAATCCTGCGTTATTCATCTGTTTTTGAATAAATAACAGCTTTTTCTGCAGTTTCAGGGCAGAACGGACAAAACTCATACTCCACGGCAAATCATAATTCGAAGTTACGGCATTCATGGGAAGCATCAAGTTAATGTGCACGCCGCAGTGCTTCATCTGTTTTACGGTCAGCGCTGTCATATCAATGGTCAACTGTTCATCATAATGATCCGGGCCGGGCATGGCAGCGCATGAGGCCAGGCTATCGTCCGGGCTGTATAAGCCTGCAGGAGCCTTTACTGCAAAGAACAGGGGGATATCTGAATGGTTCTGCAGAACGCCAGTAATATGTGGAATGTTGCTAATGGCGCCGCCTGCCAGATAAAAACCGCAGGGCTTGTATTGGGTTAACTGCTGTATAATGGCTTTCTCATTTTTAGTGTCACGGACACCGATCATGATAAGTTGCCCGGCTTTTTCTTTCAGCGACATGCACGCTATTAATGAATCGGCATAAATGGATTTGTGCCTGAGAAATAAACATGCCCCCGGAGCCTTTTCATTCAAAGTTTTGCGGACAGGACGAAAAATGAAATAGCACAATGATCCTGAAAAGACAAGGCCTGCGAAAATTATCAGCAAAGACCGGTATTTCTTTGAAAGACTTTTCATCGCCAGTACGGTTTTCTAAATAAAAAATAAGGGATACGATGATCCCTTATTTTTTCAATTAAAGTCCGGGCTTCCGGCCTAATAGATCAGAATATCAAAAGGTAAACGCGCCTGAACTCCTTTTTGTTGCTGCATGTTCTGCAGATATTTGTAATAACTGTAGTTTTCGCCCAGCACTTCTTTCACCTTTGTTTCCGACGATTCTTCCATAAATTCTTCAATGATCTGGGTAAAAACATCTTTATATTTCGGATACTTTTCGATCTTGTAATCGGTGATACCGGCCTGTTTGGCTGCCGCATCGATAGCGTTCTGCAAACCGCCGATCTCATCAACCAGCCCGATACGTTTGGCATCCACTCCACTCCATACCCTTCCCTGCCCAATGGAGTCCACATCTGCTGTTTTCATTTTACGGCCATCGGCCACATGACCGACAAAAACCTTGTATATATTTTCGATCTGTTTGGTAAGCACTTGTGTTTCATAAGGATGCAAGCTCCGGGTAACCGTCACGTAATCGGAATATTTATTGGTTTTTACCACATCAAAAGTGATCCCCAGTTTATTTTTAAAGAATTTTTCCATGTTGGGCACAACGCCAAAAACGCCGATAGATCCTGTCAGGGTGTTGGGTTGGGCAAATATTTTACCCGCGCCGCAGGCAATATAATAGCCCCCTGAGGCAGCTACATCACCCATAGAAACCACTACGGGTTTTACTTTTTGAGCAAGCACTACTTCGCGCCATATCACTTCTGATGCCAGGGCGCTGCCTCCGGGGGAATTGATCCTTAATACGATAGCCCTCACCGAACTGTCGTTCCGTGCTTCACGCAGCGATTCCGATAATTTATCGGAGCCTACAGTTTGTTCATCACCCTCTCCGGTACCTATTTGACCTAAGGCATACACTACTGCTATTTTCTTTTTCCCTAGAACAAATTTTTCTTTACCCTTAGCTTTAAAATATTTCGCTCCTGTAATAAAATTTATTTTATCATTTTCTTTAATACCCAGTTCGACTCGCAGATCGGCCAAAACTTCATCACGGTATACCAATTTATCAACCAGTTTGTATTTGAGCGCATCAGCAGCAATCTGGATTTTCAGACTGTCGGCAATCAGGTTGAGTTCTTCAATGGTAATCTTCCGCTGTGCGGAAATACCATCAAGCATCTGTTTCCATAAAACATCGAGAAGTTTCTGATACTGTTCGCGGTTGGCATCACTCATTTTATCCATAATAAAGGGTTCAACAGCGCTCTTATACTTTCCGTGACGGATGATCTGCGCCTGCACATCCAGCTTTTCAAGCGTTCCCTTAAAAAAGGACAGTTCTGCAGCTAATCCCTTAAAAGTTATATTGCCTTCAGGATTGAGAAATATCTTATCTGCAACTGTAGAAAGATAATAAGCACGTTGTGAGTAATCGTCACTGTAACTGATGATGAATTTCCCCGATTTTTTGAAATCAAGCAGTTCCCTGCGCACCTCTTCAATCGTCGCCATGCCCGACGGAACATCGGTCAGGTCAAGAAAAATCCCCTTTATTTTTTCATCTTTGGCCGCACGTTTCAAGGTTGTAAGCAGGTTGTCCAGGCCCTGCACCTTACCGTCTTTCATTGAATTAAAATTGAAATTCCCGAACGGATCCTCCGAGGTACGATCGGGTATCGGATTGTCGAGCTTCAGCGTAAGCACTGAATTTTGTCTTACCTCAATGGCGGTTTTTTTAGTAAAAGAAGCTACAGACACCATCATAAAAAGAAAAATAATGAACATGATCAACGACAGCAAAACAGATCCTGCCATCGACGCAAACATGAATTTAAAAAACTGTTTCATAACAAATTATATTTAGGTTAAACATACAAAACTTTCTGTAAAATTAGCACATTATACTATTTTTTTGACATTCCGGTCAAATAAAAGTTACAGATTATCCGATATTTTTTATGAATTTCATAATTTTGGTTTTTCAATAACCTCTTAATAATGGTTTGTTTTTCACTCGGGAGTAATATGGGCAACAAACTTGCAAATCTGAGTGATGCTCTGTTTATGCTTGCCGGCACAATGGGTACGCCGATTTCTGTTTCTTCCGTTTATGAAACAGAACCCTGGGGGGTGGAACATCATGATTACTATCTGAATATTGCCGCAAGTTTCGAAACCATCTTATCCCCCGAAAAAGTCTTTCAGCTTATTTCAGTCACCGAAAAAAAACTTGGCAGAACGCGTTCAAAAAACACCGTGGAGCCACGTACTATTGATGTCGACCTACTGTTTTACAACAACATTATATTGAAAACCCAAAAACTTACCATTCCTCACCCACGGATACCCTGCCGCAAATTTGTACTGGTGCCTCTGTCAGAGATCATGGAAAATTTTTCACACCCTGAATCGGGTATTACAATTAAAGAATTACTTTTACAATGTCCCGACAACTGTTCGGTACTAAAAACGGACCTAAAACTATTTATGCACGATGTATGACTTTATTGCAATAGAGGGAAATATCGGCGCCGGTAAAACATCGCTGTCAACAAAAATTGCACAACAGTTCAGCGCAAAACTCATACTGGAACAATTTGAAGACAATGCCTTCCTTCCTAAATTTTACAGAGATCCGGAAAAATATGCCTTCCCCCTCGAACTGACTTTTCTGGCATCGCGTTACCAGCAACTGAAAGAACAATTAGCCAATAAAGATCTGTTTCAAACCTTTACTATTTCCGATTATTACATTTACAAATCGCTCATCTTTGCCAAAAAAACGCTGAAAGAAGACGAATTAACGCTGTATACCCGTCTTTTCAACATCATCAACTCAACCCTGCCCAAGCCCGACCTGCTGGTTTATCTGTTTGTAGAGGTGCCCCGGTTAAAGCGTAATATCATTACCCGTGGAAGGGATTACGAACAGGATATTGAACACGAGTACCTCGAACGTATCCAGAGCGGATATTTCGATTTTCTGAAACAGCAAAACGATCTTCGCATACTGATCCTTGATGTAAACAACATAGATTTTGTTCATTCCGAAACGGATTACGATAATATCCTTGATATCATCATGCAGGAATATTCCATCGGTGTCCGGCGTATCGAGGTAAAATAACTCCGTGCTACTTTACCGGCAGTGAAACGCTTGTGCAGTTGCTCCCTGTAAAAGTTCTTTCAGTTTTTGCATTGCCCGTAGCATATTTCTTATTCCAGCCTGAAAAAAACATCGTCCCCCGAAAACTTTCCGGAATATGACATTGTACAAACGATATTACTTTTTTTGTTTATTGTATTCGTCTATGATACTTTTGGCCAGATCCCTGGTTTCACACATAATGTATTTGTCGCCGACACCAGCTTTTAAAATCCCCGATTTTTCCTCTCTGTATAAATATTTCCCACTTTCAACAAGAGGAATGTATTTATCTTTCACCTGCATAATTTCATATTTCTCCTGCCGCATGACTTTTATCATAAAAATCAGGACTACAACGCCTAATATGAAAATAATCAAAATAAATATAGTGCCCGACATCTTTGTAACCTTGATTTTTTAATTAATTATTTAAACACCTTCTTCTTTCCCTGTATTCAATATTCAAAACATTTAACACTAAAGAGAGCAAATAACTTATAACAACCTGTCATTCATTTATTTTTTCTTCAAAACGCATCCCTTTATCCCATGCACTCACAACGTACAAACCTTCCCCGCACTGATCTCCTGCAGGATAAAACATTAAAATTAGCGTTATAAATCGAACCCCTTTCGCGCCTCAAAAGTAAGCATAAATAATAATAGTTTATTTATAAAAATAAATATTCATAAATATTTTTTCACCAATAAGAATATTTAGACTTATATATAGTTTAAATATTTATGTGTTTTTGAAAAGTGCCTTATTGATTGGGTTTTTCACGTGTTCTTATAGCAGAATCCGGCAATTTTTAACCAACGGCTAGCATTCGGTTGTTAATAAATTATACCAAAACAGCATTGCTGTTATTCCCAAAAAACCTCTTTTCACTTTTTTTTAACGTCCTCGTTAAGCCAGATTTGTGTCCTTGTAATAAATAAATATATGCTCCGGTTAACCCGACATGTGCTGGTCGCTCGCGTTTTAATCCCCGTTTTGTGTGGGATTTTAGTTTTGCAAATTTGTCCCTTATAAAAAATCTATCCGAACAAATGATGATAACGGGCAAAAAAAACTCCGGCAATACATACCGGAGTTTTTCCATTTATAATTATTATAATGCTGACTATTTTATAGCATCAAGAAATGCTGCATCTTTAAAATATTTCAGAAATTCCCTGTCTTCACTGGCTTCTTTTCTAAATTTTGAATCAGCCGATATTGCTTTGGCAAGATATTCATACATTACGGAGGTGTTTGAAGTACGGGCAGCATTTACAGCCGTCAGATAATATACTGCTGCATTCTGGGGTTTAGTACAATCCAGTGTCTGTTTTGCTGCGGTGTTGTTGCCCGATAACAGTTGAGCCAGCGCCAGGTTATATTTGCATTTTTTACCACCGAAAGCACTGATAGCGCCGGCATAGTCACCCTGCCTGATCTTCAGCAGAGCTTCATTATGGCTAACGTCTATGTTTTTAGCTTTGGCCTTAGCAAAATATCCCTGGGCAGCAGCATCGTCTTTATTCCAGAACGAAAGCACTCCGAGGTTGTAATTGATCTGGCCGTCATTAGGATTAAGCTGGTTGGCTTTATCCAGGTAATTCTTTGCCTCATCAAGTTTGCCGAGTTTCATGGCGCACATACCTGCATTGCTGAAACCTCTCCAATCATTGGGATACAGCGTGGTGGCTGATTTATAGATCACATACTTGGTGTTGACATCTTCGGTTAAGGTAGCCGAATAGAGTAATTCTTTGTTGTCCAGTTTATCAGGTGCAGTAGTTGAAAGCTGAATGATCTGTTCTTTGGTTTTCTTGGGCAGATAGCACTCAACTACGAACTCAGCGCGACGCAACACGGATAACATGTTTTCAACTTCAGAGTAAATAACCGTCATGTCTTTTATGGCTTTTTCTCTCTCTGCTTTGGTTGACTGGCTCTGAATAACATTGGATATCGTTTGTTTTTGAGGAATGTTTGAAGCATTAAGGGCTTTCATAAACCCGTCGAAATCTTCTCCTTTTGAGTTAACTGCAACCTGCAATTCTTCTGGTTTGGTAATGTTGGCCAGTTTTTTATCCTTGATCATTTTCTTGATCTTGTCATAAAACCATTTTTTTGCCGTTTCACCACGTTCATCAGAAAGTTTCTGATTTAAGGATAATTCACCTTCGGGCGATGCCCAGGCATTGATCGAAATACTCTTTATTTTCCAGTTCAAACCGATGAACCCAAAAACTGTATCATTCAGAAATGCTGCGTTAACAACATCTTTATTTAGTGCCATGTTCAGGTTCAGGTTTGATTTGTTGTATTCGAAATAAAGATTGCCTTTTTTAGTGATGATGGTTTCGAGTTCATAACCATGTTCTGCCGTTTGCAGATCTTCTTCCTGTTCGATGCGTGTTGAAGTATGAATTACGCCATCAGCCAGTTTGTTTGTTCCCAGGGGGACATCTATTTTTTTGCCCTTTGTAGCCAGTGGTCCGATACTCAGCTCCGACATATTCATGTTCTCATTATAATTTACCACGTCGGTATATGAAAAACTTCCGCCTTCCTTGTACTTGATTGTCTGGCCTTCACCCGTGGCTTTTTCACCTTTCAGCGTCATAGATTTTAATGTGGCCAACGTGGTTCCATCCATGCTTTTCAGTACCGGAGTGACAGTCACCGAGGCTTTCTTGTTGAAATATTTAGGAGGGATCGTGCCGTTTACAGCCACCGATATTTTACCGCCATGTGTTTCGAGAACCTCTGGTGTAACACTGTATTTTACAGTCGGATACTTTTTGATCATTTTGCTTAACCCGCAACCTGTAAACATTACAGCCACAAGAATTAAAGCGACAATTCCTTTGATGTTGAAGTGTTTCATAAATTGTATTTTTAACGTTTATAAAAAAATATTCGTTTTTTGTGCCTACAAATATAAAAAAGTTATTTTATACATTTAAAATTTTTTTTACTCGTACATTAATATTTTAGTTTCACAATTCATTAAAAATGATGTTTTTAAACATATAAACACTTTAAATTCATTTTGTTTTTACGCCATGTTTACATTGTGATGACCATTTTTGTTACAATATCCCATAAAATTATTCCTGCACTGACTGAAATATTTATGGAATGTTTGGTCCCAAACTGCGGAATTTCGATACTGTAATCACACAAGCTCAGCACTTCATCGCTTATTCCGTTTATTTCATTTCCGAATATCAATGCGGTTTTTCTTGTTTTGTCAGGATGATAATCTTTCAGGTTGATGCTTGTATCGGTTTGCTCCACTGCCACTATTAATGCGCCCTCTGCTTTCAGGTCGGCAACAGCGGCACAGGTATCATTATAATACTTCCAAATTACTGATTCTGTAGCGCCAAGAGCTGTTTTTTGTATTTCCCGGTGAGGGGGCGTCGCCGAAATGCCGCAAAGAAACAGCCGTTCAACCCGGAAAGCGTCGCAGCTACGGAAAACTGATCCGATATTATTCATACTCCGTACATTATCCAAAACGACAATGATCGGATTTTTTTCAGATCCTTTAAATTCATCCACACTAAGTCTGTTAAGTTCAGCATTTTGTATTTTTTTCATAAATTTGTTTTTCTTCAAAATAAAAAAACCTCACGTCAGCTACATGAGGTTTTTTTCAAAAATCAATAAACTAATTCTAATGATTAAAAGTATAAGAAATTCCGACACCGATAACCTCTTTAAACTGGGTTCGGGGTCCGGGCTCGGATGAAGGGGTTGACTTGATCATTATATCGTCATCGTAAAGCAGTTGTGTATTGATGGTGGCAGAGAGCCATTTGTTGACTTTCAACCCTATCAACACATTCCAGTTAACATCAATGTTGCCGAAATCTTTCAGATAATCTGAGAATAATTCCAATGAAGTGTTTAGCGTAACGTTTTTAAAGACTTCCTTGTTGAAAACGGCGCGTACATAAGGGCCGAATTCTCCTTTGATTTTTTTGTCAATGTCAACACCAAATGCCCCGTAATGAGACAATGTATCATCAAGAACAAACGTAAACCGGCCTGCCGCTGGCGACATATACAACTGGAAATACTCCGCGGGGACATAATTCATACCTATACCGGCAACAAGATAACCCGGCGCCATTAACTTTGAGATCGCCACGCTATCATTCGGATAATTGTAACCATTGGTAATCTGTGTACGGAAGTTTGCCAGAAAAGTCACATCCCAGCTTTTCGAAACGGCATATCCATAAGAAGTAGTATATTCTAACTTATCGTCTGTCTTGGTGTAACGCGCAGCACTCCCTTTTCCTAAAAACTGAAACCCATAGGCCAGACCAAGATTGTTTTTCCATGAATGTTTGTTCTTTTTATAATCTGCTTTCAGATTGCCCAGTGCGCCAACACCAATGGAATTTTCACCTCCGGCAGCCCAATTCGAAAAAGCGGCCTGTGTAATGTTCAAAGCAGCCGTCCCAAGTATGGTCCACGCTTTTAAAGAATCGCCGGAAGTTCTGTCCATGGGCTTGGCCACCGTCTCAATTTTTTCCTGGGCATAAAGCACTGTAACGGACATCAGTAAAAAAAGTATTACGAGTTTTTTCATTTCAGAAGAGTTTTTTTTAAGAAATCAGATAAACTATTTGTTTTTCAGGATGTCACGAATCTCCGTAAGCAGGGTTTCTTCTTTGGTGGGTGCAGGAGGAGCTGCCGGCGCTTCTTCTTTTTTCTTCTTCATGCTGTTCATACCCTTAATTATCATGAAGATAACAAATGCAATGATCAAAAAGTCGATTACGGTCTGTATAAAATTACCATAAGCAAAAATCGGGGCGCCGGCCTCTTTTGCTTTGGCAAAACTTTCATAAACCTTACCATCCATGGCATAATATAGATCAGTAAAATTAACATTACCCAGCAATTTGCCAAGCGGTGGCATGATGATGTCATTCACCAGCGAACTGACAATTTTACCAAATGCGGCACCAATAATGATACCGATTGCCATGTCCATCATATTGCCTTTTACGGCAAATTCTTTGAATTCTTTTACGATTCCCATAGTTTTAAGTTTTAAAATTAAGACAACAAAAATAATTCTTAATTTTTCAAATAGCAGCATATTTTTTAAAAAATTTAATAAATATCATATTTTTAAGATCGTTTATAAAATGGTACTACTAAGATTAAATGTCTGTTCACCATATTTATGCTGATATTTTACTTCCGTGGTACTATGACAGCTACTTTTCAGAAAAGTGCCGGACGCATTGAGAGGATTGTGATACAACACATCTGTTTTGTGAAATCAAAAAGCCCCGTCAGAAACCTTGACAGGGCTTTTCAACCAATAAAAATGAGCTTTTTATGCTGTTTGTTCTGCAGTAGGCTTTTTTACATTTTCGACAACATCAAACGACAACGCTGTAATTTCTGTCACCTGGTGTTTCACCCCGTTTTTGTCGGTGTAAGGCCTGTTTGCGATCTTACCACTGAGTTTTACAAAACTTCCTTTTTTGATTTTGTCAAGCGCCTGTTCGGCAACTTTTCCCCACATCACGATGTTATGCCAGGTAGTTTCGCGCACCCACTCTTCGTTTTTGTTTTTGTAACTGCTGCCGGTCGCCAGCGAAAAACGCAGCATCTGCGTCCCGTTCTTCATTGTTTTTACTTCAGGATCCATACCTGCGAATCCGTTTAATTCTACTTTGTTGATTGATTTTTCCATGATATTTTGTTTTTAAAGGTTTTACATTCAATAGCTTATGCTGCTTTTTCAACTACCGGTTTTTTTATGCTTTCTATTGTCTCAAAAGAAAGAGCTGTTATTTCAGTTACCTGATGCTTCTCCCCGTTTTTGTCGGTGTAGGTCCGGTTCGCGATCTTACCACTGAGTTTTACAAAACTTCCTTTTTTGATTTTGTCAAGCGCCT
>ENA-UOWO01001592-UOWO01001592.1-activated-sludge-metagenome-genome-assembly--contig:-NODE-1592-length-29790-cov-6.981705_pt1 | contig 29790 bp, 25 predicted proteins | sample MGYA00238148_ERZ761564 | MGnify/ENA primary metagenome ERZ761564 (study PRJEB28885, sample SAMN05720194) | activated sludge metagenome | isolation source: Anaerobic digester | place: USA...
TGAAAGTCGCGGTGATGGTGGCGCGCACAGCCGACAGAGAAAGCTGCACCGCCCGCAGACCCGCGCCGCGCGGGCTTCTCCAAAGAAAAAGCCACCGCGCTGCGGTGGCTTTGAAATGTTGGCGGTGGGCACAGTCGCTGGCGAACCCGTCTCAGACGTAGCCTGAATTCCCTGCAACAGGGAAATAAACAGGGACTTCCGTGCCGCGGGCGAACCCAGCCGTGCCACGTCGGCGCCCTCTTCCCAGGCAAACCCGCCAGCCCCCTCTCACGGCTCGCTTCACGAACAGGGAATTCGTTCGCCGGTATCAGGGAATTCAAGACCCGCTTTCAGCGATTCGCGGCACATTCTTGACCCGCTTACATCACCAACCTACGACCGCGGAAAATTCGCCCAAACCGCTTGCTAGGTGGTTCATCGCACGCTACGAACGCTCTCCGTCCTGAAAGCAAGCGCTACACGGCAAGGCCTCGCGAGGTGGTTCTCGATGTGCTAACCACTGCACGCCCTGCCCGACTCGGCAGCCCCGACTTCGCACCGATCCATGGGGCTTTCCTCGCCGGCTCAGCGGGAAGCGCTGATGTTGACGTCGCGCCAGGCGGGGGCGGCGAAACTTGCGACGCGATGGCCTCCACATGCGCCACGGAGGCCGACTTCCGATTAGTCATGGCGCCATCAAAGCTGACGTTGCGACCAGCGCGCGTCGCCAGGCCGATCGGCACTTGACACAAGGAGTCCCTTACGCGAGATGTGATGCCGGCAGTACCGAGCACAGGCCCACCGACGTGAAAGCATTCCCGTCGGGTCCATTGATTCTCAATGCAGTGCCCCCCCGGAAGCTAGACCACTGGGGCCGCCAGAGCCAAGCCCCCTGCTGGGCGAGTTGAGCATTGAACTCGTTGAAAGGAAGATCGGTCGGCATTGCGTCAGTACACGCCGGACCCGTCCTCGCCAAGTCTTTTAGAAATTTCGGCTTCAGCTGAACTTGGACTGACTTTGCATAAGCTCTTCAGCCGCGACAGGCGGTCACTGATCCACTGAATCAACGGGTGGCGGCACGTCGAAGTGAGCGCGCCACGAAGGCAAGGCATATCAGGGTCAGGGCGCTGCAGACCGCGGTCGGAATCAGCACCGACTGGACATCCAGCGACTCTCCCCGCAGGACGCGGGCCATGAGCGTGTTCTGCGCCAGTGCGGGAACCCAGAGGTGCCACGGCGCACTGGCCCCAGCGTTAAACAAGGTAACCAGCGGCATGAGTGAGAAGACAAGCACCAGCAAGGTGCTGCTGGCTTGAGCCTCCTTGAAGCTCTTGCAGCGAATAGCCACAGCCATCAGAGCCGCGGCCACTGCAGCAGCCAGCGGCACTAGCGCCAGCATGAACAAGGAGGCCTCACGAGCACCGTAAAGAAACAGCGCCGACAGTGCGTCACTGCGCAAGACCCACTGGGTCGGCAGGAAACTCCATGAACTGAGCGCCGCTATGACTACGCCAACCGTCGCCACGGCCGCCCACTTGCCGAGAACGATCACGAATCCCTCGGTGGGGTTCATCAGCAACGGCTCAAGCGAGCCGCGCTCGCGCTCGCCAGCCGTGGTGTCGAGCGCCGCGCCGAGGGTGCCGTAAAGCACCGCCATCATGACGAAGAACGGCAGCATGCTGGTAAGTTGGGCCGAGCGGGTCTGCGCATTGGCAATGTCACGAGTGTCGACCTGCACGGGCTCCAGCAGGGCGACCGACACGCCCCGCAGCGCCAACCCTAGAGACGCGCGCTCACGGTTGAATCCATTCAGCATGCGTTCGATCCGGGCCACGCCCGATTTGGCCTGCGAATTCGCGCTGTCGCTGACGATCTCGACCACCGGCAACTCGCCTTGCTGCAGGTCGGCTTCGAAATTCGCCGGGATCACGACCACAGGCGCGCTCAGCGCCGAGCGGCTGAGTCGAGCCTCGTAGTCGGCCGGTGCCTGCCGGATAGCGTAAGACTGCCGCTGCAAGTAGTTGACCAAGGTCGGCGCGCGATCGCTGCCCCATATGACCACGTCGCGAACCTCGTTGCGCGATTGAGCGGTGGCCAGGAAGCTCGCCATCGCGACCAACAGCAACGGTCCGGCCATCACAGCGGACACGAGCACCATCATCAGCGTGCGTCGGTCTCGCACCGCGTCAACGGCCTCCTTTCGGAACACCGCCCAGACCGCCCCGTGCACGCTCATCGCAGCATCCGATCGGTTCGGCGCTCACGACGATCGAGTCCGGACGAATCGGCAAACGCGAGTCGAACGAATGCCTCCTCGAAATCGGTCTGGCCCGTAGCCGCCAGCAGCGTGTCGACGTCGCCATCGGCGACAGTGCGGCCGTGTGACACCACCACCACGCGGTCGCAAAGGCGCTCGACCTCCTGCATGATGTGGCTCGAGAACACGATACATTTCGCGCCACCAGCGGGGCTGCGCAGGTACCGCAGGGTCTCGCGCAGCGATCGCGTGGCGATCACGTCCAGCCCGTTGGTCGGCTCGTCGAGCACGATGTTCGCCGGGTCATGCACCAGGGCGCGCGCCAGCGCAGTCTTCATGCGCTCGCCCTGACTGAATCCGTCGGTGCGGCGGTCGAGCAATCGGCGCATGTCGAACAGCCCTGCCAACATCTCGATGCGAGCCTCTGCCGCCTCCCGCGTGAGCCCGTGCAACGCGGCGTAGTAGGCGATGTTCTCGCGCGCTGTCAGGCGCGGATAGAGGCCGTGCGCATCCGAGAGAACCCCCATGCGCGCGAGGGCCTCGGCGCGCCGGCGGGTCACATCGATGCCATCGACCTGAAGTGTTCCGGCATCCGGTTTGATCAGGCCAGCCAACATTCGCAGGGTGGTGGTCTTGCCCGCGCCGTTGGGTCCGAGCAATCCAAGGATCTGCCCGTCGGCGGCTCGGAAATGAACATCGCTGACCGCCATCAACTGCCCACCGCCGTCAGCTTGGTCGCGACCGAACCGCCACGGCCACCACTGGTCGTCCCGGCGCCGCTTCAAGCGGGTCCGAACCTTGAAAGCTTTGGACAGTCCGTTCACCTCGATCATCGGGCGGACTCCGCAGGCGCCGCCGACCCTGTCGACGCAGATGAGGGCCTGCGGCCGACCGGGCGGAACGCTGGCACCCGCGGGAAGTCGTTACCGCACTCGATCTGCTGGGCGCTCGCCACCGCCTGCCGATCGTCACTTGCGTCCACGAAGCGGAACAGCGCGTCACGCATGCAACCCAGGCTGAGCACGCCATGGCCAGCGTTGGGAACCACCCGATGCACTGCCAACCCACCACTCGCGACTGACCCCAGCGCCAGCAGGCTGCGTTCGGCGTGTCGCGGTGGAGTCACCGGGTCGAGTCCCCCGCTCAGGATCAGCACAGGGTTGGGACTGTGAACTGCTCGCCCGTAGTCGGCCGGCAGATTGGCTCGAGGCCAGTCGCGACAGACGCGTTCATAGATGCTGCTGAATGCCCGTCCAAAATCCGGGCCCGGTCGGTCTGTGGACTGCGCCAGCCGGGGGAAGTCCTCGGCACAGACCACGGTGAAGTGCAGGCCCATGGCCAGCGCCGTCGCTTTTCGGCCAGGTAACAGGCCGCCCAGCGCCACCATGCCCGCGAAGTTGCCCCGCGCCGCATCTGAGATGGCCTGGGGCAAGGCCGAGGCGAGAGCGGGGCTGTAGAGCGCCCCGCGGGTCATGGACAGCACCGCATGGCGGGTCATCTCGAAGGCCTCGGCCTCGCCCGTCAACGGATGCGCCACCACAACGGGCCGCGGCAGTCCGGCCAGGAGCCCATCCCAATCCTGCCGCAGGGAGGGGTGGCTGCGATGGCAGGCGGAGCCTGGCGCGCAAAGAGCCATCAAGGCCTCGAAGCTGGCTTGCGCATCGGTGGCAACACTGAAGGGCAGCGCCATGTCGGCCGGAGCCACGCCATCGAGCACGCTGCGCCGCGCCCTCTGCGGAAACTGCCGCTGGTATTCCAGGATCACACGCGTCCCGTAGGAACTGCCGACCAAATTGATGCGCTCGGCCTGCAGGGCCTGCCGCACCGCATCGAGGTCTTGCACCGCCAGCGGCGTAGTGAAGTACCGCAGGTTGTCAACGGACTGGACGTACTCGAGTCGGGCTAGCCGATCCCGACACGCGAGGTAGAGGTCGACCTGCCGATCGGGGTCGGACTGCGCACCCAGCGAATCGCGCAGCGGGTTCGGGCAGCGCAGCGGCGCCGACTGCCCCGTCCCGCGCTGGTCCACGAACACCAGATCGCGTCGACTGTTGAGCCGCGACAGCAGTCCGACGGCCTGCGGCATCACAGCGATGGCACTCTGGCCCGGACCGCCCGCCACAACGAACACCGGATCGGGCAACTTGCGACGGGAAAGTGCCGGCAGCACCACCAAGCGCACCTCGATGCGCAAGCCATTCGGTGCGGCAGGGTCTAGGGCACGATTCAGCGAGCCGCATTGCACGTCGGTGGGGATTCCCGGAAATCGGCAGGCCTTCCATTCGATCTCAGTGCCGATACCCGCATGGGAATTTCCGCTTGACAGGCCCCACGCCAGCACCCACGCACACAGCCCGAGTGTTATTCGGGCAGTCTGTCGAATCATCGGATCGGTTCTCGGAGTTGGCGTGCACGCCTGCAACAGCAAATCCCGCGCCCAAGATGCGCGGGAAGGCTGCCTAGGGGCACGGTCGCACCGTTGCGGCGCGCTGCCGGCACGCGGTCGCGGCTGACAGCACCCGTTGTGGCTGATTTCAGCCAGAAGCACTCTGCGCGGCCCCGTAACAACAAGGATTATTTCCCTGTTCCATGTGGGGTGTTGGAGTCACAGTAACAAGACGTCTTCCTGTTTGCAGCTACCTGCCCACGACCAATTTCCCTGCACCGACTGCGTGTCTCGTTTCAGTTTCAACGTGAACCTTTCATCCTTGCGGCAGGCACCGGCCGCGACCCAATCCGAAGTTGCGCGCGCCATTCCGGCTGCGTCGGGTTCCATGCGTCGACTTCAGATCCAGTTGTCCCTGAGCAATTTCGCCCTGGTGTTCCTCACCAGCGTGCTGGGTGTCGTCGGTCTTGGTCTATACGACCGCGTATCCAGCGAAAACCTGCGCGTCGCCGACCTAAGCACAGAGGTGCAGAGCATGCGCAGCAACCTCTACCGCCAAGTGAAAGAGGTTATCGATGACGTACTGCTCGGCGATCCAGAGGCGGTGCAGCAGTTCGCTCAGCTATCCGCCGCCGGCGACGATCAGTTCGCACGCCTGACAACGCTGCTGCGGACAGCTGAAGAACAACGCGCCGCCAGCGACTTGCGGCTGGCCTATGTCGAGGTGCGTGAACTCGGCGATCGGATGATCCGTGAAGCACGTGAGTCGCCGCCAGATCGCTCTGAACAGCAGCGAGTGCTGCACACCGGCATCGAACACGGCAGCCTGCAGCGGTATGAGCGCGCCCTGGTGGCAATGCGCGACATCGTCGCCCACGAGCGCGCCGAACGGGGCCATCAGTTGCTGGTCCTCAAGCGGTGGGTGGGTGCAGGACTGCTGCTCTCTCTGGTGTGCGGCTTTGCACTGCTTGCCTTGTCAAGCGAGTTGCTCCATCGCCGGTTCGCGCGCCCCCTGTCCGACGTCCTGGCGTCAATCCGGCGGATCAGCCAGGGTCAGTTGGAACATCGAGTCACCGATTCAGGCGTGGCCGAGATACGCGAACTGGCGCTCGGCATCAACACCATGTCGAGCGAGCTGAGCGCTAGCAGGCTCAAACTGGTGCATGCTGAAAAGCAGGCCATGCTGGGCTCCCTGGTGCCCGTGGTTGCACACAACATCCGCAACCCGCTGGCCAGCATCCGTGCAACCGCGCAGATCATCGACGCGCCGGCGCTGCCCGCAGACGTCCGCGAGGGGCTGCACGACATCATCAGCGCCTCCGATCGCCTTGAATCCTGGACGCATTCACTGCTTTCCTACCTGAACCCGCTGCAGCCCAATTGCCAATGGGTGACATTGCAAACCGTCGTCGAGACATGCCTCGGGCTGTTGTCTGCGCGCACAGCTGAGCGCGAGTTGTCGATACGCCGAATGGGCTGGGATGCTCCGGTGCGCGTCGAAGCCGACGTGGCGCTGGTCGAGCAAGCGCTCACGGGCTTGCTGATGAATGCGATTGAGGCTTCGCCAGTGCGCGGTCAGGTGACGCTTGCCGCAGACACCGACGGAGGCATCGTGCGCTTGTCGATCCGTGACCAAGGTTCTGGCATGGCAGTTCTACCGTCGGCCAGCCGGCGACTCACGATGCGCAGCACCAAGCCACAAGGCAACGGATTGGGCATCCCCTTTTGCCGCAAGGTCTGCGAAGGCCATGGCGGCCAGCTGAACTTTGTCGGACACGCAGACGGAACCGAAGTCATCGTCACCCTGCCACAGAAGGCGGTACACCTTGCGACCTAGTGAAGGGCGCGCCGCCCAGGAGCCCATGGCGGGCACCCTGCCCCGCCTGAGTTGCAGCATCCTGATGGTCGAGGACGAGGCAATGTTCGCCCGGGCCGTCTGCAAGCGTCTCGCTGCGGCCGGCTACGCCTGCCGCAGCGTGGGTACGCTGGCCGAAGCCCGCGAGGCCCTCGCCGATGCGCCCGACCTGATTCTTCTCGACCTGCGCCTGCCCGATGGCGAGGGCTTCGAGTTGCTGTCGCAGTTGAGTACCGAGCACGTGCGCCCAACCGTTGTCGTGATGACCGCCTACGGTGAGCTGGCGCCGGCAATCGAGGCAATGAAGCTCGGTGCGGCCGATTACATCAAGAAGCCGATCGACCTGAACGAACTGCTCCTGGTAGTGCAGAAGGTGTTGTCGACCGCGCAGTTGCGCCAGCGTGTCGACTATTCCCGTGAGCGGGAGAGCCACTCGGCCGAGGGCATGGAACTGCTGGGCAACAGCGCCTTGCTTCGCGCCACCCGCACCCGTCTCGAGTCACTGTCGAGGCTGTGTGCAACGCCTGGCGTTGCCGCACCCACGGTGCTCCTGCTGGGCGAGACCGGCACGGGCAAGGATGTCGCCGCACGCTTGTTGCACCGCAGCGGACCGTTGAGCGGCCGGCCCTTCGTGCAGATCGACTGCGCCTCATTGCCCCGCGAACTGATCGAAGCCGAGCTGTTCGGCCACGAAAAGGGTGCTTACACCGGAGCCCAGAGCAAACGGGTCGGGCTGATCGAGGCGGCAGAGGATGGAACGGTCTTTCTCGACGAGATCGGAGAGATGGGCCTCGACCTTCAGGCCAAGCTGTTGAACGTGCTGGAGCGCCGGGTGGTGCGGCGTGTCGGCGCAGTGCGCGAGTACCCGGTAGCAGCGCGTTTCGTGGCTGGCACCAATCGTGACCTGCCACGCATGGTCGCGCAGGGCCAGTTCCGCGCGGACCTCTTCTACAGGCTCAACGTGATCGCAGTGCAGATGCCAACGCTGCGAGACCGCCGCAATGACATCGTGCCGCTGGCACGCCATTTCGCGCAAATCACCGCCCGTCGCTACGGCCTGCAAGAGCCGAACTTCGAGGAAACGGCGCTTGACGCGCTGGTGCGTTACCCCTGGCCCGGCAACGTGCGCGAGTTGAAGCACCTGATCGAGCGGGCAGTACTCCTGAGCGGTCACACTATCAGCGCGTCCGAGCTGGCGCTGCCGGTGCCTGAGGCGGCTGTGCCGCAATCGGCCGCGGCCGGCGAGGAGGACCCCACGCCGATGGGTCGGGAGATGATCCACATGACCCTCGAAGAAGCCGAGCGCCATCTGATCGAACACGCGCTGCACCTCACGCGCGGCAACGTGTCCGAGGCAGCTCGCCGCCTCGGAGTCACTCGGATGGCGCTTCGCTACCGTATCGACAAGCTCAAGCTCAGCCCCGCATCGGGCTGAAGCCACCGCACACCACGGGCGCGGCTGCAAGCAGCCGTCCGGTGGCTGCTTTTTGCCTCGGCAGTAACCCGTATCGGGTTATGCACAAGAAAAATATCAATCGAATCAAGGGCTTGGCGCCCACGCTCTGACGCTGCGCCGTGGCATGCATGCTGCGTAGTCAACCCCCACGCATGTCGGGGCGAGGCCAATTTGGCGGCCATGCGTCGGGCCAGCGCGACGGCGCTGCACCTCCCCAACCGGCACCTGTCATCACTCAGCGTGCCGGCTCGCTGCCAGGGTCACCCGGCTGACGGCGAGGTCAAGGGCCGGGTGTGATCTGCAATCAATTGGAGGAACAACATGATCAAGTCAGTCAAGCAATTCCTGAAGGACGAATCGGGCCAGTCGATGGTCGAGTACGGCATCACCCTGGGTGGTGTGGCTGCGGTTTCGTACCTCGCCATCGTCGTTCTCGGTGACAAGACGGGCGACCTGTACGCCTGGATGGCCAACCACCTGCCGGGTGGCGAGTCGGGCGAAACCGCACAGGTTCGCGCCAATGGTGAAGATGGTCTGGTGGGTACGAACGTGGTCACAGGTGCGGATGGCATCGTTGCTGAAACCTTCGCAAATCGAAGCGACGACGCCACGGGACTCACCGGAGACTGGACCCTGAACGGCACGCTCGGCACCTCATCGATCTACGCCTCTGCCGATGGCGGCTGGAACGCCGACTGATAGGTCCCGGCCCAGGGGTGGCGAGGGCTCACAAGGCCATCGCAACCCCCAACTTCCGCCCGCCCTGCGCGGGACGGGCCGGTTCGGCACCACCGATTCGGCCCTCGCATTCCCTGGCACTCGCCGGGCCAGATTTTGCGATCAGGTGACCGGCGCGGGCCTTCGCCCCTGGGGGCGACGCCGCCCCAAAGTTTGCTCGAACCGCCCGCCCATCCCGCCGCCATGTCGATCATCGAAACCTTGACCGCCCCGGTGAGTTCGTTGTTCTCGAACGGCATCGGCCCGGCCTACCTGCTGGGGCTGGCGGTGCTGAGCCTCGCGGTGGCGGTGTCCGACGCGCGTGCGCATCGCATTCCCAACGCCTACCTGGCGGCCGGGCTGCTGTACGCCTTGCTGCTGCTGGGCGCGCTGGCATCGACCCGAGGGCCGGCGTTCGCGCTGCGCGGGCTGGGCATGGGCCTGTTCGGCATGCTGCTCGGCGGCCTGCTGTCGGCACCCGGCCTGTTCGCTCGGCAACTTGCACCCGGTGACGTGAAATTCATGATGGTGATCGGCTTCTTTCTCGGGCCGATCGGCGCGGTGTTCGCACTCCTCAACGCCGCGCTGGTCGGCGGGGTGTGGGCGCTGGTCCTGGCTTGGCGGCACGGTGGCCTGCGGCTGCTGGGCCATAACCTGAAGTTCATGGCGCGCAGCGCCTACCTGTCGGGCTTCAAGGACCTGGGCTGGGACCTGCGCCAGGCCGGTGCGGTGCGCATGCCTTACGGCGTGGCGCTGGCGGTCGGCGCGTGGTCGGTGATCGCCTGGCAGGTGACGCGCAGCCAGAGCCTGCGCGCCGCACTCGCGCCGCTGCTGGGCGCCTGAGGCCGCACCATGGCATCCGCTGCGTCTTCCGTGTCCAAAGCCCGGCCGAATGCGGTGCAGAGCGCCGTTGCCCGCGACCGGGGCCTGCGCGAGTCCCAAAGGGGCCAGAAGCTGCTCGAGGCCGGCGAAATGAGCCCGGCCATTGCCCGGTTCCAGCAGGCGTTGCAACACGATCCGGCCTGCGTGCCAGCCATCAGCGGACTGGGCGAGGCCGCCTTCCGAGACGGCCGCTACGACCTCGCCGAAGGTCTGTTCCGCAAGGCGCTCGAGCACGCACCGAACGATCCGATGCTGTGGGGCTGGCTCGGCACCACGCTGAACTCGCTGCGCCGGCATGACGAGGCGCAACAGCACCTGCTGCACGCCCGCTCGCTGGGCCTTGCAATCGGCGATATCGATCGCGGCCTGGGCATCGTGGCGCTGGCCCAGGGGCGGCTCGACGAGGCCGAAGCGCATTGGCGACAGGCCCTGGCGACTGATTACCTGTCGGCCTCGGTGCGCAGCATGCTGGGCGGGCTGCTGCTGGGTCGCGGCCGATGGCTCGAAGGCTGGCAACTGCGAGCCGAGAACCCGACCCGAAGCGCTGAAAAGATCCCCCGCCCCGAATGGCAAGGAATCGACCTGTCCCGTCGCGACGTGCTGCTGCTGCGCAACCAGGGTCTGGGCGACGAGCTGTTCTACCTGCGCTGGCTGCCGGCCCTGCAGGCCCGCGGCGCTCAGGTGGTGCTGCGCTGCTCGGCGCGGTTGCAGCCGCTTCTGGCCGGCCTGCCGGGCGTGGCCGAACTCGTGCCCGAGATCGAGGGCGCCGAGGTGCCACTGCGCGCCCGCTGGCAAGGCCATCCGCTGTGCGCGCTGGTCGACGACCTGCCGCTCGCCTTGGGCGACGAGGCTGCCAGTGCGACCGCGCCGTCGTTGCGTCTGACGCCCGATGCCGCCCACCTGGCGCGACTGAGGGCCCGGCTGGCGGCGCTGGGCCCGGCGCCCTACATCGGACTGACCTGGCGTGCCGGCACCGCAGCGCAAGCCGACAACTCGCACGAGCGGCTGATCCGCGTCGCAGGCGGTGGGGCGGTGCGCACGCGGCCGCTCGACAAGTCGCTGCCGCCGCAGGCGCTCGGCGAGGCGCTGCGCGGCGTCGCGGGCACGCTGCTGGCGTTGCAGCGGCAGCCGATGCCCGGCGAGCTCGAAGCTGTGGCGGCGGCTGCAGGGCAGCCGGTGCACGACCTCTGCGACCTGGGCCACGACCTGGCCGAACTGTTGGCGCTGATGGCGCTGCTCGACGAACTGGTCGGGGTGTCGAACACCAACGTTCACCTGCGCGCGGCGGTCGGCCGCCCCGCGCGGGTGCTGGTGCCGCACCCCAGCCCCGACTGGCGCTGGATGCACGAGGGCGACCGCAGCCCCTGGTTCCCCGGCAGCACCGTCTACCGGCAGACCCCGACGGGCGACTGGTCGCCTGCGCTGGAGCGGTTGCACGCCGACTTGCTGTCCCCCAGCCCGTTGGAGATTCCATCTGCAGGGCCGTCCACCTGCGCATCTACCGGCTTACGGTCCACCCCACCACGCAGTCCCGCGGCTTGTCCGGATCACGACCTCGTGCGCCAGGGCCTAGATCTGATTGCCACCGGCGAGCATGCTGCCGCCAAGTCGCACTTCATCGGAATGCTGCAAAGCGACCCGTCGAATGCCGCCGCGGTGCACGGCCTGGGCCGGGTGGCGCATGCAGAGAGCCGCTACGACCTGGCGCTGCAGCTGCTGACTCAGGCCGTGGCAGCAGCGCCGGCGCGGTTCGACTGGCAGGGTGACCTGGGTCTGGCGCACTTGGCGCTCGACGACCATGCGCGCGCGCTGCCACTGCTGCAGGCCGCAGCGGCGTCCGAGGCGGCGTCGGCCGATCACCGGCGGGCATTGGGATTCCTGGCGCTGCAGCACGGCGACTGGTCCGGCGCCGCGGCGCACTGGCAGGCGGGCCTCGCGCGAACGCCCGGGCACCGGCCCTGCAGCGGCTTGCTGGGGCGCTGGCACCTGGCGCGCCAGCAATGGGCCGAGGGCTGGGCGCTGGTCGACCGTTTGCCCACGCGTTGTCCTGCGGCGGTGAGCGCGGTGCTGCAGCCCTGGCCAGACGCAGCGGCGCTGCGCGGCGCCCGGGTGCGGGTGGTCGTAACCGAGGGCCTGGGCGATGAACTCTTCGCACTGCGCTTCGCACCGGCTCTGGCCTCACTGGGTGCAAGCATCGATTGGCTGGCCGAACCGAAGCTGCTGCCGCTGCTGCGCCGCCTGCCCGGACTCGACAGCGTGATCGCGTTCGAGGGCACCGAGGCGGCAGTGCCCCACGGGGCGGCCGAGCCCGACTACACCGTGCTGTCGGGCCACCTGCCACGACTGCTGTGGCAGCACTCACCCTCGCCCACGCCCCCGAGCGCCCGCGTCGCGCCACTGGCCGATCGTCTGCGCGCGCTCGAGGCACGGCTCATCGCTTCGGGTCCACGGCCCTGGCTGGGCCTGACGTGGCAGGCCGGCCAGGCGCAACCAGGACCCGCTGCCGAACGCACGTTCCGCGGCCCGGACGGCTCGGTGATCAAGCAACGGGCATTGAGCAAGCAGGTGCCGGCAAGCCAGTTCGCCCGCTGCACCGATGGCCTGCCGGGCACCGTGTTCCTGCTGCAGCGCGGCGTCGATGCGGCGGCGCGCGAAGCCTTCGCGCAGGCCTGCGGTCGGCCGGTGCACGACCTGACTGATCTGAGCGAAGACCTCGAGGACTTGCTGGCGGTGATGGCCCTGCTCGACGCCTACGCCGGGGTGTGTAACACCAACGTGCACCTGCGCGCGCTGGCCGGCCGCACGAGCGAAGTGCTGGTGCCGCACCCGGTGCCCGAGTGGCGCTGGCTCCTGGAGGGTGACGAATCGCCGTGGTTCCCCGGCTGCGGCGTACACCGCCAGCGCGCCGATGGCGACTGGGGGCCGGCCGTGGCCCGTTTGCAGCGGGCATTGCAGTCGACGCTGCAATCCGCGTCGAACGATTCCACGAAGCGGTTGTCCACAGGCCAGACACTTCCGCACGCAGGCACCACGCTGGCTGCCGATGGCAAGGCGGCAGCAGGTCCGGCGGTATCGGACGTTGACGGCGTGGTGTTCTGGCTGACCCACGGATCGATCTCGCTGCGCGACGGCCAGCCGTGGTCGGAACTGGCCAGTGCACGGCTGCGTGCGCTGCTGCCGGCCGCCGGGCTGGCGCCGGCCGGTCTGCGGTCGCGCTTCCTGAGCGAGACCGGTTGCCCCGAGTCGCTCTCTGGCAACGAGCCGCCGACGCCGGGTGACACGCTGGTGATCGGCAAGAGCTTCAGCCACGACACCACCAAGCTGCTGCTGCAATCCAAGAAGCAAGGCACACGCATCGTCGTCGACGTGTGCGACGACCATTTCGACCACCGCGAGCACGGGCCGCACCTGCACTTTCTGGTGACCGCCGCCGATGCGGTGACGGCCGCCACTCCGGCGATGGCCGCGCGCATCGCCCAAGCCAGCGGGCGCGACGCCACGGTCATCGGTGATCCCTATGAGGGCCCGGCCGGCGTGGCCCACTTTCAGCCCCCTGCGGCCGGCGATGCCCGGCCGCTGCGGCTGTGCTGGTTCGGCCACCCGGTCAATCACGACACGCTGGCCGCGGCGCTGCCCGCGGTGGTGGCGCTGGCGGCCACCCGCCCGGTGCACCTGGTGGCGGTGACGCACCGCGCCCAGCTCGGGCCGGTGCTGCAGCGGCACACCAAGGCAGCGAAGCGGGGGGCGACCGGAGCCGCCGGCGTGCTCACCACCCACATCGAGCCGTGGACGCCCGAGGCGGTGTGGCAGGCGCTGGCCGACTGCGACATCTGCCTGCTGCCCACGCTCGACGGCCCCGGCAAGTCGGTGCGCAGCGCCAACCGCCTGATCGAGGCCCTGCGCGCCGGCCGCTGCGTGGTGGCCGGCCCGCATCCGGCGCACGAGCCCTTTGCCGAATGCGCCTACGTCGGCGACCTCGCGCAGGGCCTGCAGGCGGCGCTGGCGGACCCGGCGGCGACGCTCGCGCGCATCCGCAGCGGGCAGGAGCGGGTGGCCGACACCTGCTCGCCCGACGTGGTGTCGCAAGCCTGGGCACAGGTGCTACAGCGCCCCGCGCCGCCAGCGGCAACCGAAGCACTCTCGCCCGCGGCTCCGTCCCGGGCGACAACTCTCGCCGTCGCTGTCCCCGCCATCCCTGCTGCTGCCGTTCGGTACCCGGATCCGGATTCGCCCCCGGCGCCGGTGGCCGCGACCGCAACAGCCGCATCTGCGGTGCGCCTCAACCTTGGCTGCGGAGACAAGATCCTGCCCGGCTACGTGAATGTCGACGTGGTGGAGAGCCGCGCCGGCAAGCGGCCGGACGTGCTCTGCGATCTGCACCGGCTGGAACCGTTTGCCGACGACAGCGCCGACGAGATTCTCGCGGTGCACGTGGTCGAGCATTTCTGGCGCTGGGAGGTGCTGGACGTCCTGAAGGAATGGGTGCGGGTGCTCAAGCCGGGCGGCCTCCTGGTGCTCGAATGCCCCAACCTGATTTCAGCGTGCGAGACGTTCCTGCGCGACCCCGAGGTCGCGGCCAGTGGCGGCAAGGAAGGCCAGCGCAGCATGTGGGTGTTCTACGGCGACCCGCAGTGGCAGGACCCGTACATGGTCCATCGCTGGGGATACACGCCGAAAAGCCTGGCGCAGCTCATGGGCGAGGCAGGCCTGGTCGACGCGCGGCAGGAACCGGCGCAATTCAAGCTGCGCGAACCGCGCGACATGCGGGTGGTGGCGAGGAAGCCCGTTCGCCTTTCGAACGCCGGCGGCATTCGCATCGTGCACTTCAAGTGAGTCGAGCGCGGCATGGGCGATAGCAACCAGCTCTACTACCTGCGCCGGCATGTGCCGAGTGCGCACGGGCCCGTTCTCGAGATCGGCAGCAAGGACTACGGCAACACCGCTGACTTTCGGGCGATCTATCGCGACGTGCCCTATGTCGGCCTCGACCTGGCCAGCGGCCGCAACGTCGATGTGGTTCACGACCTGACGAAGGGCATCGGTCCTCTCGCGCCTGATCACTTCGATCTGGCGATCTGCTGTTCGGTGCTGGAGCACGTAGACCGGCCCTGGGACTTCGCGCGACACGTCTCGCGCGTCGTGCGCCCGGGGGGGCTGCTGTACATGTCGGTGCCCTGGGTGTGGCGCTTCCATGCCTACCCGGACGACTACTTCCGCTTCTCCTGGCGCGGCATCGAAGTGCTGTTCCCGGACTTCGAATGGCGCGAGCGCTACTACTCGACCAACGTGGACGACGAGTTCATTTCGATCGACGAGTTTCGCGACGCGGACAACCGGATGTCGCTGTTGCAGGAGGTCGAGGGTGGACTGCGCAAGCACCTGCCCTACCTGATGCTGAACATGCTGGGCACGCGCCGCCATGACACCCCGGCGATCGACTGAGACCACCCCGGTGCGCCGCCATGCACAGCCGCAACATCGCCTATCTGCCCGCGGTCGACCAGGTGCGTGGCTTCGCGGCGCTGTGGATCCTCTTCTATCACTCGTACCAGCTGCTCGGCAGCAGGCTGCGCACAGGCGAGCCGTTCCGCAAGGAAACCATGTGGGAGCGCGATGCCGGTCCGCTGCTGGCTCCGCTGGTCGAAGGCCATACGGCAGTCGCGCTGTTCATGGTCTTGTCGGGATTCATCTTCACCTGGGGCGCCATCGGCCAACGCATCGACTACCTGCGCTTCATCGGCAACCGATTCCTTCGCATCTATCCGCTCTACCTGGTGCTGCTCATGGTGGCGTTGGCGGCTCGACCGCGCGCCTTCGAACTGGATGTGGTGCTGGCCATGCTGCTGCCGTTCGCCGATTTCGTGCGCCCCGGCACCGGTCCGCTGACCGGAATGTCGTGGGCCATCGGCGTCGAGTTCCAGTTCTATCTCCTGTTTCCTCTGCTGTTCGCATTGGCGCGGGACAACCCGGCACGCCTGATCGCTGGCTGGATCGCGTGTGCGGTGCTGTTGCGGCTGCTCGCAGTGGGTCTGGGAGGCAGCGCGTACCACGTGTCTTACTGGCATCTGGCCGGTCGCATCGACCAGTTCCTTCTCGGCATGGCCGCGGCGTTCTGGCTCGCACAGGCTCGGCCAGAGCCGCGTCGCTGTGTGCTGCTTCTGTGCATGGCCGTGCCGATGAGCGTCGCACTTCTGCACGCCTTTCACCGCGGCGGCGGCCTGCCGGTGTCGGCTCCGTGGAAAACGATCTGGCCGGCCATCGAAGGCGCCATGTGGGCGCTGTGCATCGCCGGCTGGATCGGGCTGCGCGGCGCAGGCCAGCGCTGGCCAGCACGAGTGCTGCAGTGGGTGGGTACGCGCAGCTTCTCCATCTACCTGCTGCATTACCCGTTGGTGCAATTGCTGGCTGCTCACCCTGGCCTTTGGTGGGCGCCGACAGGCGAGTGGCGCACCGATGCACTGCTCACGTCAGCCTGCGTCGTCTTGCCTCTGAGCCTGCTCCTGTCGAGCCTGACGTGGTCGGCAATCGAGAAGCCCTTTCTATCGCTGCGCCGAAGTTACCTGACCCCGCTCGACGGCCCCCCCAGCCCGTTGACGGCGCACCCGAACACCGCGTCTGTCGCGCGGGCACCTTGAGGAGACACACGCCATGATCCCCGTCTACATCGGCTTCGACCCGCGAGAGACCGTCGCCTTCTCGGTGCTGTCGCACAGCATTCATCGCCGGGCGAGCGAGCCGGTCGCCATCGCGCCGCTGATGCTGTCGCAGCTGCATCGCCAGCTCTGGCGCGAGCGGCATCCGCTGCAGTCCACCGACTTCTCGTTCTCGCGCTTCCTGGTGCCGAGCCTGTCGGGCTACGCGGGCTGGTCGATCTTCATGGACTGCGACATGCTGGTGCTCGAGGACATCGCCCGCCTCTGGTCGCTGCGCGACGAGCGCTACGCGGTGATGTGCGTTCAGCACGACCACCGGCCGGTCGAGGACCGGAAGTTCCTCGATGCGGTGCAGACGAAGTACGCGAAGAAGAACTGGTCGAGCGTGATGCTGTTCAACAACGCGCGCTGCACCGCGCTGACACCCGAGTACGTCAACACCGCCAACGGACTGGAGCTGCACCAGTTCAAGTGGCTGGCCGAAGACGGCCTGATCGGCGCGCTGCCGGCGCGCTGGAACCACCTGGTGGGCTACGACGCGCCCGATCCCGCCCCGGCGCTGGTGCACTACACCCAGGGCGGGCCGTACTTCGACGAGTACGCCGATTGCGAGCACGCGGGGCGCTGGCGTGCCGAGCGAGAGTCGATGTTGCGCTGCGAGCAGCGCCTGCCCGCGCGCGCCGCGGCCTGAACCCGTCGACGCCCCGATGCCCCCGGCAACCCCTACCCGCTCGGCCCGGCCCCAGCGCGGTCAGGCCCTGATCGAGTTCGCGATCATCCTGACGCTGCTGGTGCTGTTGCTGGCCGGCGGGCTGGAGCTGGGCACCGCGGCGATCAACAGCAACCAGGCGCGCCAGGCGGCCGAACAGGGTGGGCAGCAGTGGAGCGAGGTGGTCGGCGCCAGCGGCCTGTATGTCGCCGCCGCATCCAGCCCCTACGCGATCGGCAATGGAGCGGTGGTGCCGGCGCCCGCGACGGTGGGTCTCGGCGACCACACCCCAGCGAACTTCGCACGGCCGGCCTGCGACGACCTGGCCTGCACCGCGCCCAGCAACGGCCTGACCGGTCCCTCGGCCGCGCTGAATCCGCCGATCGACCCGGCCACGGGCGCGTTGACTGGCGACCTGTACCTGTTCAATCCACTGCCGATCGACGTGACCAGCTGCGTGGTCAACGACGCGGTCCAGTACACCGATTGCGTGAACCGCATCTTCGACGGCTGCGGGCCGCCAACCTGCCCGGCCGCAGTGGCCGGCCTTCCGCGGCTGAATGCGGCCCTGCGCGGCCTCTACACCCTGCGCTGCCTGAACGCCGCCGACGCACAGGTGGTGTGTCGCAGCGTGGCAAGTGGCGGCACCGCGGTCACCTGGCTGCTGCGCTTGCCCGGCCGGCACGACGTCGCCGGCGACGACACGGTTCGGCTGGCCCTGCTCGACGACACCTCGAACGTGACCGCCGAGGTGCCCATCTTCGAGATCGAGTGCGCGGCGGCGGGCGGCGCCTTCATCGATGCCGGCGGCAATCCCTGCGACACCCAGGCGGCGCCGGGCGAGGTGTGCTGGACCGCGGCAGGCACCGCCCTGGCCTGCCGAGTGCGGGTGAAGGTGCGCTACCGCCACCACTTTTATGCGCTGCTGGCCTCGGCCTTCTTCGACGGCGATCCGCTGCCAGTGTTGACCGCTGCCGCACTCGACCTCGGCGAGGTCAACGCGGCCGGCGTGCCGGTGGGCGGCTACGGCGCGGAAGTCACGGCACAAGAGCTGGCATCTGCAGCGCCCAAGTATTTCAAGGTGCCGTGGCGCACCTTCCAGGGCTGCGGGTCGACGCGTACCGTGCGCGACGGCACCAGCGGCCTGCGCGGCTCGACCGCCAACTGCAACTGAACTGAACACCACCGGGAGCAAACACGATGGTCACCACCGTCATCACTGCACGACAGCGCCGTGCCCGCAACCAACGCATCGTCCTGTTGACGGCGGCCGTTCTGCTGGTCGGCGGCGGCCTGTGGTATCTGCTGCGCGGCGAGGAGCGAGCGCCGGCCGCCGAGAAGCAGCCGCTGGGCACGATTGCGGTGCCAGTGGCCGCGCGACCGCTGCCCAAGGGGCGCGAGCTCGAGGGGCCGGGCCTGATCCGGCCGATGTACCTGCGGCCTGAACAGGTGCCGCCCGCGGCCCTGCTCAAGACCAACCAGATCGTGAGCCGCGTGACCCGCGAATCGCTCAAGGCCGGCGACTACTTCAGCGAGGAGAACCTGACGGCCGCCGGCGCGCCGCCCGGCTTCTCGGGTCTGGTGCGGCCGGGCTCGCGCATCGTGGTGATCGAGACCACCCGCATCGCGGGGGTGATCGGCTACATGCGCGAAGGCGACCTGGTCGACGTGATGGCGCTGTCGCAATCGGCGGGGGCAGGAGCACGGCCCGGCGGCGGCCCCACCATCGAGGCGGGCGGAACCCAGCCCGGGTCCGGAGGACAAGCGGCCGGAAGCGGAGCGGCGCGAGGCGGCGGGGGTTCGCTGCCGGGACTGACGGCCACGCTCATAGCGCAGGGTGCGCGCGTCGTGATCGTGCCCAAGCCCGGCAAGAATCAGTTTGCGGCGTTGGAAATGGCACCCGAGGACGCACACCTGTTGACGATGGTGATGTCGACCAACCAGGTGCTGCACTTCGTGTACCGGCCTTTCAACGACGACTCCCGCCTGGACGCCGACAGCCCTGCCTTGGCCGAAACACGGCCGCCGCGCGACTCGCGCACCATCGAAATGATCGAAGGCGTAAATCGCTCGGTGCTGCGCACCACCCTCAACTGAATCCACAGCGCAGAGGACCCGTCATGAAAACGAAATTCCTGCGCGCCGTGCAAGCATTACTGGTGCTGGCTTTGGTCGTCCTTCTGATCATCGCGATGGCAAAGTAGGTATGCCGGCGATTGCCAATTTGACTACTCGTGCCCACAGGGTCTCGCCACAAGCCGGTCTCCGACCGCGACGGTGGCGGCGGTACCAGCCGCAAGTTCCAGCGCCGATCGGGCGCCCTTTACCCACGGCGACAGTTTCCATGGGGCAAGCGCCGGCACCACTCGCAAGACCTTCATGTCCCGGTCGAGGAAGATCACGTCGATCGGCGCACCCATGAAATGGGTGTGCACCTGCTGGGTTGGCACGATCCACAGCCCCCGTCCGGGTTGAAGCGGCGGATGTCCGATCAGCCCGCGCAGGCGGCTGAAATACCGATTGGCCACAAGTACGTCGGCAGCCAAGGTCGAGGCACCGTCTGCTGCGTCGCAGAACATCGACACGCGCTTCATCATGTAGCGGTTGCAATCATCCCGGCCTGCTGGCGATGATCGACTCCATCACACGGTAGATTCGCAGCAGCGATGGCAGGCCGGTCACGATGAACATCGCAGGCAGGATGGTGACCAGCATCGGAAACATCATCCGGATAGGCAACCGTTCGGCCTGCCGCTGCACCTCGGCCTCGTACTCGCGGAACAGCGTGCGCGCGTGGTGCCGCAACACCGTGGCGATCGAGCTGCCGGTCTGGTCGGCCTGGGTGAGGCTGGACACGATCTCGGCCACCTGCACGATGTTGCAGCGCTCGCCAAATAGTCGCAATGCTTCGTGGCGGCGCCGGCCTCGGCGCATTGCCTCCAGCATCACCGACAGCTCGAAGTACAGCGGGTGGCGAAGGTCAGAATCACGCACCACATGCTGCAGAGCTGTCTCGAAGGCGATGCCACCTTCCATGATGGCCGCGACGAGTTCGAGCATGTCCGGTAAGGCCTTTCGGATGCGTTGCTCGCGGCGCCGCCGCCGCGAGTAAAGATAGGCCATCGAACCCAGAGTCATGGCAAGCGATGAGGCGACCGACAGGGTGATCGACGCATCGAGCTTGCGCCCCTGCGAATAGGCGATGCCGAAGCCTGCAGCTCCCGCCAGCGCAGCCACCAGCACGCGGCCGCGCCAGCTGCCTACGAACAGCGCGAAGTGGTAGCCAAGCCTGTCCGTACCAACCAGCCCGTAGTCGCCTGCCGTCAGGTCGTCGCCTGCCCGTTCGCCCATCAGGTCGAGGCCGAATGACAGGCGCTCGCGAAGCACCGCCAGCTGGCTCGCGCGCACCACGTAGAGCACGCCGAGACCGATCAGCGCAGCAATGGACAGCACGACCAAGGTGGAATTCATCTCAAACGTCCAGGCGTGCGAGTCGACGCATCCAGAAGAAGCCGAGCACCAGCAGCGCGCCGCCGGCCCACAATGTGTTGACCCCTAAAGGATCGTTCAGCATGAAGCTGAATATGCGCGGGTTGCGGTAGTAGGTGAACAGCATGAACAGCAGCGGTAGCGCCGTCAGCACGTAACCCGCCAAGCGCGCCTGAGCGGTCAGCGTGCGCACGCGCAGGATCATGCGCTCGCGGGATTGCATCGACTCGAGGATGTGCTCGAGCATCGAGGTCATCTGCCCGCCCGCTTCCCACTTTAGGCGCACTCCTGTGGCCAGCAGCTCGCAATGGGCGCCGCCACAGCGGATCGCCCAATCCCGCCAAGCCTGGGTCGGAGTGACACCAAGCTGGAGCGCGTCGAGCAATGCCTGCAGCGTGCCGCCGAGCGGCTGAGGCGAGATCCGCGCGGCCGTCTGCAGCGACGACAGCGGGGTACCACCGGTGCGAAGCGCAGCCAGCATCTGTGCAACAAATGCCGGCAACTGGCGGTCGATGCGCTGCACCCGCTGATCAGCGTAGGCATCGAGCGCCAGCCACATCAGCAAGGGCACGGCCACGAGGGCTGCGATCGGCAGCCAGAGGGTGCGCTGGAAGACCAACGCCAGTGCCACCGCAACGCTGGTGGACACCACCACGACGAACAGCGCGCGGCCCAGTCCGAGCGGCAGGTTGCTGCGCACCAGCCTCTCGGCGAACTGACGGGTCAGCGGCGAACGCTCGAGCAATGCCTGCAACTGCTCGATCTGCAGCAGGTCGGCCGCGTCGCGCCACAGGCTGCCGTCAGGAGATTCGTCTGGCGCCTCGATCGACAGGCGCTCGCGCAGTCGTTCACTGCGCACCGATTCGCGGTAGGCCAGCACGGCAATGGCCGCAGCAGCAACGATCAGCAGGCCGATAAGCAGTTGCATGGCGCGGCGTGCGAACGGGGTGCGATCACTGGTCACTCAGTCGCTGAAAAGTGCCGGGTCGAGCGGCACCCCGCGCTCGAAGAACTCGGGCGCGCTGGACGGCACGATGCCGCACGGATACATGACCACCCGGCTGCCGTCGCGCCGCACGGTGAAGACGTCTTGCGTCAGCACCGTGCCGTTGTCGACATCGACGACTTCGGTAATGTGGGTCACGCGACGCGAACCATCGGCAAAGCGCGCCAGATGCACGATGAAGTCGACTGCCGAGGCGACCTGCTCGCGCAGCACCCGTTGCGGAAGGTCGACGTCGGCCATCAGCATCATGGTCTCGAGTCGCGACAGCGTGTCGCGCGGACTGTTCGAGTGCAGCGTGGCGAGACTGCCGTCGTGGCCGGTGTTCATGGCCTGCAGCATGTCGAGCGCCTCGGCGCCGCGCACCTCGCCGACGATCACCCGGTCGGGCCGCATGCGCAGCGCATTGCGCACCAGGTCGCGGATGCTGACCGAGCCACGCCCCTCGGCGTTGGCCGGACGGGCTTCGAGCGTGATGATGTGCTGGTGGTCGAGCCGCAGCTCGGCCGTGTCCTCGATGGTGATGAGCCGCTCGCCTTCAGGGATGTGCTGCGACAGGCAGTTGAGCATCGTTGTCTTGCCGCTGCCGGTACCGCCGGACACGATGATGTTCATGCGGGCTTGCACGGCCAGGCGCAGGAACTCGGCTGCGGCGGCGCTGAGCGCGCCGTTGCCAACCAGCTCGTCCATGCCCAGTATCTCGCGCATGAAGCGACGAATCGACATCGTGGGCCCGTTGACTGCGATGGGAGGGATGATCACGTTGACCCGGCTGCCATCTGCCAGACGAGCGTCGCCCATCGGACTGGATTCATCCACCCGGCGTCCCACGCGCGAGAGAATGCGCTCGACGGTGAGCATCAGGTGCTCGTTGTCGTGAAACCGGATGCGAGTGAGTTCAAGCACGCCATGGCGCTCGACGTAAACCTGGTGCGGGCCGTTGACGAGGATGTCGGAGACGGTGGGATCGGACATCAGCGGAGACAGCGGACCGAGGCCCACGACTTCGTGCAGCAGATCGTCGCTGAGCTGCGCGCGTTCCATGCGCGACAGCGGCAGCGTGTCGCGCGCCAGCGCGTCGTCAAGGTACTGCTCGATTGCTGCCTGGATCTGAGGCATCGTGGCGTTGGCCACCGCCTGCGGATTGAGGACGTCCAGCAACCCGCGGTGCAGGCGGTGCCGCACCTGAGAGTAGGTCGCGCTGTTGACATTGACTGCAGTGCTGAGCGCGGCTGTCGCCAGTGAACCCGAGGCCTGCTGCTGTTCGTTGATCAGGCGCGCGTCCTTCTGGCCGCTGGCGAGGGCGCGCATTCGCGAGCCCAGGAAATCGGTCTGGCTCGCGGTGTTGCGTCGCAACGTGTCACGCAGCGTCGGCGCGTGCTCGGGGATGCCGCGATCGGCGTCGTCTGGCACGCTCAATTCAGTAACCCCTCACGAATCGGCTGAGGCGCTCGATCAGGCTGGGACGAAAGACCGGCAGCCTCTCTTGTTCGCCGATCAGCCGATCGGCCAACAGTTCGAGTTCGTCGGAGAGCGGCACGTTAGGGAACATCTCGACGACGGCACGACCGCTGTTGGCCGCGATGGTGGCATGGACGTCATAGGGCAGCACGCCCGCGATGGGCCACTCGAGCGTTTCGGCGACCAGATCGATAGGCACGTTGCCCCTAAACCGGGTGTAGCGGTTCAGCACGACCAGAATGCGCTCTGGACCATAGCCCGCCTGCTTGAGTACCTGCAGGTTGTAGCGCGCGCTGCGCAGCGCGGGCACGACGGGTTCGGTGACGAGCACGATCTCATCGGCCAGGTCCATCAGTGCGAGGTTCAAGCTCGACAGCACGGGAAAGGTATCGACGATGACCTGCTCGTAGGCCGACTTGGCCACCAGCAGGATCTTGGATAGCTGGTCTTCCTCGAAGTCGAGCCCGAGCGGGTTGTCGGATGAATGGGCCAGCACCTGGGCTCCGCTCGAGTGCAGCGTCATGAACTGCTGCAACATCTCGATGTCGAGGCGGCGGTACTGCTCGATCGCATCGCGCAGGAAGTGCTCGGGCCGCAGGTCGAGCATGGGCGCCACGTTGGGCGCCTGCGTGTTGGCGTCGATCACCGCCACCTTGTTCTCGCCGAGCTTCTGCGCAAGCACGACCGCGAGGTTGCAGCTGATGGTGGTCTTGCCGACTCCACCCTTGCTGGAGAAGACCACGATGATGCGGCCTCGCGCGCCATCCTGCAGGGGCTGAGGCTCCATCTGCCGCTGCGCCTTGCGCAGCACAGCGTGGATGTCGTCCTCCTGCGGGGGCTGTGCTATGAACTCGCGCGCGCCAGCCCGGATCGCCCGCGACATCAGCTCCGTGCTCGACTTGTCGACGCTGGCCACCACCAGCCTCGCGTAGGGCACGGCGGCGAGTTGCTCGATGGCGATCATGCCGGCTTCGACGTTGCGGGTGAGGTCGAAGAACACGACCTCGGCCTCGAATTGCTTGGCCAGTTCCAGCCCCTGTCCGATGCTGTCGGACAGTCGCATGCTGACCAGGGTTTCGCCATACCGCAGGCAGGCCGCCTGCACCGGCTGACGGAACTGCTCGTGCGCGCTGATGGCGAGGATGCGCATGGGCTGCGTGCTGAGTGCTGAGTGCTAAGTGCTGCTGCGGGATGCGGTAGAACCGGCTCAGCGCGCCCGGCTTGCACCGTAGGCGCGCACGGCGTCGTAGAGCGTGAGGGGGGGGGCCGTGTTGGCCGGAGATTGCCCGAGCGAATCGTCGACGCCGAGCAAGTAGTCCCAGCCAGCCAGGACACGTGCATCGGCAAGGCGAACCAGCTTCAAGCTGACCCAGGTGCCTTGAGCACCGCGCGCGCTGGTGCCAACCACCGCAGCCTCCGCATCGTGGCTGCGGGCAATCTCGGACAGCTCGCGCGACAGCATCAGCGCCCCGGTGGCGCGGGCGACGAACAGGCTGCCGCGCAGCTTGACCTCGCGCACGGCGAGGCCGCGCTGGGCCAGGCGCCCGGCGACCTGCTCGCTGACCAGACGGCCGAGCGCCGTCGAGCGGTCCAGGTCGTCCTGCGACACCACGGTGGCGACGACGACCGTGCCGAGCACCTCGGGCTGGGTAGCGTCTGTGGCCAGCAGGCGATCGGCGGCCTCGTAGTTGGCGCGCGTCAGCGGATCGTCGATGGCGTCGGTGTCGGCCGGATGCGCCGCCCCCCCGGCTTCGGCCGCGAAGCCGGGCGCAAGGCCTGTCGCCATCGAGCCGTGCGGCGGGCGCAGGTGATGACAGCCCGTCAACGCCAGGCCGAGCGCCACGCCGGCCGCGACCCGGCGCAGCGTCGAACCCCGGTTCATGGCTTTCTCCCGGCGAGACTGCCCACCACCTTGAGCGACACGCTGCGGTCCCGCGCCGGCAGGTAGAGCGCGAGGTCGGCGTCGGCGGCATAGAACAGCAGGCTGCGCCGCAGACCGGGCGGGCCGCCGGCATCGAGCGTGGCGGTCAGCACCAGCTCATGGCGTGGCGGCGCGGTGGACAGCGATTGCGCGCCGATGTGACCGGCGCCGAACGGGATCAGCCGCGTGTGCAGCGACAGCACTGGGCCCCGCAGCTCGGTCGCGCGGGGATCGCCCGGGCGCCACACCGCCACGCCCTGCTCGTGCAGTTGCGTGGCCAGCAGGTCGCGCACGGTGTCGGTGAACACCGAGGGCTCGGGGGTGTCGATGCGCAGCGGCGCACCACCAGGCCCGGCCTTCAGCGCCGCGGCCACGTCTGCAGCCAGGCCCCGCACGCCCAGCTCCCAATGCGTCAGCGCGTGCAGGGCCGGCTGCGGCAGGCTCACCACCGCCGGCGGCACCGGGTCCAGCGGCACCCGGGCACAGCCCGCCAGCAGCAGGAACGCGCTGCACAACACGACGCCAGCGACCCTCGCACCGATGTGCTGGCCGGTCCCGGCCGGATTCGAAAACAGGCTGTTCATGGATCACTCCTGGGCTGAGGCGGGTCGATCAGGCGGGTGGTGCGGGCCGATTCATGGGCTTGCTTGAACCGGTTGATCTCGTCCTGCAGCTTCTTGATCTGCTCGGGCGGCGCCAGGCGCAGGGCCTCTTCATAGCTACGCTCGGCCTCACCGACCTTGCCGCCCGCCTCCAGCACGCGCGCGTGGAGCCGGTAAGCCACCCAGACTTGCGGGTCGAGTTGGATGGCCAAGCCGGCCGAACGCTGGGCGGGGTTGTGCTGCCCCAGACGCGACAGCACCTGCGCCAGGTCGCCGTGCAGCGGCCCGAACTCGGCGCGGTGAGCGATGGCGCTGCGGAAATCGGCGGCGGCGGCGTCGAGCTTGTTGAGCAGCAGGCTGCATTGCCCCAGCGCGCGATAGGCGCGGCTGGCCTCGAGCGCGAGCGCCTCGTCGGCCGCGATCGACTGCGCCATCTGCCGGGCGCGCTCCATCAGCGGCGGGCAGGCGCCGCTGGCCTTGTCCGGCGCGAGCGCGGCTGCCGCCTCGATGGCCGCGAGCGCATCGGCGATCTCGCGGTCCTGCGTCGTCTTCAGGTACCACAGGCCGGCAGCGGCCAGCCCCAACAGCACGAGGGCGATGCCGTAGAGCCCGGCGCGCCGACCGCGCAGCCAACCAAGCGCCATCAGCGAACCTCCCGAGCCGCCGTGACCGGTGCCGGCAGCGGCACCTTGCGGGCGGTGATGGTGATGATGAGCTCGGAGCGGGCGCGCCGCTTGTTGCTCGACTGGAAGAGCTTGCCGAGGATCGGAACGTTGCCGATCAGCGGTACCTTCTCGAGACGGTCGCTGTCTTCCTGCGTCAGCAGGCCGGCCACCGCCCAGGTCTCGCCGTCGGCCGATTCGGTGATGGTCTGTACAGCCCGCTTGCTGAAGGACGGCACCTGGTTGCCACCGGACAGGAAGCTGCGGCTGTAGTCGGGCTGGGTGATGCTCTGGTCGAGCACGAGGCTGATGCGGCCGTCCTCGAGCACCGTGGGCCTCAGAAACAACTGGATGCCGAACTCCCGGAACTCGAGCGTGTTCTGGTTGGTGGTGGTGGAGCCGCCCACCGCCGAGTTGGTTGAAATCGAGGTGTTGGCCACCGGGATCGGGATCTCGCCGCCGACCAGGAAGCGCACGATCTCGCCGCTGACCGCGGTGAGCAGCGGCTCGGACAACGCGGTGCCGGCGCCCTTCTCCTCGATCGCCTGCAGGAAGGCGGAGATCGAGACTCGGTTGCTGCGGAAGAAGCCGACGATGTTGGCCGTGCCGACGTCAATGGCATTGTTGTTGCCAGCGCCGCTGCCGCCCGATCCACCCCCGCCGATGTTGGTGCTGGAGCCCGACGCGGACGGCAGGGTGTCGACCACCCCACCGGTGAGGTTGCCGATGGACACATGGCTGCCGTCGAGCCGCCAGTTGAAGCCCAGCTTGTCGGTCGCGTCGCGGTCCACCGCGACGATGCGCACCTGCACCTCGACGCGCGGCTGGTCGCGCACCTCGATCAGGCTGAGCGCCCGTCCGCCAGCGATCGACACCGCACTGGAGCGCGACAGGTTGAGCGCGATGTTGCCCTTGGCGGGCGACTCGCTGATGGCGATGCCGGCGCTGCCCGCGCTGCCTCGGTTGCTGCTGCTGAAGCCGCTGCTCGACCCGCCCCCGAAGGCGGAGGACTGGCTGCGCCGGTTACCGCCCTCGCCACCTTGCCCGCCGGACCCGACGTTGCTGTTGTTGGCCACCAGCACGCCGCCCCGGTCGCTGACCGGGCGGAAATCGCCGCTCGCGGTGCCGACGCCAACGTAGCTGTCGATCAGGGTCAGGGCGCGCGTGAGCTGGATGGGCGTATCGACCTTGCCGGTCACGTGCAGTACGGTGTTCACCTCGGTAACCCGCAGGCTGGCATCGATGGCGGCCAGCATCTGGCGCAGCTGCCCGTGCGGCGCGACGAACGACTCGTCGGAGGCGAGCAGATCGATGATCTGCGGCGCGTTGGCGTCGGTGGTGCGCACCGCCGAGATCACCGACTCGGTGTTCAGGGGCAGGCGCGCCTGCATCGGCCGGCCGCCGGCCGGCGTGCGCTGGCGCGTCGACCCCGGCGTCTGTGCGAGCACGTTGGCCGGGCCGACGTCGGTGCTGATGTCCTCAACCGAGGCGTCGTCGTCGCGGCTCAGCACCAGAGGCATGTCGAGCACGGTGTAGCGGGTGTTGCCCACGAAGCTCAGCGCAGTTTCCAAGGCGCGACGCTTCAGCTGCTCGGTGCGCACGAGGCCGCTGATCACGATGGCGTTGCGGTTCGGATCGGAGGCCACCTTGATGCGCGGATCGATCATCATCAACTGGGCGCGCAGCGCGTCGGTGTTGTGCACCACGTGCACGAGGTGGCTCTCAAGTTCGCCCTTCCTGCCGAAGAACATCAGCGAGGTCGCGCCAAACTTGGCTGCATTGATCAGCACCCGCCTCGGAGTCACCGCGGTAGCGCGAGCGATGTCCGACTCACCCACAGCAATGCTGGCGACATCGAATGGAACCTCGACCAACCGCGAGTGCGAACGCAGCACCTCAAAAGTCTCCGCGCGGGCTGCACCGAAGGATAGGATCGCCCCCACGGAACACAACCACTTCGCAAGGCGTCGGGTAGGGCGGAACAAGCGAGCAGACCTCATGGGCAATGCGGATGCGCGAACGGAAAAGCAGCAGAGAGCTTGACCAGCGGGTCGGGGCCCAGAGCGCTTGCGAGTCGCAACATCCGAGCCATCGGGAGCAACCCGATGGACTTACCCGGCTCGACGGGCCGAGCGAAGCAATTGACCCGGGCAATGCACCCGCAGTGCTCGGATGAGGTGGCTGAATTGAACCGTCGAGGCTGTTATCAGCCAAACGTCCCGACCGACTGATTCAGCGGTCCACCGGTGGCCAGCAGTCAAGTCAGCGGCAGGTCACTTGATCTCGATCGTGGCACGCATGCCTGATTCAGTGTGCGCCCGGGTCGACATCACATCGTCGAAGCGCCCCGTCCTCACCGGCAAAAACCACCACTCAAGAAGGCTGCCGGGCTTGAGTTCGAAACGCCGCACCGGACCGTAGACCTCGGCCAAGACCTTGCCATCCGGACCGAGCGCGACCACCTTGCGCGAATAGACCGAGTCGGCCAGTCCCTGAGAACCGAAGTAGTAGGCGTTGGCGCTCGGATTCTCGAGCCTCAACACATAAAGCTTGCCTGTCTCGAAGACCAGCGAATCCGGCGTGAAGCGATGCTCGCCACCGACCTGCCCAAGCTTCAGCTCGACGATGACCGGCTCTTGCCGCGTCAGATCGCCGGCCGCGCCGACTGGGCCACCCCACAGGCACAGTGCCGCACACGACAACAAGAAGCGGTATTTCATCGAAGGCTACTTTCGTTGACAGACCAAGGGAGTCGGAATGCTACGGCTGAGCCCGCAACTGCACTGACGGTGAGGACTTTTGGCCCAGTCCACGAACGTGTCGACATGACTTGATGCCTTCCCCGAACAGAGCGTCACTGGTGTGGCGCCGCCATACCGCGGCGCCACACCAGGAGATGCAATGAATACCAAGGCCACTCGCAAGACCACCCAGCCCGCCAGCAAGGCAGCCCTGCCGGTCAAGACAGCGCCACCAGCCCTCAAGGCCGCTAAGCGCACTGTCCGCACCCTCAAGACTCAGCCCCTCCCGGTTGTTGCGGTTGCCGCCCCCCCAGGCTCCAAACAATCCCAACTGCTCGCCATGCTGCGCTCGCCCACCGGCGCCACGATCGAGCAGATGACCGGAGCCACCGGTTGGCAGGCGCACTCGGTCCGCGGCGTCATCAGCGGCGTGCTGCGCAAGCGGCTGAATCTCGACGTGGTGTGCACGCCGGATCCGGCCGGCGGTGCTCGCATCTACCGGGTCGCGGCGGCATGACCTTGTCTGCGTTGACGGAGCTGCCCCGGATGGACCGCCCTGCCCTGGCCCTGCGCTGGGAGAGCACCTTCGGTGTCCCTGCCCCGAAGAGCTGTCAGGCCACGCTGCTGCGACAGGCGCTGGCCTGGCAGGTCCAGATGTCGGCTCTCAAGACCCGGGTCGGGGTTCGCGAAGCCGATCGCGGCACCCGGGCCCTGCGAACCTCCTCATCGTCCAGTGCCATCGCTCCGGGCACCCGACTGCTGCGCGAGTGGCAGGGCCGAACCCACCATGTGACTGCTGTTGTTGGCGGCTTCGAATACGACGGCCGGGTCTGGCGCAGCCTGAGTGCGATTGCCCGGGCCATCACCGGATCGTCCTGGTCCGGGCCGCTGTTCTTCGGATTGCGGTCGTGACACCGATCCCGTGCGCGGTCTACACCCGCAAGTCGTCCGAGGAAGGGCTCGAGCAGGGCTTCAACTCGCTGGATGCGCAGCGAGAGGCCTGCGAGGCCTTCATCC
>ENA-UOWO01001595-UOWO01001595.1-activated-sludge-metagenome-genome-assembly--contig:-NODE-1595-length-29721-cov-7.586732_pt1 | contig 29721 bp, 21 predicted proteins | sample MGYA00238148_ERZ761564 | MGnify/ENA primary metagenome ERZ761564 (study PRJEB28885, sample SAMN05720194) | activated sludge metagenome | isolation source: Anaerobic digester | place: USA...
TTTTTATCAGGGCACCGGTATACGTACAACACGGATATCTTCCTTGTTCAGGGCGTAAACAAGCCAGAGGGCATCATCCTTAAAGCTTCCGTCATTATTCCATTTTGATAATCCGCGGTGGTAGCTTGCTCCGGAATCTTTATGGAGGCCTGCATATCGTCTTGCCGGCAGTTCATTATGTATAGCATACGGATTCCGGAAGGTAATTCCATCATCACTTGTTAATATTACGAGCGGCCATCTTCTGGACGGGTCCGGATTATATACAAGAATATACCTTCCGTCAGAGATCCTTTGTCCCCATACCTTACCCATCCCTGAAATAAGGGTCCCGGGTTTTTCCGGCTGTACCCATGTCATTCCTTTATCATGGGATACTGTAACCCACCTGTTTTTACCGATACCCACTATGGCGCCATCTTTGCGTTCAAAGAAACACATTGCCTTGCCAAAATTTCCGGCACTTTGTTTAACCAGGGAATCTCCTTCCCAGTTTTGCGGATCGTTCCACTTCATCCTGTTTTCAGGATCGAGAAGATTCCCGTAATCCTGCTGAAGCAGAAAAAGGTGATCCGAAAGAAGCTGATCACAGGCTTGTACAAATCCTTTATCTGCTGCGGTGGTATAGAAAGGAGGTATGGCGGGTACTTCTTCAGGCGGCCGTCTCAGTGTAAATACTTCTCCAAGTGAATGATTGGATTTGAGTTCGCGTACAACAACAGCGTTTTTCCTGCGTTCACTCAGCTTGTCGTGGTTTGTCCGTAATCCGGCTATAATAAGCATCCTGCCATTCGGTGCCAGGAAGAAATACATCCTTATTGGTGTTGAAACACCCTGGGGGAACATCTCGACAGGCTTTGTCCAGACCTTACCATCAGCCGATGAACTGATCAGCTCCCTGGAAGGCCATGTGTCTTCATCAACTTCACAGGAGTTCCAGCCAACATACATACGGCCTCTCCATACTGCTATATCAGGGTGATGATGATATGTATATCCATAACCTTCGGCTTTTTCGGGGTGTTCCCTGTCGGAACGGAAAACAGTATAGGTCTCCAGTCCGGGAACAACAGGTAACCCTCCTGTTGTAATATCAAAGTTAAGTGAAGTCAGAGGTGGAGCATCAATTATAAGAAGCTCATTAGTTTCCCCGCTGGTTGTCTTTTTCTGCCCGGACGGACAGCCGGTTGAAAAAATCAACAACAGAACCAATGAAAATAGAACAGAGTTCTTCATTTCTAATGTTTTATAAGAATTGACTTTTTTAATGGGCATGTAACAAATCTATTAAAATTATTTATAAGTATATTTGGATTTCTTGATAAACGGACATTTTAATGGCCGTATTCACATATTTTAACATTTTAAAGTGATGAAAAAAACCACATTATTAATTTCATTTTTTATGATGATGGGAATTGCAACAACCAGTTGCGGCGAAAATCCAAGGCTTTTTGCCGGAGGATTCACAAAAGGTGATGAAAAAGGATTAAATATTTATGAGTTTGATAACCGGACCGGGAAGCTTAAACTATTATCACAATCAGATGCCGGTCCGAATCCGTCGTATTTCTGCTTTTCCTCCCGGAATGATCTGTTATATGCTGCCAATGAGGTAATGCAATTCAAAGGCAATCAGGGAGGAGGTCTGACAACCCTGAAGTACGACCCGGTGAAAGCTTCCTTTGAAAAACTTAACGAAATGGTCGTTCCTAACGGTGGACCATGTTTTATCTCAATGTCACCTGACAGCGGATATCTTTTCATTGCCAATTATCCCAGGGGTTCAGTAGCGGTTATCAGACTGGATAAAAACGGGATTCCGGAATCTGTTACGGATACAATTATATATAATCCTGAAAAACCCAATCAATCCCATGCTCATATGATATTAAGCGATCCTCAGGGGAAACATATATATGTCAGTGATCTGGGACTAAACAGGGTAGTTATTTATAATTTTGATAAAGTTAACGGGAAACTTATACAGCTTGAAAACGGAATTATCACGGTACCTGAAGGTTCCGGACCACGGCATTTTACCTTCAGTCATGACGGATCTGAAATGTATCTTATTAATGAACTTGGTTCTACAATGATGACATTCAAAAATGATCCGCAGACAGGATTAAAGCTGATCCAGACACTTTCAACAAGAGGTTTAAAAGAGGTTGAGAAAAATTATTGTGCAGACATACATTTTGGTAAAAACGGGGAATATCTCTATGGTTCAAACAGGGGAGAGAATTCAATAGTTGTTTATAAAACCGGCAGTAACGGGATGTTAAGTCTGGCCGGACACAGTTCGTGCGGCGGCGACTGGCCAAGGAATTTTGTTATTGATCCCACCGGCAATTTTCTTCTTGCAGGCAATCAGAGATCAGATAACATTGCAGTATTCAGAATTAACAGTAAGACCGGAATACCCGAAGGCCCTGTTGACAGCACGATGATGAAGGGGCCGGCTTGTCTGAAGTTCTATTAATTTTAAAATCTAATACTAACCTGTATGAATCACGACAGTCAGGTCGCTGACTTAATTCTTAGCAAAGACAAAATATGGGACATTCTTGTTATCGGCGGGGGAGCTACAGGCCTGGGGATCGCCGTTGATGCAGTGACAAGAGGTTATAAAACAATCCTTCTTGAAATGTCGGATTTTGCAAAAGGTACCTCATCACGGAGTACAAAACTTGTACATGGAGGAGTGAGATACCTGGCGCAGGGTGATATATTACTTGTCGCCGAAGCCCTGAAGGAAAGAGGGATGATGCTTAAAAATGCTTCCCATCTTACGGCTAACCAGGAGTTCGTAATCCCCGCTTATTCATTATGGGATGTAATACTTTATACTGTCGGACTGAAGTTTTACGACCTGCTGTCGGGGAAGCTGAGCCTTGGGAAATCATATTTTATTAACCGCGACAAAACATTGAAGCGCCTCCCTCTGCTTAAAGCCGAAGGACTAAAAGGGGGGATTATATATCACGACGGCCAGTTTGATGACTCGCGGATGGCGATTACAATGGCATCGGAATGTGTCAGGCTGGGAGGAATGGCGCTTAATTATTTTGAAGTGACCGGATTTCTTAAAGATGATAAAGGGAAGATTTCCGGCGTTAAAGCAACTGACAGGGAAACAGGTAATGAGTATCAGGTCCGTTCCTTACTGGTGATCAATGCCTCAGGTGTATTTACCGATGTGATCCACAGATTGGATGATCCGTCATCCTTACCCACAATAAGACCCAGTCAGGGAGTACATATAGTCCTTGACAAATCATTTCTTGCAGGCAATTCAGCCATTATGATCCCCAAGACAGATGACGGAAGGGTATTGTTTGTCATTCCATGGTATGATAAGGTTGTTGTTGGAACAACTGACACACCTCTTAATGATATCACAAATGAGCCTAAAGCTCTTGAGGAAGAAGTAAATTTCATTCTTAATACTGCCGCTAACTATCTGACAAAAAAACCAACCCGTTCTGATGCCCTCTGCATTTATGCGGGATTACGGCCCCTTGCAGCTGATCCGGATAATACAGGGGCTACCAGGGAAGTTTCACGAAGGCATAAGATTAAGATATCCTCTTCAGGACTTCTTTCAATTACCGGAGGGAAATGGACCTCCTACAGAAGGATGGCAGAGGAGACAATTGATAAAGGTATCAGGGCAGGGCTTATTGAAGAGAAGAAATGTGTTACAAAAACATATAGTTTTTACCAGGACGGATTAAAGTTGAAGTCGGAGCGTCTGAGAATATACGGCAACGGGGCAGCTGAAATTGAAAATATGATCGCTGAAGATCCCGGTCTGGGTAAACAGCTTGATGTCCGGCTGCCATATACAAGGGCGGAAATAATCTGGATCTGCCGTAATGAAATGCCGAGGAAACTCGAGGATGTTCTTGCACGCAGAACACGGGCTATGATCCTTGACGCCAGAGCCAGCTCGGCGATTGCCCCGGAGGTGGCGGAGATAATGGCCCGTGAACTTAAAACTGACGGGAAATGGGCAGAAGCACAGGTAGCAGACTATAATAAATTATTGTTGAATTATTTATAAAATATACTGATGAAAAAATTCATTCTTGCCCTTGATCAGGGTACAACAAGCTCGAGGGCGATAGTATTTGACCATAGCGGACTTCCGGTGGCCGTAGCGCAGAAGGAGTTTACTCAGTTTTTCCCAAGTCCGGGAATGGTAGAGCACGATCCCGAAGAGATATGGTCGACCCAGGCCGGTGTAGCTATGGAAGCTATAACAAAAGCCGGGATCGACAGCAAAGATATTTCTGCAATCGGCATTACAAATCAGCGTGAAACAACTGTGGTATGGAACCGGAAAACCGGGAAACCTGTATATAATGCTATAGTATGGCAGGACAGAAGGACTGCAGGTTATTGCGATCAGTTAAAAAATGAGGGACACAGCCGGACAATCCTTGAAAAGACAGGCCTTATAATTGATGCATATTTTTCAGCGACAAAAGTAAAATGGATACTTGACAATGTCAGGGGGGCAAGGGTGATGGCTGAAAGAGGGGAACTGGCCTTTGGCACGGTGGATTCCTGGCTGGTCTGGAACCTTACCAGAGGAAAACTTCATATTACTGATGTTTCAAATGCATCCCGGACAATGCTTTTCAATATTCATACACTGAAGTGGGATGAAGAATTGCTTAAGCTTATGAATATTCCGGCAAATATTCTTCCTGAAGTAAGGTCCTCCAGTGAGGTATATGGTGAAACATCGGGTCAGTTTGCAAGCTCTGTTCCTGTGGCAGGAATCGCAGGTGACCAGCAGGCTGCTCTGTTCGGGCAGATGTGTACGGATCCCGGAATGGTAAAAAATACCTATGGAACAGGCTGCTTTATGATGATGAACATTGGAGAAAAACCAATTGAATCAAAAAGCAGGCTTCTTACCACTGTTGCATGGAAAATCAACGGGAAGACAGATTATGCGCTTGAAGGCAGTATTTTCATAGGGGGAGCAGTTGTTCAATGGCTGCGGGACAGTCTGGGGATCATCAAAAAATCGGCTGATATTGAAAAGCTGGCTGCAAAAGTCCCGGGAAGTGAAGGAGTATATTTTGTCCCGGCATTTGCCGGGCTTGGTGCACCTTACTGGAATCAGCATGCCAGGGGTACAATAACCGGTCTGACACGTGGCTCGACCGCCGCACATATTGCCCGTGCAGCTCTTGACAGTATTGCATACCAGACCCTTGAGGTGCTTCTTGCCATGAAGAAAGATTCCGGGATAGATATATATGAATTAAGGGTTGACGGTGGAGCAACAGTGAATAATAATCTTATGCAGTTCCAGTCCGATCTCCTTCAGGCAAATGTGGTCAGGCCGAAAATAACAGAGACTACGGCGCTGGGTGCTGCATATCTGGCTGGCCTGGCAGTTGACTACTGGAGCGGGTTGAAAGAGATAAAACAGCAGTGGCAGGTGGATCAGATTTTTTATCCGGGTATTGGCGGAGAAGAGACGAAAGGGCTTATTGCAGGGTGGAAGAGGGCGGTCAGGGCGGCTGAGGCATGGGCTGACGGGGCTTAGAAACAAGGCCGGGAGGGGTTGCTTCGTCTCCCGTTTTGCAGGGCAAAACGGGATCCTCGCAATGACGGTGGTACTATGATGAATTAGTAATAACGATAAATAGTAATTTTTATGAATCAGTTTTTTGCAGAATTCTTCGGGACAGCCATGATCCTTTGTTTCGGGAGCGGGGTTGTTGCAAATGTACTTTTAAATAAAACAAAAGGGAATAACAGCGGGTGGATAGTTATAACATTCGGATGGGCTATCGGAGTCTTTACCGGGGTTCTGATTGCAGCCGATGTAAGCGGAGCCCATCTAAATCCTGCAGTGACCCTGGCGCTTGTTCTGGCAGGTAAGTTCTCAGCTTCACTGATGCCACTATATATTTCGGCACAGATACTTGGAGCGATGTTCGGATCGGGACTTGCATGGCTGGCATATAAGAAACATTTTGACGCCACGGATGATGCTGATGCTAAACTGGCTGTCTTTTCTACAATTCCCAATATCAGAAGTTACTGGTATAATTTTATTACAGAAGTTATCGGGACATATATTCTTGCTCTTGCAGTCCTTTATATGGCTCAGCCCGATGTAGGCCTCGGCGCTTTAAATGCCCTGCCGGTAGCTCTGGTAGTCCTGGGATTGGGTATTTCTCTGGGTGGCCCGACAGGTTATGCCATCAATCCTGCTCGTGATCTCGGCCCCAGGATAATGCATTTCCTGCTCCCTATACATGGTAAGAGGGACAGTGACTGGAGATACAGCTGGGTTCCGGTTGTAGGCCCGATGGTGGGCGCTTCTCTGGCTGCATTAATGTTTGTACTGTTCGGAGGAGTATAACAACCGGATATGCGGTTGACTAAAAAAGAAATAGTAAGGTTTATTATTACGGGTCTTCTTATTGTAGCTGCGGCCGTTATAGCATCACTCACCATCGGCCGCGATATTTATTACGGATCACGCGATCAGGGATTATTATCTTTTGCAATTGTCAATTTCTCAGGATATCTGTTCTTCCTGTTCATGCCTGTGGAAATTGCTTTTGTCTACTATCTTACAGGTGAGGTTAACATATTTGCGCTTAATGCAGTCGCGATCGGTACAGCAATTGCCTCGGAATCGATAGATTATCTTATCGGCCTCTATTTCAGTAAGGATGTTATTTCCCGGCTTATAGGGACGAGACGATATGTAAAAGCCGAAAGCAGGATAAGAAAATATGGTAACATTGTTATTTTCTTTTTTAATGTAACCCCGCTCTCGTCTCCTGTAATCTCTCTCGCAGCAGGAATGATCAGGCATAGGGTTAAAGATGCTTTAATCTTTACAATTTCCGGACTGATAATAAAGTATTTTATTCTAACATGGATCTTCCGGTAGGGTGCAGCCTCAACCTTTTTTCCCCATAGCCTTCGACCTAAGGTTTTTTGGGTATTGAGTTTCCCCTCCTTTTTTTAAGGAGGGGTGGCCAGACCACAAAATCATCTAATTTGCAGAAATATAGATGTTCTGGCCGGGGTGGTTTATTTTATTCTGAGAACTAAGTTCCCTTTTCCTGATTACTTTTTAACCACCCCGGCCGGGGAAAGGACAATTGTAAACATTTCAGGATTTGCAATCCCGGGCACCCCTCCTTTGAAAGGAGTGGAAACTTAATTAGCTATATTTATGCTATTTACAGTAGTTTTCGTTATTATACCATCTCTTAAGTTGACGGCTATGCCCTTTTCCCCCTCTCCCGGCGGGAGAGGGGCTCAAATTTCGCGGATTTCAAGTCCCCCTCTCCGCCGGGAGAGGGGGATTTAGGAGGAGAGGTCGAATCTCCGGGAGAGGGGTTGGGGTGAGGGCGAATGAACTTTTTTACCCGTACCACTTCCTTTCCCTCGAAAGATCAGAATTCAAAATTGTATAAGCGATATTTGCATTTTCGACAACCTGGAAATCGAACATCCCGACACAGGCGAAATCTGCTCCGTTCCGGAATGCATGCCGCAGACCGTCCTCGGGTTTGATCGCACCTGCAGCAAAGACTTTATAGGCTATCCATGGTGTCTGGTTCTTTTTGAAGAAATCAGCAACAGCTGTGTCGGACATACACCAGATATTGTCATGTGCCATATTATGTTCCGGTCCATCATCGGGCAGTTCCGGATTGGCAGGATCGATAGGTGTCGCTGACCAGTAATTATGATGATGGAAGGTTTTCATGAAGAAATCGACCCTGATGTCATTCGAAACACACGCTTCCAGTACTGCCATTGAGTGAGCGGCTGTTCCGGCTATCAGTCCCTGATTCCTGATAAACTCAACCGGTTTACGGAGGTCGTCGATCTTCTTTTCCCTCACCACCTGATCGGCAATCCCGCCCATGACAAAAGCACCCAATGCACCATGATCAATTGCCATTTTGATATTTGACAGGTCTTCACCTTTTGGATATGTCTGGGCAAGCCACTGTATCTTCCCTCCACGCTTCCAGTATTTTTCAAGGATCCTGATAGTATTCTCATCACACCTGAAAATAGCTGTATTTATGCCACATGCCTCGCACATCCACATGGTTTCTATAACCTTCTCGTCAGTAAAATATTTCTTCAGCCAGGTAGAAACATAAATAAGGTCCCTTGAATGTGCAAATCCGCTGATGAGATTGCCACCTATCATTATCCGGCTAAGTATATTGTCTTTGATCTTCCCTGCGGGTACCTGTCCCTTCAGATCTTTGACCGATAGTACATTTCCAAGGGTGAGTGAAGCACTGCTGACAGCATCGGTTTTTGCTGCCAGGTTTTCTTCTTCAAAGCTTATCCATCCTCTTTTCTTTGCCATACCGAACAGGGCGCCACCGAAAAGCGGAAGGACTGCAAGATTCTTTATAAGCTCCCGCCTGGAATTGTTATATCCTGAGGGAACTTTTATATTATCAGTGACGGGAAATTTCTTTTCCTTCCTTTTATTATGAATATAGATAAGCTGCCTCTGGATGCTCCAAAGATAATCCGGAGGGAAAGCAGCAATGACTATCAGTACCACTGCCTCAATAAAGTTATAGTTAATGATATAGAAATGGCTTACTGATGGGATTGTTGATGGCATGAAGGGAGGATTGGCCACATAATACAAAATAAGCAAAAGGGCACCTGAGATGGCTGCTAGGCGGGTGAATGCGCCAATGAAAAGGCATATGCCGATTATTATTAGTCCCCATATATTCAGGAAATCAACTATCTGCAGTGTTGTATTATTACTGATGAGCCAGTGAAAGAATCCTGAAAACAGCCATTGAGATTCCATCAGGTAGGCTGCCGAAGACCAGCCCGGATTAAAAAGTTTTGCTATCCCTTCGTACAGGAAATGCCATCCGATAACTATTCTCAGGATAGTGAAAAGCCATATGATAATCTTATTATTCTTCATAAAAATTTTTCTAGAAATCTTTGGTTTTCCAGCCTTTGCGGTAATCGCGGCGGAGAAATTTCTCAGCTTCCGGGAAATTGGTGAACTTCAGTTTATCTGCATCCCAGTCAAGCCTTGTTCCCGGAACCCTTATTGCGACTGTTCCCAGGAGGATAGCTTCGGTCATTGGTCCGGTTTGTGCAAAATGGGATTCTGTCTTCGGCCCGCCCAGGCATGCCACAACAAAGCTGTGGTAATGGTTACCGGCTTCAAACTGCGGTATCTGATAATTTATAAATTTATCTTCAGGAAGCAGAACAGGCATTCCTCCGTGGGGAATAAGCAGTGCGCCTTCAGTTCCGATAAGCATAGCTGATTCTGCCGGATATTCCTTTCCTGAATTAAGATTCATTATCTCAGAAGGAGGATAGAATTCCCCGTCGAACCATTCCAGCGGAAGCATTTTTGTATCAGTCATATCATTTCCCGGGAACATCCATGTAATATGATCGCCCTGCGGCCATACATCTGCCCTTCTGGCTGCCGAATTTTTCCATGATTCCTGTACTTCCGCCTCTACCGATACAGGGGATGTTAGTCCGAGCCCTTTCCAGACTGCATCGAAGATATGGCATCCAATATCTCCCGACCATCCTGTACCAAAATCCAGCCAGGCTCTCCATTTTGTGGGGTGGTAAATATCTGGTGACCAGGGCCGTGAAGGTGCAGTGCCCAGCCACAGATCCCAGTTAAGATTTCCTGGAGCTGCCTCTCCCTGTGCCGGTCTTGGTCCCGGAAGACGGTAATTCTCAACAGCTCCCGGCCGGTTCGAACAAAGATACGCATGTTTTATCTTACCGATGGCTCCGTCTTTTATAAGCTTCACAGCTGCACGATCTCCAGGCCTCGATGCAACCTGTGTTCCAAGCTGGGTTATAATCCCGTATTTCACAGAAGCTTCGGTGAGAATCCGGACCTCAGTTACATCGTGACACATAGGTTTCTGGCAATAAACATGCTTCTTCTTCCTTATAAAATTCCAGGCTATTATGAAATGGTTGTGATCAGGTACTGTGACGTTGACCGAGTCAATGTTGTCTTCTTCTTTTTCAAGTAGTTCACGCCAGTCGGAATAGGTTCTTGCCCCGGGAAGCGCTTCTGAAGCTTTTCTGAGATTATCTGCATCTGTATCACAAATAGCTACGATCTCAACATTCGGATCCTCCCTGAATTTATTGAGGTCCTGCCAGCCCATTCCGCCCACACCGATGCAGGCATGATTTAGTTTGCTGCCAGGGGCTTTGCCACCTGACGAACACCGGATCAGGAACGGTGTGGCAGCAGCAGCTGTAGCAGCCGCCCGGATGAACGTTCTTCTTGATTGTGAGAACCTGTGATTTTCCATGGTTTTATTTTATTTCAGTTTAAAGGTATCCTTTTTCCGTCAGCTGTACATCTGTAAAACCTTCCCTTATTATTAATGAGCATTTCTCCCGGTTTTCTGTACATTATTCCTGCATCACATGCAATTATCTTGTTACCGAAGAAAGTCATGATCTCCTTTGTAACCGTATGCCCTATAACAATATGATCCTTTTCAAAGAATGTAAGAATGGAATCAGCCTGGCTTTCACAAAAGCCTTTGTCGGTAAAATACCCCCTGTACCATACAGGGCCCTCTTCATCAAACAAAAATGAGGCCTCTTCCCCCTTTTTAAGTAATAATGGTTCTTTTCCGATTATCTGTGTTGAAAAGATACGGTTTATCTTTTCAAGCTTCAAATCCCTGCGGATCACATCGGTTGACAACCCTGCATGAACGAACAGGATATTATTGATACTGATTATGACAGGCCTTGTGCGGAGCCAGCTGCCAATTACTGAATTTTCAGAATAAAGATCACAATAATAGGTGCCTAAGATATTTTCGACATTCCTGTATTTCCCGCTGATATAACTGGTAGCCCTTCCCAGTATCATAAGCTCATGGTTACCAAGCAACAGATGAAGCTTTCCGCCGGCTTTGGAAGCCTGTCTTTCCAGACCATAAAGATGCCACAGAACTTCTGTGACATTATCTCCCCGGTCAAAAATATCCCCGAGAATAACAAGATGTCCCTTCCCGAATTTCCAGTTCAGGTTATCATCAACTATACCATTTTTCTTCAGCAGATTCAGGTAAATGTCATATTCACCATGTATATCTGTGATAACTGCTATGCTGTCTTCTTTACTGTAAGATTGTCTGTATTTCGGGGAAGCAATAAAAGAATAGCGCAGGTCATTGAAATTGTTCAGGAGGCTGAACTTATCTTTAAAATCATCAAAATTAGACCAGGTAAGTTCTTCTTCTTTTAACTGGCTGTTCTCTATCCATTTGATCCTTAAAATATCCTCCTCAAGAAAGATATACGGCCCGTCATTGGTCAGACCTGTGTCTTTCGGTCCGCTGTTAACAGACGAGCCATCAGAAGAAAAACAGGTTATGAAGATGATGCAGCAACCGGCGCAGAACATCTTTCTGATGCAATTTTCTGAACAAATATATTTTCTTAACTGTTTCAACATCTGTCAGCTTTAATGGAATAACTTTACAGATATTTTACAATTTTAACGATAAATTATCAGAAAATGATGCATCCTGCCAATTCAGTTTATAAACTGATAAAGAAATCAGTAGTGATATTCCTGTTTTATCCGTTTTCAGTTTTGATAGCAGATGATGCTGACACCTTATTCCGGTCTGATGAAGTGGTGAAGATGGAGCTCAGGTCAGATTTCAAGGAGATTCAGAAGGATCGTATTGAGAAGCCCGAGCCGTATGACAGTGAGCTTATTTATCATAATCCCGATGGCTCGGAAGTAAAACTTCCCGTAGTGGTTTCTGTAAGGGGTAACTTCCGTAAGAATCCGGTTAACTGCAGTTTTCCACCCCTCTTGCTGGATTTCAGGAAGGGTGATGTGAAGAATTCGCTGTTTAAGGGACAGAACAAGCTGAAACTTGTAACTCCCTGCCAGTCGGACGAGGATGTGATTGATGAATACCTTGTATATAAGCTTTACAACCAGGTTACTGAACTTAGTCTCAAAGTCAGGCTCGTTAAGATACTTTACATTGATACTGCAACAGGTAATGAATTGTTTGAAAAGTACAGTTTTTTTCTTGAAGATAAAGATCATGCTGCTGAGCGGAACGGATTGATTGAAAAGGATTTTTTTCTCACTCCTTTTGCTCTTGAAAGGGAGAATTTTATGAAACTTTCGGTATTTCAGTATCTCATAGGAAATAAAGACTGGTTTGTTACTTCCCGTCATAATATTATTATAATGCAGCAATCCGACAGTACCCGACCGCCTTATGCTGTGCCGTATGACTTTGATTTCTCGGGGTTTGTTAATGCACCTTATACAAATCCTCCACAGGGACCTGAGAATCTGCTGATCGACAGAAGAGTGTTCAAGGGTCTATGTTACTCAGAGGAGGAGTTCGGGAAAGTATTCGATTTCTACAGGGAGTTACGGACTGTTTTCAGATCCATTATCCGGGATCAAAAACTGCTTTCTCCTGCAAGCAGGAGGCATATCCTGAGTTATATAAGCCAGTTTTATACAGTAATAAGTTCTCGCGATCTCATTGCCAGTGAGTTTCTGGGGCATTGTGAGACAAAGGGAATGTACAATATTTCAGAATGAAGATCATGATCCCTTCCTGAAATTCAATTTAACTTCACCCTTCTCTTTGGAAAGATTGATCTCCCTTGATTTTCCATTTACGGTAATTTTATATTTGCCGTAGAAGGCCTGAACAGTAAAAATGCCTTTCTTCCCTGCATTTCCTGAAGTATTTGTCCACCATTCTTTGAATATCAGGTTTTTGTAAGCTTCACCGGTCCTGGTGATGGTCCAGTCGCGGTTATACATCGATGAAGCTGGTATCCAGTTGGCTCCTGCCCAGAAGCCCCACATTATGATTCCCTCAACAGCCGGATGGGCGAAACATATTCTGTAATAATCGGCAAGTTCTTTTGCATTCTGTTCTTCTTCCTGCGGGGTCATTGTAAAGATCTTATCTTTCAGATATTTGGAACGTTGTCCCGGCATATTGAACTCGGTTATCCTGACCGGCAGGTTAAATATTGAAAGTGAATCCAGAGCTCTTTTAAGTTCCTTCCGGTCAAATGTATCTGAATGCAAATGGCCCTGTGCACCAATGCCTGCAACCGGGACTCCCTGACTGAGCATTTTGCGGATATATGCCATATACTCTGTCAGCTTGTTCCCAGTCAGTATGTCATAATCATTCAGCCATAATTTAGCTTCCGGATCTCCGTTATGGGCCCATTGTGCCATCTGCTTTGTTATTTCAGGCCCTAGTCTGTCTTCATAGTAATTGCCGTGAATCATTTCGTTGTTGAGGTCATATTCAGCAAACCTTCCCTTATAGCGGCTTGTAACAGTTTCAGCCCTTTTCCTGAGAGTCTCCCTCAGCTCATCATCATTAAGTTCCTTGACCCAGGCCTGTATAAACCGGGGTATGCCCCAGAATAGATTATGGCCCCTCAGGGGAATATTGTTTTCTTCGGTCCATTTCAGGATGCCATCAACGACCGAATAATCAACTTCACCCTTCCTGGGTTCCATACTTGGCCATTTTACAGCATTCTCTGTCACTGCAGAATTGAAATTCTCAAGAAATTTTTCCTTAAACATTTTCTCATCGCTTTCCTGCCCGAACTTACTGCCCAGACTGTTGGGAATAGCGCATCCGAACCAGAATTCATGACGTAGCTGTTCAACAGTTACTTTGTCACCTTTCCTGGCTTTAACTGTAATAGTCCCTTTGCGATGTGCCAGGGAATTTCGGTCAGCTGATCCCTGTGCGTGAACAGGTTGATTTAAAAACATCCCGGTCAGGATGATAAGGGTTATGCAAATTATTATCCCCCCTAATGGTCTGATGTGGTTTATGATTTTCTTCATGTCAGATATTTAAGTATAAGATGTGGACTATATTATGTGTTATCTACGTATTAAAAAACGTATTATAATACGTAGTTGTAGTTTAGAGCCCGAACTATTGGATGAATGTAAATGTAGCTTATTTTTAGTTTTTGCGGTTGCTGTATGTCATAAATTTATTAATATTACTGTGTAGTATTATTTTCGTTTCTCTTTCTGCTTTCTTGCAGTAATTATTAAAACTTTATATATGGACCGTTCAGAGAAAAAATTTAGCTGCGTTCTTGTATCAGTTCTGTTGGTATTCATCCTGGCAGGCTGTAACAGGCAGTCAGGAGTCGGCACTGAACCTGAAATTAGAGCCGTATGGCTGCATACAGGGCTTTTCAGTCCTGCTGAAAGCAAAGCTGCCTCACAGATGGACAGCCTGTTCTCGTTGTACAGCCGGGTTGGAATAAATAATCTGTTCTGTTATAATTCACTTCCCGGAGAAAACAGCTTTCAGTATGATTATATCAACATGCTCATAACTGAGGGTAAGAGGAAGGGGATAAAGATCCACCCGATATTTTATCCCGGATATACTGTTAACATCGAAAAGGAGCTTGTTGAACATCCCTCGTGGCTGATCCGTGATATGGAAGGAAATCCCCTTCCTCATTTCAACCTGGCAAACCCTGAAGTCAGAGCTTATTGGGTGGAACGGATCAGTGAAGCTTTTAAATATGATATTGCAGGAATTCATCTTGATTACATCCGTTTTCCTACAACACAGGTTTACAGTTATGACAGTCTGACCTGTGAAACATTTAAAGAGATCTTTTCCAGGTCTCCTCTGGAAGTTTCGAAGGATTGCGGCAGTATGATATGGTGTGAATGGATCAAATGGAATTCCGGACAAGTTACAGAACTGGTAAAAGGGATCAGTGAGGCCGTTAAGAATGCCGGGAAACCTCTGGTTTTGGGGGCTGATGTCTTTCCGGATATAGAGACCTCCAATGTTCTGATAGCCCAGGAATGGGGAAGCTGGGCAAAAGAAGGGCTGATCGATTTTATATGTCCGATGCTTTATACGAATGACCCGGAGCTTTTCAGGACTTATATCCGCAGAGCCATTGATGCATCGGACGGGAACACAAGGGTATATCCCGGAATCGGTGTACATACATCCCATAATGATATTACAAAAGAGCTGATTGTTGAAGAGGTAAATATAACAAGGGAAGAAAAGACAAACGGTATGGCATTTTTCTCGGGTTATTCATTCAATAAGGAAATGATGGATACACTGGCGGTGGAGGCGTTTAAGGGGCAGGAGGGGAGATAGAAAGGGTGCGACGGTACGATGGTGCAACGGTACGATGGTGCAACGGCGCAATGGCACAGAGGCACGGGGGAGAAGGGACGATAAGGTGAAAAGGTGATGAGGTGATGAGGCGCAGGGGGAATAACAGATAATTTTATTAATTGAAATCTACTGCAATGGCAAAAATTTATTATGTGGGAGACTGGTCTGTATCGACAGGACCAACCTATGCTGAATCACCATTCCAGTTTGCACCGAAGGGGATTGAGATCATCAATGACAGTAAATGGCTTAAGGCTGCACTGGAGTCGGATGGAAAACACCAGGTGACCCCGGCAGCAACATGGGATTTTTACCGGCTGGCTCCGGGGGAATATGAAAAGATCCTCTATGAATATGATGTGATCATTTTCAGTGATGTGGAAGGAAAGCTTTTCCAGCTTGCACCTGATTTTTTCATCCCCGGCGAAACCGGTAAGAAAGTACTTGTTTACCCCGACAGGGTAAGGTTGACTGTTGAAGCTGTTGCCGCCGGAAAGGGTCTTATGATGCTTGGAGGATGGTATTCATTCACCGGTGAACTCGGAAAAGGAGGCTGGGGGAGAACGAAATTTAAAAGTATACTCCCTGTTGAATGTCTTGGACATGAAGATCTTGTTGAGAGTACCGAAGGCTTCTATCCGAAACTGACCTCAGCCGGGAAGGGAGTCTTTTTTGAATCGGATTTCGAGGGGATGCCGCCTATCCTTGGATATAATGAAACAAAGGTCATCCCGGAAGGTGAGATACTCGTAACAATTGAAGAGACCGGTCATCCTCTGGTGGCTGTAAGAAAATCCGGAAAAGGAACTGTTCTGGCCTTTACCTCCGATCCTGCCCCTCACTGGGGACTGAATTTCGTGCATTGGGAACATTATAGTGATTTCTGGTTGAAGTGTTTGTCAATGGTGCTGCCCAAATGATCCATTTTAAACCAGGTATAATCATCCTTCTGTTTACAATCCTTCTGGTATCATGTAAAACAGACAGCCGCGAAACCAGGGAGGTTCTGTCGGCAGATTACTGGAAATCCCAGGCTCTTGATCATATAATGCCTTACTGGACAAAGAATGCAGTTGATAATGAATACGGAGCATTTTATACAAACCTTGATTCGGTATGGGATCTTTACGGGAGCCGGAATAAATTTCCCAGCATGATATCAAGGCACCTTTTCAGCTATTCATCAGCTTACCTTATGTCGGGAAATGAAGAATATATCAGGATAGCGGACAGTACTTTCAACTGGCTTATTGAAAAGGCATGGGATAAAGAATATGGGGGATGGTATGACGCTCTTGACGAAAAGGGAGATCCGGTACAATTTTCGAAAACCACGTTTGTCCAGGTCTATGCTATAACCGGACTGACAATGTATTACTTCGTTACCAGAGACAGGAAAGCGCTGGAATATATTGAAAAATCAAACAATCTACTCGAAGATCAAGTATGGGATACTGTCAGTAAGGGATATTTCAATTCGATGAACCGCGACTGGAGTATATCTGACAGTAATAAATCTTTCAGCTCGATGATCACCCCTGTCTCGGGATACCTGCTATATCTGTATCAGGCTACAAAAGAACAGAAATACCTTGACCAGATCTCAAGAATACTTGATGTTACAGCAGAGCATATGATAGATCCCGAAAGTGGCTGGGTGCTTGAGGATTTTGACAGGAACTGGAATTACATCAGCGGAAGGTCTGATGCCCGTGAAATAAATATAGGTCATAATATTGAAGCTTCATGGATGCTCCTGAGGAATTTTCTGCTTACAGGAAATGCGGGACATCGGAAATCGGCAATGATGCTGGCAGAAAAAATTTACAGTTCCGGAGTCTTCCGTAACAACGGAATATGGCTGACTTCGGCAGGAAGGCTTGATCCGTCACTTCACAGTGCGGACACATACTGGTGGATACAGGCTTACGGAAATATGTTCAGCCTGTACCTGTACAAAACAACAGGTGATGACAAATACATTGATGACTTCAGGAAAGGAGCTGTTCTGTGGGAAAACAGCTTTATGGACTACCGGAATGGCGATACCTTTTTCAGCGTCGATTCAACAGGAAAAATTACCGATGCCCGGAAAGCTAACCAGTTTAAGGCTTCTTATCATAATATCGAACATTGCCTGATCAATTACCTGGCAACCAGTCTATGGGTAAATAATGATACGGTTAAGATTTATTTCAGGATAAGATCGTCTGTTAATGGTGAGCATCTTTACCCACAGATCCTTGAGAACAGTGATATAAAAATTATTAAAGCAATGACTGATGAAGGGAAGACAAATCTTCCGCTAAAGGGTAAAGTGGCAATTGTCCTGCCTGAAATTACTGACAATAAAGTTACTGTCGTTCTCCATAGAAATAATTGAAAGGAATTCATATTTAATAAGAAATTTAAAATGCAAAGGACCAATCTCCGTATAGCAGAATTTATGTTGATAATCGCAGCTATCGCTTTACTAATCTCAGGATGTCCATCCTCGCAGGATAATGTAATGGATAATCCCGGGATGGATATAAAAGTAGAAAACAGAAGATATTCCCCGGGGGATACAGTTCATTATTCCATTTTCCTTAACTCAATAAAACAACCACGAAAAGCAAATATATTTCTGTTAATTCCCGGAGAAGGTGTTAAAGTGCTAACATCAGAACCGGTTGATGGAGAAAAGGGCTGGTTATCGGGAAGTATAATACTGGACAAGGACTCACGGGAAGGTTTATATGTTATTACCGCCGTCCACGGCGAGGGTACTGATATGCTTAAAGCGAAAGGTTCATTCATTTGCGGTAAGGTTGTCATGGATTATGCGATAATGTCAAATTTTGATGAAGACAGCACTCTGGCAGATATGGAGGAGTATGTCAGCCGCTTTATTAACCTTGGCGGAAATGCTTTAAATCTTCATGCCAATATGGCTACAGAAAAAGTGTGGGGAGGCACTGCGAGGGTAAAAGCTATCTGGGCTTCGAAAGTCTGTAAAAATGCGGTTCCGGAATCGGAGGACAGGCTCGAAATGATGCTGGATCTGGCTGATAGAAGAGGGATCCCGTCAATAATAAGCGTCTCATGGGATTTCACCGACAGCACCCTCAGGAACACAGAATACATGGACAATATTGAGGAAATCATTGATGAACAATGGAAAATGTTCGGTCATCATCCGTCACTGGCAGGATTTTATACTTACCAGGAGGGAAGCGGAACTTATTTTGCATCATTTATGAGGGAGTTCTGCAGAATGATCAAAGAAAATGACAGCGGACTTCTCACAATGTGCGCTCCGAATATTGATGATCCGCTCCTGGCTGGATACCTGGCAGCAATTGATGATCTGGATATCATAAATTATCAGGCTCCGATAATGACATCTTACAGGCCTGACAACAGGAAACTATTCCCTAACAGAAGGGTGAAGGATGTCACTTCTCTTTCATCCGGGGCAACAAGGATAAGGAACAAGATCACCCTTTCGCATGTAGAATTCATGGGCTACCTTGAAAACAGTGCGGGAGGGGGATACCTTACCGGGTATAAAAATATTTTCAACCAGTTCCCGTCTGTTGCATCAGCATACGGCCCGGATGGCATCACTTTCTTTAACTATTATACATGTATTTATTTCAATTCACGAAAACTTCCGGCTGAAGCAGCTGAAGCATACAGGGCTGTTTCTGATGGTTTGAAAGCCTACAGGTTAATTTCAGATGCTGTTGCCCGCAAACCTGCCCATGTTGCTTTATATGTCCCATACAGCGACTGGTGCATTGATCGCTGGACAAATTGTTTCCTTCCTGCAACAGATGCTTTATGCAGGCTGGGGATCAGTCCGGATATTATTCCTTTCATCCCTAAGAAAGGTGAAGAGATACTTCCTTTCTACCCGTTGAACTTAAACAGGGAACAACTTCAGTATCTTCTTGATAACAAATATGTTTTAATTCTTCCCGATATTTCAGGGATGCAGGAGACCGACAGCGAACTTATAGAAACATTTGCCCGTAACGGAGGTGCCGTCATTGCTTTTGGTCCACGAATACCATATGGTGACCGCTTCGACAGAACAAAATTCTGGGGTGCAGGTGAAGTTAGCCCTGTTCAGAATAATTTGAAATTCAGCGGAGTTAAGGTTCGGCGATCACCCGGCATGAGAACAATGCCCAACAGTTCAATATCCTTCAGTCCCGTTGTATCATCATCGTGGGATCCGTCTGAACCTCAAAGGATCGCTGATTTCAACGACAAATCGGCTGCAGTATTCTCAAATAATTACGGAAAAGGGAAAACATACGTAATATCTCTTAGCGTGAATGATGCTGTAAATAATTTCCCGGATCTGCTTCGCGACATTTTTGATGAAGCCATGGATTTTCAGGGAATTAAAAGGCATTTTGACTTCTACGGCATCATAGATAATATGGACATTGCCAGCGGAGAAAATGGAGGGAGATATTCATTTATGGTCTCCAACTATAATGACAAACCCGTAGAGGTTACAATAAAACCATTGGTTAAGAACTGGAAAGAGAATTTTGAACTGATTGATCTGAGATCGGGTTCAGCCGGTATAAAGAATGTCATAAGCGGGACTGATAATTTCAGGATAAAAATAGATCCATGTGATTTTGTTGCCCTTAGCCTGTTCCCCAAAAATCACTAACAATGAAATGCACATTATTGATTTGAAAGACAGATAAAGATGAAAAGAAGGAATTTTATCGGACTTACCGGAGCTGCGGCTCTTTCACCTGTCATTGGCAGGATGGGACCGGGAGTACCTGATGCAAATATCCCGGTTGCAAAAAAAAGTAAAAAGAAAATCACAAATATTGCCGGATACGAACCTGCTGAACTGCTCTCGCTCTACAGGGAATATCTCTTTAATGATTTTCTTCCCTTTATGAATAAATATGTAATTGATCATGAACAGGGAGGTTTTTTCTGGAATATCGACAGAGACGGATCGATAATAACTACAAATAAACGGGCATGGTACGATGGAAGAGGTATCTGGGTATATTCATTCCTTTATAACAACTTCGGGAAGGATCCAAAACATCTGGAGATTGCCCGGAAAGCTGTGGATTTTGTTTCCCGGATTAAACCCGGCAGTACAGTTCTGTGGCCGGCATCCTACAACAGGGGAGGAAGTCCGAACAATGACTTTCCGCAGGATATTTACGGTGATCTGTTTATTGCCGAAGGTCTGGCGGAATTCGCTGAAGCTGTACAGGATATTCAATTCAGGCTAAAGGCAAAGGAGATAATCTTAAAATGTCTTGAGCTTTATGACCGTGAAGATTTCAGGTATGTAGTCGACTATGGCCCCGATGCCCCTCAGGTCCCTGCTCCAAGGGTAACAGGCAACTGGATGGTATTTCTGAGGACGTGCTATTGTATGCTTTCGCATGGTTCCGATCCTGATTTGGAAAGGATCGTCAATCGCTGTATTGATGCTCTTCTGAATTATCATTTCATTGATGAGTACCGCCTTATAAATGAAGTGATGAATCATGACCTGAGCAGACCTGAAGGTCCTTTTTCACAATTTGTATACTGCGGTCATGTGATCGAAACCATGTGGATGATAATGTACGAAGCCGTAAGGAGAGGTGATGATAAGTTGTTCAGGAATGCTTCTGAGAAATTTAAGAGACATGTTGAAGTTGCCTGGGATGATGTTTATGGTGGAGTATTCAGAGCTCTTGTCAATGTTAATGAAAATGTCTGGAAGGTCGATAAAGTCCTCTGGGAACAATCAGAGGTTCTCATTGGAGCTCTTTATCTGCTCGAGAGAACGGGAGATCCATGGGCTTTTCAGTGGTTTGATAAAATGTGGCGCTATGTAATTGAGAATTATCCTCTTAAAAAATACGGATTCCCGTTATGGAATATTGATGGTGACAGGAAAATGACATTTGTAAGACAGGGGAAGAGGATAGAGAATTATCATCATCCGAGACACCTGATGCTTAATATACTTAGTCTGGAGAGGATGGTCGGTGGAGGTCGAAAGGGGTGACAGGGGGAAAGGCGCAACGGCACAGCGGCGCAATGGCAGGGAGGAGCAGGACACTATCATGAATTTAACAGAATGTTGACAGTAAAACTTTCCCCTCCTTTTAAAGGAGGGGAAACTTTTGTGCCCAACAACCCTTCGGTTGACGGCTATACGCCTGAGGGGAAGGGAACGTACTTTAGTATATACCTGTTAATAACAGTAGTTTTCGTTATTAAAATAACATAGTGATAAACTAATTTTTTAAATAATGAAAAGAGTATTACAAATAAAAAATTCAGCGAGGTTTGAATTGAAAGTATTTCTGACGATAACGGGATTATTATGTTTTTCCGGGAGTTATGTTTTTCAGGAGCAATCCGCTGATACAATAAATATCCGAAACAGGCTGGAGTTATTTGTCGATGATTTCCTTATCGGATCGCTCAATAATGCGGAATTAAGGCTTCATACTCCGGTTGATGAGGGACCGGTTATTTATTTTGATAAACCGTGGGAAGGTCCGTTTTCTGCCTATACAACCATCATTAAGGATGGGAATAAATACAGGATGTATTATCGTGGCCGGCCAGTGGCAGGAAAAGACGGAACAGCGGATGAAGTGACGTGTTATGCGGAGTCGTCAGACGGGATGAACTGGATTAAACCTGATCTCAGGATCTTTAACGTGATGGGAACACTTAATAATAATGTCATTCTGAAAGATGAAATACCGGCATCTCATAATTTCTCTCCATTTCTGGATAATAAAAGTGATGTTCCTGTCAGCGAAAGGTATAAGGCTCTCGGAGGACTCAGCAAAGGATTGATTGCTTTTTCATCCCATGACGGAATACACTGGAAGAAGTTACGTAATGAGCCTGTTTTTACCGGAGAGCCTTTTGATTCACAGAATATCTCATTCTGGTCGGAAAGTGAAGGATGTTACGTCTGTTATTTTCGTAAGTGGGTGAAAGTGGGAGATAAAATGATCAGAAGTGTGGGAAGGAGCACTTCAGTTGATTTCTTTAACTGGTCTTCACCTGTTGCAATGGATTTCGGTAATACTGCGCCCGAAGAGCTCTATACAAATCAGACCGGTCCTTACTTCAGGGCTCCTCATATCTATATCGCGACCGCTGCAAGATTTTTCCCGGGTAAACAGATCATCTCCGATGAACAGGCTAAAAGACTGGGAGTGGATCCCGGTTATTTCCGCGATTGCTCGGACGCTGTACTGATTACTTCAAGAGGAGGGAACACATATCATCGAACCTTTATGGAGGGCTTCCTCAGACCGGGAATCGGCCTTCAGAATTGGGTTTCGAGAACCAATTATCCTGCACTTAATATCGTTCAGACAGGCGAGACTGAAATGTCGTTTTATGTTAACCAGGATTATGCACAGCCCACATCCCACCTGAGAAGATATTCCCTGCGTATCGACGGTTTTTCTTCTTTACATGCCGATTATGATCCTGGAGAGATGACTACAAAGCTTCTGACCTTTGGCGGATCAAAGCTTGTAGTTAATTTCTCAACCTCTGCTGCAGGATATATAATCGTTGAACTGCTGGATAATCAGGGAAAGGTTCTTCATGGTTATTCAGCGGATGATTGTATTCCTTTGACAGGAAATGAGATTTCGCGGGTAGTTGACTGGAAGAAGGGAGCCGATCTTTCTGCATTGCAAAATACTCCGGTCAGATTGCGGATCATAATGAAGGATGCGGATCTGTTTTCGTTTCGTTTTGAAGAATAAAAGCCATGAGCAGATTATTATTTAATTACGGTCAGGCGGATATAACTCCCGGAGAACCTGTGCTTCTGGCGGGTTATGCAAACCGGAAAGGATTATCGAAGGACATCCACAGAAGACTGACTTCAAGATGTGTGGTAATAAAGCAGGAAGAAAAAATCTTATGCCTGGTAGTCAACGATCTGATGGATGTCAACCCTGAAATAATAAATTCGGTTAAGTCAGATATTTGCCGAAAAACAGGTGTTGAGGAAAATTCCGTTATTATTGTTTCAATTCATTCTCATTCAACACCTGAAATTGAAACAGGAAGGTATGATGCCAACGACAGGTATATTGATCTTTTTAAAAGGAAAGTGACTGAAAATGCATGTTCGGTGATAAGCGGTGAATTCAGGGAAGCAGATATTTTTTTGGGTAAGTCGGAATGCGATATAAATATTGCAAGGCGGGATATAAAACCTGATGACGGGGGTATGGCTTACCGGGTTGGTGATCCTGAAGGACTGACTGACAGGGAGGTGATGGTACTTCAATTGAAAGACAAAACAGGGGAGAGGAAAGTCACACTTTTCAATTATGCATGTCATCCTGTGACGCTTGGATACGGGAGCAATTATATTTCAACAGATTATCCGGGAAGAGCCAGGGAGGTTGTGGAAGAAAAATATGGCGGTATGGCTGTTTTTGTCAACGGTGCGACAGGTGATCTGAACCCCCGTGAAACAGATCATACCGAACCGCAGGTTACTGACGCGGAAGGAGAAAAGCTGGGGAGAGCGGTTATATCGGCCATGCTTACAAAGGATATGGCTGACCCGGATCTCATACTGATATCGAAAACGATATATATACCTTTCAGGGACCAGGTAATAACCAAAGAGCATATTGAAAATGAGGTCAGAAGAAAATATTCTGATGTAACAGAATTTTTTACATGGAAGGAAATGCTCGAAAGGTGGAAAAACAAAGTGTTTGAGATGATAGACCGTAATGAGACAGGGAACAGCTTACCTGTTAATATAAATGTTCTGAAGCTGGGCAATACAGTTATGTTTTTTACCCAGGGGGAGCTATTTGTGAGATATCAGATTGATCTCAAGAGACATTTCTCAGATCACAATTTGTTTTGTATAACTTATGCTCATGGGACCGGGGCATATATTGCCACCAAAGAAGCATTTGACAAAAAGAGTTATGAAGCTGATCAGGCATATATTTACGAAATGATGCCGTCTCCTCTCACTCCGGAAATTGAAAAGATCTATCTAAAAGAGGCTCTGGATATTGTCAGGGGGTTGATTAAATAATTCATGAAACACATAACAGACGTTTATGGGAAGTATTGACTGGGTGGTAGTGATTGTACTTACAGTCGCGACCATGTTTGTAGGTGTTGTTTACACCAGATCTGCCGGATCAGGAGGGCAGGAAGGATTTTTCACGGCAAACAGGAATCTCGCCTGGTGGTCTCTCGGGATCTCGAATGCTGCGACCTATCAGTCGGGGCTCGGGGGATTTGTAATGCTTGTATTCCTCTATGGTTTTTCAGGTAACTGGTTGTGGTGGGCACAATGGATAATCTGGATGCCGCTCGTTGCGATCATCTGGTCAAAAATGTGGCAGAGAATGAGGATCGTAACCACAGCTGAACTTATTTCAATAAGATATGGAGGAAGGCCGGCTGTTATTGCAAGGAGGATATATGCCCTGGTGATGTGCTTCTTTTCAATGCTTACACTGGCCTATATAACAGGCTTTTTTGCCAAGACCATTGGTCCTCTTTTCCCGATCTCAATGGTTTCAATTTTGTTGATCTTCGGATCAATAACTGTTGTTTACACTCTTCTTGGAGGACTTATGGGATCGGTAATGGTTTCAGTTGTTCAGATGGTCATAATGATAGTCGGCAGCCTTGTTTTCCTTGCGATCATTATACCACAGAACGGGGGATGGGCTGAGATCCTCGGAAAAGTAAGCGAACTCAGACCAGAAGCATTGTCCTTAAATCCTGTTTCGGATGTAACGCCACCCCTTACTATCATGATGTTCGTTATTCTCGGATTGTTTTTTGCTGGTTCGCCTAGTGCAGGAGAAGGAATGACAGCCCAGAGATTCATGGCTGCAAAGAATGAAGGGCATGCGCTCGGGGGGCAGCTGTTCAGTACATTCATTTCATTATGCGTAAGGATAGTCCCACTGGTCGGGCTTGGAATAATCTGCATAACAATGTTCTGGGCCGACGATCTTATTCCGAAATACGGGCAGGTCCCTGAAGGGTTCAGGATGCTGGAAGATCCTGCATATGCATGGGGATCGATTGTGAAATTCAGTAAGCTTCCTGTCGGATTCAGAGGGCTGCTTGTTGCTACTGAAGTTGCAGCTTATATGTCAACCCTCAGTGCACTGATCAACTGGGGAAGCAGTTTCATAGTCAACGATTTTTATAAGCAGATACGACCCGACATAAGTAAAAAGCAGGAGGTGGTGATAAGCAGGGTCACTACTTTAATACTTTTTATCGTAGCTTCCTTAATCGCTGTGTTGTTTGTGGATAATATGGTCAGCTGGTTTCTCTTCATAAATTCTGTTGTAATAATATTCTGGCTGCCACTGGCTTATTTCAGGTTTTTCTGGCCCCGTTTCAATGTATGGGGAGAAATGACTGCGACAATTCTCGGATTGCCCCTGACGATACTTTTCTGGTTCATTCTCGATTTCCAGAGCAAGCCCGTGTGGCAGGGAACAGGTATGCTTTTCCTTATCGCGATTTCAGTTATTACTCTGGTAACTCTTGTCACTCCCGCAGAACAGGATGAGACACTTAAGAATTTCTATCTCAGATGCCGCCCTCCTGCGGGATGGAAAAAGCTGAGAGTGAAGTATCCTTCTCTTCCGGGGCATGATAAGTCACTGCGTTCCCAGATAACGGATTGTTTACTCGGAATAGTGGCATGCTTTGGTCTGGCGATGGCGACAAATGCTGCATTTGTCGGGAACTGGCTGATCATTGTTTCCGGAGGTCTGGGTGCAATCATTTTTGGAGGCTTGCTGATAAAAAGATCATTCTCACGAAAGAAAGATGAAGTACATCCTGTCAGCGCTGCTGTTTAGTTTTCTGATTCCTGCCGCAGAGGCACAGAAATTACCGGGTTTCAGAAATTCAGGAAGCTTTGATGAACAACAGCTCGTGATTGAAGATACTGAAAACGGTACCCGTATACTGATAAATGCTCCTCTAACAGGTTTCGGTAAAAAGGATAAGGTATTGCTGATTTTTTATGCATTACCGAACGGCAGCTCAATTGAACATACCTTTGGAAGGAAAGCGATGCCGGGGATTGATTATCGCTATGACCTTCAACATATAGGAGCACAGACAAGATTTCTAAGGAGCGTGATCAGAAACCGGACGATTGTTGTGGCTTATCTTGAAAATTCACGTTTAAGCTGGCCTTCATGGGTGGCAAATACAACGGATCCCCGGGAAAAGATAAAAGAGATGATCGGCCGGATTACCGGGATCTTTAATGAATGGAAACCTGAGATGGCGCTTAATTGTCACAGCGGCGGAGGAAGATTTATTTTCAGCTATATAGATTCCGCAGAAGAGATCCCGTCTTCAATTGTCCGGATAGGCTTCCTTGACAGTACATACGGCTATGAAGATACGCTTCATGGTAAGAAAATAACAAACTGGCTGATGTCAGGAAAAAACAGATATCTGTGCACCCTTGCTTATAACGACAGTGTGGTGATATATAATGGGAAACCCCTGGTTTCCCCGACAGGAGGAACATGGTACAGGAGTAAAATGATGAAGAATTATCTTTCCGGAAATTTCCGTTTCAGAGAAAAGGAAAGGGATTCACTGAAATGGATCCAGTCTCCTGGAAGACGTATCGAAATCATCCTGAAACCAAATCCTGGCGGAAAAATATACCACACCACCCAGGTTGAACTCAACGGATTCATTCACAGTATTCTCAGCGGAACAAAACATGAACAAAAGAATTATGCTTATTATGGCAAAAGGGCATATTCAGATCTGATAAATGATTCTTTGATCATACCAATAAGAATGCTCAATATTCCTGCCCGCGATCCATTATCGGAAAGCGGATCTGAATTCATGAACAGGATCAGATCATTATCAGCTGAGGAACGTGAGGAGGAGATTTACAAAGCTGTTTCATCGGGAAATATACCGGATTTTTTAAGAGATCCGGTGACTATGAATGGAGAATTCTGCGATTCACAGGGTAAAACTCATAATGTTATTTATGAGGCGATGCCGGATTATGTTGCGGTAGGCAGTAATGAAGATTTTTGCCGCATACCGATGAATCCTTATACCGCACAAAGAGTGGCTGATAAATTTGGAGCATCATTGATCACATCTGCAATAAGTGACAATATTTACAGATCAGCCGATATCAGACTTGAACCTTTTAATTATGTCCCGGTCGGGCATGAAAATGAGACAGTCGGAAAATTTATCGAGCATAATGCCCGGATTGAAAAACAGCTTTCAGAAACAGGGGGCAGACACGGAAATCTGATAGCGGGGATCAAGAAAGATGTAATACTTTCTTCGCGGATTGAAACTCAACCCGGGAAAGTGGTGATCTACGGCTGGCATAGAAAAGACGGAAATCCAATTCAACCGGTTTACAGTGGTCATATATACTGGTATGTTGATTACAGTCATGGTATAAGACTTATCAATAACCAGGTTCTGATCGATGGCAAGCCAAAATTATTCACAGAAATATTGCAGGACCCGATACTATTTAAGATCTTTAGCGATGAGGATGCTCCGATGAGGCAGCCTGCATACAGAAAACAAAATCAATAAAATAAATAACAGCGATATGCAATACAGGAAACTGGGCAGGACAGGGGTCAAATTATCAGCTATTGGACTGGGTTGTATGGGCATGAGCCATGCCTATGGTGAAAAGGATGATAAGGAATCTATTGCCACACTTGAGATGGCTGTTGATCTGGGGATCAATTTCTGGGATACGGCGGATATTTATGGTAGTGGAGTTAATGAGATTCTGATCTCGGAGGTACTTTCCAGACACCGGGATAAAGTATTCATTGCAACAAAATTTGGTTTTCAGGCTACTCCGGATGATCCCTTCTTTCTGGATGTGTCGCCTTCATATATGAGGAAAGCCGTTGAGGCGAGCTTAAAGCGGCTGAAAATTGATACAATTGATCTGTATTATGCTCATCGTCTCGATCCGAAGGTACCTGTTGAGGAAATGACCGGAGCAATGAGTGACCTGGTAAAAGAAGGAAAAGTCAGATTCCTCGGGCTGTCAGAGGCATCAGCCGGTTCAGTACGTAAAGCCTGCAGTGTTCATCAGATTTCCGCCCTCCAGAGTGAATATTCATTACTTACACGTGATGTGGAAAAAGAAATACTTCCTTTTTGCAAAGCTGAAGGAATCACTTTCGTTCCTTTCAGTCCGCTTGTGAGGGGTCTGATAACGGATAAGCTGGATGCGGAACAGATAGGTGAAAGGGATTTCAGGAAGGAGCTTCCCCGGTTTTCAGGTAAATACTATGAGAATAACAGGAAACTGGCTAAAGCATTTGCAGGTCTGGCTAATGATAAGAACTGCACTCCGGCACAGCTGGCTCTTGCATGGATATTGGCACAGGGAGATCATATTATTCCGATACCCGGAACCAAAAAGAGAAAATATCTTGCGGAAAATGCCGGTGCGGCTGATATTAAACTGACACCGGATGATCTGAAGGATATTGAAGATCTTCTCAGAAAATACCCTGATATGGGTCCGAGATATACCGAAAAATTTTCAAAAAGAGTTGATAAGGAATAATAAAACACATAAATCAGAAGAATATTTGGACAATATATCTTACCGATTATGAATAACAGACTGATACTATTTATAGCCCTCCTGTTGACTGCTACAACATACGCTCAGCAAAGAACCCAGCCGGATCCCGTACTTTCTGCAATGCATACAATTTCGAGTCATGATCTGCTTGAATATGTAAAGATCCAATGTGATGAGAAATATGCCGGTAGGCTCACCGGCACAGCTGAGTATCAACAATGTGCAGAATGGCTTGCTTCAATGTTCAAGGAATGGGGATTAACGCCTGCCGGTGAAAAAGGAACATGGTTCCAGTGGTTTGATATACCCTATACTCTTGTTTATCCTGATTGTGGGGTATCGCTTCATCTTAAACAGGGGAAGGAAGGGACTATCCTCAAAAAGTATAAATATATTACTGATTATATGCCAGGATCCACATCAGGGAGCGGAGAGGTAACCGCTGAGGTTGTATATGCAGGATACGGGATCTCTGCACCGGAGCTGGGCTATGATGATTATAAAGATTTAGATGTCAGGGGAAAGATAATCCTTATTGAACCTGAAGCTCCCGTAAGTCCCGCGGCAGGTGCTGAAAAATTCAATCCATGGTATGGACATTCATTTCATCAGACAAAACTGAATAATGCCGTAAAACATGGAGCTGTGGGGATGCTTTATAATTACGGACCAATCGCGAATCCCAATAATGCCTGGAACAAAGATTTTATATATGTCCATATTGGCAGTGAAGCGGTAAATGATATTTTCGCCGGAACGGGTAAATCGCATGATAAGGTGATCGCCGGCATCAGGGAAAACCTGAAACCG